>ERZ795048.1562-NODE-1562-length-20128-cov-8.993623_pt1 | contig 20128 bp, 21 predicted proteins | sample MGYA00375132_ERZ795048 | MGnify/ENA primary metagenome ERZ795048 (study PRJEB30177, sample SAMN05720225) | activated sludge metagenome | isolation source: Anaerobic digester | place: Hong Kong | collected 2014-12-17 ... | reverse complement strand
TTTTGTATTATTATCGATAAATAGTATCATGGCGCCTGAAATGATATCCCCGATCCTCCGTAGAATCACCATAAAATTATCTTGAAAAAAATCATCCCTACGGTAGTTTTGGATCAGCAGGGAGGCAACGTGCTATCCTTCATATAAAAAGCACGGAAAAATAACACGTCTCCCTGTTCGCTTTGTTTTAATCAAAATTTCAGTATTTAGGCAACCTGTTTTTGACTTTTTCCTGAAAAATATCTTCGTATATGGAATACCCTATGATCCCTGAACAGGCAGTAATTATATCGCCCCACTCCAATCCGCTGTTCAATAAAAAAGTGTGCGGACTGTATCCCCTTGAACGAATCATTGTGACATTTTCACGGAACGGGGTAAAGGAAATCTATCTTGACCTCAACGACGGGGAGCTTGAGTTTTATCAAAAAAAAATCAAACCCGCTATCATAAAAAAGCTCGATGCCTCGGTGCACGAAACACTGCCCGAAAAGACCCCCGGCGCCTATCTTGAAGTCCAGTCAAATCTCTTTGTCCAGATGCACTATCTCACTGATTTTAACTCCTATTTTACCGGAACAAAATACAGTTATCACGCAGCAGCCCGTGACGACGTGTTTGCGATTGAAACCCTGGAGGACCTGAAAAAAGCGAAAAAACTCCTGCGTGAAACAATCGTTGTGAATACCTCGGGATTTATTGCCCGCACTATGAACAAGAGGATCTCTCTTCCCATAAGCACCGCATTGTCCCGGACACGTATCCACCCCAACTACCTTACAATATTCAACATGATAATCGGGATACTGAGCGCGGTCTTTATTCTTTTTGACAGCTACTGGTACACGGTGCTGGGGGGACTGTTTTTTCAACTGGCATCTGTCTTTGACGGCGTTGACGGTGAAGTGGCAAAATACACCCTTAAGGTCTCAAAGATAGGAGGGTGGCTCGACACAATCAGCGACAACGGGACGCTGCTCATGTTTCTCTCCGCCACATCGTATCTGTACTTTATCCACAACACCGGAACCATGCCCCTTGCGGTGATAGGGCTGCTCTTCCTGGGACTCGCGGTGATGCTCCTGGTGATGGTGTCATTTCTCAGAAAGTACACCTCCTCCGGCTCCCTGGTTACCTACGACAAGGAATTCATTCAGAAACTCCCGGAGAACGACCCTGTGGTGTTCCTTGTACAGAAGCTCAAATACATAACAAAGAAAGAATTCTTCTCCATCGTATTTTTTCTTGTGAGCCTTACAGGAATGATTTATCTGCTGATCCCCATCATTGCGGTGGTGCTTGATGTAAGCGCACTGCTGCTTCTCTATCTCAGCATAAAATATAACGATCCCGAAAAACTGGAGCAGATTAAATGAAAAAGATATCATTGCTTATACTACTATTCACCGCGCTTTCTCTCTGCGCCATGGCCCAGGAGCAGTCCGCTCCCGGCAGCAGTGCTCCTGCACAGGAAACCGCAGCGCCGGCACAGAGCGGTCCCGGGGAGGAATCACCCGCTGCGGAACCGGTAGCGCAGGGAAGCACTTCTGAAACCATAATGCTCTTTGACCTCTTTTCGAAGGGAGGCCCCTTCATGTGGCCGATTTTCATTATCGCCGGCATAGGATGCGGTTTTGTCATTGAGCGGTTTCTTTACTTTAAGCGCGCGAACCTGAATCCCAGGGAATTCATAGCCAGCCTTGAGGATGCCATTTCCAATAAAAAACTCGATGACGTGGAAACACTCTGCCGGGAGCACAATCTTGTTCTGTCGAAAATAATATTGAAGGGGAACAAGGTCCGGAACCTCGGGTACGACCATGTGGAAAAGGCGATTGCCATAGCCGCCTCCATTGAAGTGGCGGTCCTGGAAAAGGGATTGAACATCATTTCGGCCATCGGCAACATTTCACCGCTTCTGGGATTTCTGGGTACCGTCTCCGGAATGATCACCGCCTTCAGCAACATTGCCGCCGCGGACCAGGTGAACGCGCGCCTTGTGGCGGGAGGAATTGAGGAGGCCCTTATTACCACCGCAACGGGCCTCATCGTTGCAATCCCGATGCTGATATTCTACAATTACTTTGTCCACCGGATAGATGTGTTCGTCGCGGACGTTGAGCGCATCTCGGCGGATATCCTTGAAAAAATGGTGGAAGGGGATGCCTAAAATCCGCCGCTCCATCCGGATGTTTTCCGAGATGAACCTTTCATCCATGTCGGACATCTCATTTATCCTGATAATATTCTTCATGGTGACCTCGGTGTTCACCCTGAAAGAGGGGCTGCACCTCACCATGCCTGACAAAAAAAAGCAGCCTGTAATTGTGGCGGCCCATAATGTTGTCACCATACAGATTGATGAAAGAGAAAGAATCACCTACAGGGACCGCGCTGTTGCCCCTGAATCAATAGAGGACATGCTTAAACAAGACAAGATGAAAAACCCGAAAATGCTGGTGCTCCTGAAAGTGTCATCAAAGGTCCCCTACGAAAAGGCGGTGACTATTATTGATAAAATCCAGTTTGCCGGAATAAAAAAACTGACTCTCAGGATGATATAGGGACGATCCGACATGGCAATACAGCGAAAACAAAAACCGATGTCCATGATTCCCCTCCCCTCAATGGCGGACATCGCGTTCCTGCTGCTGATTTTTTTTATCACCTCCAGCATCCTTGAAATGGAAAAGGAGATACCCGTAAATCTTCCCGAGGCGCGCGTCGCGACATCGGAAACGAAAACACACATCAGCCTCTGGATTGACAGGCAGGGGGAACTGTTTTTTGACGGGAAAAAAGGTTCACTCGACAACCTCCGGTCATTCGCGCAGTACCGGGTCAGCTCCAATCCTGAAACGAAGGCCCTGATCAACGCGGACAAATCAATACCCTTTGAGTATGTACACAGAACAATGGACACCCTGCGGGACGCGGGCATATACAGCATTATACTTATAAGCAACAAGAAACGCAAATGATCGCAGAGACAATACTTCACAACAGGATACTACGGTACGTCATCCTCAGGCCTTCACTGATGTGGTCCCTGGTGTCCCTTGTATTCCTCACGTCCCTCCTGTTCATAATTCAATGGAACGAGGAAAACGTAATCGTAGACCATAGAGAAATCACCGATTTTCAGATGGTGGAGCTCCGCCTCCCCCAGAGTGTCACGCAGCCCGATATCGACATATCTGAAAATATTACCGAAGAGGTGGTGGAGGAAAAGAAAGAAGAAAAAAAAGAGCAGCCGCTCCGGTTCGGCGATGACAGCGGAGACTACGGCGACATGTTCGACACATCGGTACCCCCGCGCCCCATTTACAACGCCCTCCCGAAATATCCCTCCTCAATGCGGAAAGCCGGAATTGAAGGGGTCGTGGTCATTGAAATCGGCATCAACAGCGACGGCAATGTCCTCTACGGTAAAATTATCCAGTCCCTGGGAAGGGAGTTTGACCTTGTGGTGCTCAGATGGGCGCAGCACATACGTTTCCACCCGGCCCTGAACAGGGACCGCGAAGCTATCCGCAGCCGGGTACGGTTTCCCGTTCGTTTCAGGCTTGAAGATTAGACCTGACCGGTCTATCAGGGTACGCGTCATCCCCCTCCGGGTTTTACGGAACAGCTCCCCGCGTCCTTTCCGCCGGAAGCACCGGAGAAAAGAGAGAACTTTTTTTCTGTTTCCGATGATCCGCACTGTTCACAAACCGGAAGAGTAAAGTCATCCGTTTTCCTCAACTCCTCAAACACCGCGCCGCATTTCCTGCAGCGAAACTCATACACTGGCATCAGAACCTCTTTCTCAATTATTGTTATCAATATCATATAATATGCACGAACACATCGGAATTTTCAAAAAATCTTTCGCGTTGATACAAACACAGTTACACCGTATGCCGTGAAAAACCGCACAATACCACTGTCCGGTATCGCCCTTCTCCCGTATGCGGTATTGCCGCATACCCGCTCACCGGAATGTAATTTTTTTATTGCAATTATTGACTTCCGGTGTTATTCTCAGACCACATATAGAGAAGAGGGCACTGTAATGGATAAATTTTTCAATCCCGGTTCCGTAGCGGTTATCGGCGCCTCGAACACGCCGTTCAACCTGGGCGCATCAATCTGTACAATACTGAAACACCTTGAATTCAACGGCAATATCTACGCGGTAAACAGAAAAGGTGAAGATGTAAACGGATGCCCCGGATTCACGTCAATCCCCGACATGCCGGAAACAGTGGACCTCGCGGTAATAATAACCCCTTCACAGGCGGTTCCCAGATTAGTCCGTAACTGCGGCGAAAAGGGGATCCGGCACATTATTATCGAAAGCGCGGGATTTTCCGAGGAGGGGGAGAACGGGAAACAGCTCCAGAAGGAAGTGGACCATCTGACAGATGAGTACGGCATCCGTTACATCGGCCCCAACTGCCTCGGCGTCATGGACACCCATTCCAGGTTCTGCTGCTTTTTCGGATTTATACCAGGCATGTACGACGAGGCCTTTAATACACCGGGCAATATATCCTATGTAATCCAGAGCGGCGGCATCGGCGCCCTTATCATGGACTCGTTCAGGAGCGATGTTGTTTCAGTAAACAAGATGATCAGCATCGGCAACAAGGAGGGTATCGACGAATCCGACATGCTTGAGTATTTCAGCAGTGACAATACTGAAGTAATAGGCCTTTATATAGAGAGTATAAAGGACGGGAGAAAGTTTCTCGATACCGCAAAAAAGGTGACAAAACCCGTACTCATCTACAAAGTCGGTCGAACCAGCGAGGGGTCCAGGGCCGCGATGTCTCACACCGCGGGTATGGCAAATAACGATGTGATATTCGACAGCGCCTGCAGACAGGCCGGTATCATCCGCGCGAATTCAATAAGCGAACTTTATACAATCCCGAAAATTTTTACCACAATGCCCATACTCAGGGGCAGGAAAATCGCGGTATTCACCAATTCCGGCGCTTTCGGCGGCATCACCGCGGACCTCCTTGTTGAAGCGGGCCTCGAGATGACACGTCTTTCCCCCGCTACACAGGAAAAACTCCATAAAACGGGAAAACTATTCAACGCGGCAAATCCCATTGACCTGGGGCCCGCAATATCCATGCAGACGTTTCTTGATATTTTTGAAATACTTCTTTCATCCGATGAGGTTGACGGGCTCCTGCCGGTCCCGAATGTCTGGCAGCAGGTTGTGATTGATGCGATCATGGAACTGGTAACAATGTGCCGCCATTACGGCAAACCGGCGGCGATATACATACCAAATGCAGTGGACAGGATTGTGGATATTCGGAAAAAAAATGCCATCCCGGTTTTTGAATCACCGGAAGAGGCTGTGCGGGCGCTGCAGGTGTCCCATACCCATTACCGGTTTTTGAAAAAAAAACAGCAGTCCTTTCAGCCCGCGTGAACCCGCAGTGTCCCGGGAATTAACGCTGTCTCCGCTGCGCAACAAGGCGAATATTTTTCCTCGCGCTTTTCATGTTCGGGTCCAGGGCAAGCGCCTTTCTGAAGTCGCGTACCGCGCTGTCATACCTGCGCAGACGTGAATATACAGCGCCCCGGTTGTTGTAGGCGATAGCAAGACGTGCGTCATAACGGATTGCCTGTGTAAAATTCCGCACTGCGTTTTTATAGTCTTTTATATAATAATACACAAGCCCCCTGTTATTGTAGGCTATTGAGAATGACGGGTTAATTGCAATGGCCCTGGTATAGTCGCGGAGCGCCTTCCCGTACAACTTCAGGTCCTTATGGGCATTGCCCCTGTTAAAAAACGCACTGTAATAATCATTGTCCATCCTTACTGCCCTGTTAAAGTCACGGATAGCCTTCTTCGGAAACCCTTTCTTCAGATGTGCAACACCGCGGTTATTATAGGCAATGGCATAATTGGGCCTGAGCCGAATGGACATGTTAAAATCACTGATTGCCCGCGGCAGTTTCCCCAGGTTCGCGAACACCACACCCCTGTTATTATACGCATCCGCGAGGTCGGGCTTCAGGACCAGTGCCTTACCATAATCGCTCACAGCTCTCGGGTATTCCCGCCGGTCGCTGTAGAGGTTACCCCGGTAGTAGAATGCCAGATAATCATCCGGATTACACTCAATTGACCTGTTGAAGTCCTTTATTGCCCTTGATGTATCGCCTTTTTCGCTGTACGTTGATCCGCGGTACGGGTATGCAAGAGAGCACTCCGGATTAAAGGTAATGGCTTTATTGAAGTCAAGAATTGCCCGATCGAACATCCCCCGGGCCTTATACGCTTTTCCCCGTTTGATGTACAGCGCCTCGTCTTCAGGATTATCCTTTATCGCCCTGCTGTAGCTGTCAATTGCCTGGCTGTACGCAAGTTCTCTGTTATTAATGACCCGCTGAAATGATGGATTTATTTCCAGGGCCCGGGTATAGTCCTCTATGGCCTTTTCATACTCCCGCTGCAGATGGTATACAACACCGCGGTTGTTATAGGCATCAGCAAACCCTTTGCTGAATTGTATTGCGCGGCTGTAATCTTCAATTGCCCTGGGATAATCTCCCATCGCGTAAAAGACAAGTCCCCTGTTATAGTATGCCACAGAAAAACGGGGATTTATTGCAATTGCCTTCCCATAGTCCCTGAAGGCATTATCAAAGTCACGTTGTTTCTTATATTCAATTGCCCGATTATTATATACATACGCTATGCTGCTGTTATACTTCAACGCGTCATTGTAGCATTTGACAGCATCACCGGTATTTCCAAGCCCGGAATACACCGTCCCTTTCAGATTGTACAGGAACGCTTTCCAGTCATCGCTGTCTGCATCAGGAGATGCAAGTTCTTTCTCAATTAGCTGCAGTTTCTTTTCAGCTGATACATTTCCGAGTTTTTTCTGGAACAGTTCTTTCGGGGTCGTTCCCTGCAGGGGCAGCGCTATTACCAGAAATAAAGCAGTACATGCCAGTATGATTCTTCTATTTGATTCCATCATCAGGTACTATATACTCCTTGCATCATATATCATGGGATATAAATAATGATCACTATTCATACAATCATTATTTACATATTATCAACAAAAATATTGTATTCACATCTGTGTCCCGTGAGAGTACCCCGGAAATGCAAAATCAATTTTATTAATGACAGGAATACATTCATCACTGATAGTATCGACACATCATCCGCAGTTATATAATGATATTCCATAAAAAACTGATGCCGATAATTGTTATGACCCATGAGTAAAGACCAGATCCAGTACGAAATTGAACCTTCAAAAGAGGGTATCCCAACCCTTTCCGTATACCGGAACGGCACAAAGGCATATATTCACAGCCGTGTCGCGCCTTCCCGTGACGCCCGGACATTCGCGGAACAGTTCATGCCGGAAAAATACGACACCCTTATCGTCCTGGGGCTTGGTCTCGGGTATCATCTTATTCCCCTGCGGGAAATAACCGTTCACTACAACCGCATCATTATTGTTGATATCATTCCGGAAATCCACCATGAACTGGAGTCCAATTCACTCACATCATTCCTTTCCGGCGCCGGAAACATCACCATACTGACAGGCATGGAACATGGGGAAGTATTGAATCACCTGGAACAGGTGCTGGACCTGGGATCCATGAAAGGAATTCAGGTCCTTGAACATCCCCAGTTCGCCAGATTATTCCCTGAATACTGCAGTGCGGTAAAATCGGGCATCGATACAATGCTTTCAAAAAAAGCGGGCAATGCCGCCACAAAAAAAGCCTTCGCCCTGCGGTTCCTGAAAAATGCCCTGAAAGCCCTGCCCCGTATTTCCGGATGTATACCGGCCGAGGAACTTGAGAATATCTGCGGGGGCCTTCCCGCGATTGTCATCACCTCCGGCCCCTCTCTTGAGCCGCTGCTGTCGGGACTCCGCAGCATCCAGGGGAAAACAATAATCATTGCCGTGGACTCCGCGCTGCCGGTACTGGTGCGGTGCGGTATTATTCCGGACATAACCGTGTCCATTGACCCGCAGCCGTATATCCGCGAGCACTATATGCGCAGCCCCTCACGGCCCGGGCTCCATATTGTGACACCGACATCGGATAGTTCGGCATTTGAAGGCGGCAGCTGCATCCTGTCGCTGAACTCCCATCCCTTTTCACAGCTCATTGACGAGTTGTTCCCGGGCATAACAGGGTCTGTGGATTCCTCCACGGGGACCGTGGCGGGGGACGCGGTCCGGACCGCGTTTCACCTCGGGTGCGACCCTGTGGCGGTGCTGGGATTCGATTTTTCCTTCCCCCGGATGAAAATTTACGCCCGGGGCACCGCGTACCAGGACCGGTATGCCCTGTTTTTTCAGGACCGCTTTAATCCGGTAGAATCACGGAACATGGGTTACATACGGCAATCAAGCGGGGCCCTCCTTGAGGAGGGACGATTCACGAGAAAATCATTTCTGCAGTACCGCAACGCGATCGGTCGCCTGTTAACGCAGCAGGAGGGGGCAGAAGTATTCAACCTGGGAGAGGCGGGCCTGCCGGTTGAAGGTGTCCCGTTCATATCACTTGAAGATTTTTCGGGTCGATACTGCTCCGCCGAACTTAATAAACCCGGACTCTTCGCGGCACCTGCTTCTCTGAATGGGACCCTCCGGGAAAAAATTGACTTCGGCGTGCTGCAGTCCGCGTTACATAACACCGGAATTTTCGAGCGTCTGCTGGAGGCCTCCGCGGACCCGGTGCAGATACAAAAACACCGCACCATGCTTCAGGAGCTGGTGAAAGAAATGATATCAAACGCAAAGCAAGGAGACCATATATGAGAGTTGGTGTAACAGGAATTTACGCGTCGGGGAAGGGAACTGTCTGCGCGATGTTTGAGGAACTGGGGGCAACGGTGGTGGATACCGATATCATCGCGAGGGAAATAGTTGAGCCGGGATCAGAAACCCTGGGGCACCTTGTTGCTGAATTCGGCAATGATATCCTCAATGAAGACGGTACCCTTGACAGGCGGAAACTGGCAAATATCGTATTTAAGGATTCATCGAAAGTGGCGGTTATCAACAGCATTACACATCCGGCGATCCTCCGCCGCACCATCGATATCGCCCCGGAAAACTCATCCAATATATTTATGATAAACACCCCCCTCCTCTTTGAGTCAGGGTTTGACAAATATATGGATAAAAACATTGTTGTTACCGCGGACAGAAGCCAGGCGGTGGAGCGGGGCATTATTCGTGACAATATTACAAAAAACGAAATAGAAGACCGTCTCAACAATCAAATTTCCCTTAATGAAAAAGTAAAACGTGCCGACTATGTAATTGATAACTCACATACAATTGAAAACACCAGAAGGCAGGTTATCAGTATATGGAAAATTTTGACGCACGAAACCAGAACAGGGTAAGAGAAAAGAGCGTATATCTGCTGCATCTTGACACCCCGAGAATCATTATTTTATCCTGTGTAATAATAGGCGTCCTCATCGTGGCATTTCTTGTCGGAATGAATCTGAACAGCAGCCAGGGGCCGTCACAAAATATGATTGCACAGAAGGACATGCTGTTCAATCCTCCACCCGCAGATCTTGCGATTCCGGGCCAGGATGAGACAGCGGCAATTCCACAGCCCGGCGACAATGACCCCTCTGCTTCGCAGATACCGGACACATCACCTGGGGCGGCACAGCCGGCACAGGAAAGCGCAGTACCCGGTGCAGCGCAGACAACGCAGACAGCACAGAACACCGGAGGATCACACAATACCTCCCCGGCAGCTTCCGGGACAGGGGAACCCCGGGATGTGCTGACCAGGGAGAATATCCGGGAAATCATTCCACCCTCCAATACGGTAAAGAAAAAGAGTACTACACGGATCGCAAAGCGTTCCTCCCGTGAGCACAGGGCCAGAACTGAAAAAAAGACACACCGGAGAAGGTCTCAGCGTACTGTCGAGGTTTCATCGGCAACACGTGAAACACGCGGCGTACGCGCAAGGGATGGTTTCTCGATTCAGGTGGGCTCCTTCGATTCCAGGTCAAAAGCCCGGAAAGCGGTTGACGACCTGCGGACCCGGCGGTTTGACAGCTTTATTGAGCGCACCACCGTTGACGGGCGCCGGTACTACCGTGTAAAAGTGGGACCCCTTTCTTCTCAGGAAAGAGCGTCCCGCATGCTTTCTGACATTCAGGAAATGCGGCAGTACCAGGGAAGCTATATAGTTCGGGAATAAACGGTACTAATCATTATTATGCACTTCAGAATACCTCCTGTGTGACGGGAGGTATTCTTATTTATAGATACCCCTCCTCTTTGAGACTCAGATATGACCGGTCGCTTACAATGATATGGTCCAGAAGGGGTATGCCGATAATTTCCCCGGCTTTTTTCATACGTTCCGTCGCAGCAATATCCTCCCGTGAGGGGCTCAGGACCCCTGAGGGGTGGTTATGGGCAATGATCACCGCTGACCCCGCCTCCCGGATGGCGTCCATGAACACCTCCCGGGGGTGGACCACTGCTTCCGATACGGTCCCCACCGACACAATGCTGTGCTTCAGGAGATGGTTTTTATTGTTAAGAATAAACACCCGGAACTCCTCCCGCTTGAGTTCAATTACCTCATGCCGTATATGCTTCCAGACCGCTGCGGGAGAATCCATTACGGTAATACGTTTCTCCTCTCCGAGAATCCTCCGCCCCATCTCCAGGGCGGCCCGTATCCTGACAGCCCTGGCGAGGCCTACTCCCTCAACCAGGGACATTTCACGGAGACCTGTTTTGTGAAGTCCGTGCAGACCCCCGAACCGCACAAGAAGCTCATTGGCCAGATCCAGGACGTCACGGTTCCGTGATCCGGTCCCCAGCACAATTGACATCAACTCCTGGTCACTTAGTGCACGGACATCCTCGCCGGCAATGCATTTCTGCACCGGCATGGCATCCCTTATTTTAGATAGTGTTTCTTTCATGGCAGCAAACCTTTAATGGAAAGATACGAACAGTACCCTCATGACGCATTCATTTGTAATTATTACTGTGTCTACTTTATATACGTCCGGGAAATAATTATTGCTGTTTTTTTTATTTCCCGGACGCATAACAGGTGTATCTTTTGTACTTCCTGTTTTTTTATTGAAATGTGTTTGAATTTCTTTTTTCTGTTGATACAATAGTCATATTACATCGTAAAAGGGATAAATACTTAATGGATACTACCTCATTACATAAAAAGAACGATCAGCCCCTGCGCATCCTCGTCATTGACGACAGTAAGCTCAACAGGGCCATAGTAAAAAAGACCCTGGGAAAACTTGACCTTGATATTACCGAGGCACAGGACGGGCTGGAAGCCCTTGACATACTGAAAAGTGAAAGCTTTGACCTCATTCTGGTGGATATTATTATGCCGAACCTTGACGGGTACGGCTTTATCCAGGAATTTAAAAACATGCCGGGTGATGAGTTTGTCCCCGTTATTCTGATGACCGGTTCCGAGGACCTTAATTCGAAGATCAAGGGGCTGAATATCGGCGCGGACGATTTCCTTCTGAAACCCCTCAACGAAAAGGAACTGACCGCCCGTGTAAAATCCCTGCTCCGCCTGAAAAGCGCCCACGATGAACTGTACGAAAAAAACATGCTCATTAAACGGGAACTCGATATCGCGAAGAAAGTACAGGAGTTCATCATCCCCACAGATTTTTCGTTTATTCCTGAACCGAAGGTCAGCGGGGTATACCTCCCCATTGAGGACATCGGGGGAGACTACTTTGACTGCTACCGGCTCCATGACGGCAGTGTGGGTATCCTGATTGCCGACGTCACGGGGCACGGCATCCCCGCAGCCATGGTTATGACAATGTCTAAAATGATTTTCAGCATTTATGCCTCGGAATTCAGCTCCACAAGCATGCTCCTGGCGAAAGTGAACAGGGAAATGCGGGGACTCCTCCTCGACAACCAGTACATTACGGCATTTTATTGTATTTACAATCCTGTAACCGGTGAACTGCATTTTACCAACGCAGGGCATTCACGCCCGCTTTTCTACAGGAAAAGCGCCGGGAAAGTCATGGCCCTTGACACTGACGGGCTCTTTATCGGCATCATGGACAGCACCACGTACGAGGAAAAGAAAATTATCGCTGAACCCGGCGACACCCTGTTCCTCTACACAGACGGCATCACTGAAATCAGGAACAGCGAAAATGAGGAGTTCGGCGAGAAACGGCTCGCGCGGTTTGTGCGGAACAACTGCGATATCAGCGGCAACGATTACTGCACGGCGCTCCTTGATGAAATCCGTGCATTTACTTCACTTGAAGACAGAAACGACGATATAGCCTTTCTCAACGTCGAATTTTAGTGCTTGATTTCCTGCCGCGGAATTGTAAAGTTCCGGCACGGTTCCTGATTTTTTACGGGTCCCAGTATCAACCCCCCTTATTATTCCGGAGGTGAATGCAATGCGTTCCAGAAAAACAGCGTTACTTTGTATGGTGATATTTTTTACATCCATGACAGTTACGGGTTGTAAAAAGAAGGATGAAGCCGGACGGTATTACAGCCGCGACAAAGGGTATTCCATAAAAATTCCCGATTCCTGGGACACGAAAAAAGCATATCTGGGAACTGATATCGTGGCAGTAAGCCCCTCCGAAGGCCCCGATGACGATTTCCATGAAAACTTTAATGTCATGGTGCAGCCCCTGAATGAATCACTGACAGTGGACCAGTTCTACCAGAAGAGCATCCCCGGCTTTAAGACCATAACCAAAGAGTTCAGGGAACATTCCCATGGCTACGTTGAACTGGACGGGAAAAAGGCACGGTGGGACATCCTTTCCCATAAGATGGGGCCCCTCACCATCAAGGTGCTTGCCTATATCACCATACACAGCACAAATGGCTATGTCATTACATTCTCCTCGTCAGAGGCAAAATTCAGCCGGTACGAGGAGATGTTTAAAAATATTGCGGACACCTTCAGGTTTGAATAACGACTTTTATTCAGTAATTTCCTTGACGAACCGGCGCCGGGGCAGTTTTTGTTAACAGGCTCACAACAAAATGCTGCCGCACAGGATCTGCCACAGGAAATGAAACAACGAACCATACATACTGACGCCATACGGGAAGCCGTTGACCGCCTTCTGTACCAGGCGAACTTTGAACTTCCGGAGCAGGTTTCTTCTCTCCTCTCTGAAATGAAACACAATGAGACAGGGGAAATTGCCCGTATGACGCTTTCCGTCCTTGAGGAAAATGCGCTGATCGCGAAAAATGAATCCCTTCCCCTCTGCCAGGACTGCGGCGCCGTGATTGTGTTCCTTGAACTGGGACAACAGGTTTGTATTGCAGGGGGAACCCTCAACGATGAAATTCAGTCTGCCGTCGCGGAAGCCTATCAAAAATACTATCTGCGCAAATCCATTGTGGGGGACCCTCTGAAAAGAGATAATACCGGCACCAACACCCCCTGCTTTATTCATACTGATATTGTGCCGGGAGATACCCTTGCAGTAACAGCATACCTGAAAGGGGGCGGTTCAGAGAACATGACCGCCCTGAAGATGTTCCGTCCCACTGCGTCAATAGAGGAAATTTCCGACTTCATTGAACATTCCGTCATTGAAGCGGGCCCCAATCCATGTCCGCCCCTTTTTCTGGGAATCGGTATCGGCGGCACCGCCGATGCCGCGGTGCTGAACTCAAAAAAGGCGGTCCTTCGGGACCTTTCCTCCGGTAACTCCGACCCTTTTTACGATGACCTTGAGCAATCATTACTGGCCAGGCTTAACCGCACCATGGTGGGCCCCCTGGGAATGGGGGGGACATCAACTGTCGCGAAGGTTTTTATCAAACCCGAAGCCACCCACATTGCTATACTGCCTGTGGCCCTGAATATGAACTGCCATTCACTCCGGTATGCCAGGGAGGTCTTGTGAGCGTAATACGTATACAGACGCCGATAACCGAAGAAATCGCGGCATCCCTCCGCGTTCCTGACATGGTGCTCCTGTCCGGGACCATCTATACCGCCCGCGACCGGGCCCATAAACGGATCATTGAAATGGCCGAACAGGGAGAACCCCTCCCCCTGGACCCGAAGGGACAGGTACTATATTACGCCGGCCCAAGCCCTACACCACCGGGGAAACCGGTGGGCGCAGTGGGGCCCACAACCTCCTACCGAATGGACCCCTTTACAGAGGGGATGCTTGCGCTCGGTTTCAGGGCGTTCATCGGCAAGGGGAAACGGAGCAGTGAAGTCAGGCAGGCCATTGCCTCATACCGCGGGGTATATTTCAGCACATTCGGCGGCGCTGCGGCGTATCTCAGCAAACGTGTTGTGACCTCATCCGTTATCGCTTTTGAAGAATTCGGCCCCGAAGCTATATACCGCTTTGAGGTAAAGGACTTTCCTGTTATTGTAACAAACGATATGTATGGCGGTGATCTTTATGAATCTGCACTTCAGCAATGAACATGATTTCAGGAATTTTGTATCAGAGCTACAGGACAGACTATCATCATGGAAGGTCCGGGAGCTCGACAGGCCCTCACTGCGCGCCTCAGCGGTGATGGTGCTCATAATGGAAAAAGACAACGAGGCCCACGTTCTCCTCACGAAACGCACCTCAAAGGTGGGGACCCACAAGGGTGATATGTCATTCCCCGGGGGGACACGGGACAGGGAGGATTCCGATCTTCTGGCAACGGCTTTGCGGGAAACAGAAGAGGAGGTGGGCATAGCGCCGGAAGATATTGAGGTGCTGGGTGAATTTGATCATTTCATGTCAGTGGCCGGATTTCATGTTTCAACTTTCATAGGAATAATCCCTCACCCTTACACCTATACAGTAAGCGAAGATGAAATTGAAGCCTGTGTTGAGGTGCCACTTCATATATTCAGGGACAAGAAATATGATAAAAAACAGGAAATCGAGTTCGAGGGCGACACATTTAATATCTACCACTATTTTTTCAATAACTATGAAATATGGGGACTTACAGCCCGTATACTGACAGATTTTGGAGTGAAAATACTTGCCCAATAGCCTGTACAACCGGCGATCATTACCTCCCGCCATTAATTTCCTGCAGAATCTAATTTAAAATGCTACATACGCATTAATTTATACTATATTAATGTAAAATTAATGACATATGTCAATGTTTCCGTATATTTATAGTATACATAATCCTGTTCACTGCTGTCCTTTTCTTATTTTTTCCCGACAGAGTGCAGAGGAATATTATTCTTTACTTTTTTATTACAGATATAATAATTATCCTAACATGCATGTACCGGAACGCAAACAATTACACGGTGTTGAATTTCGTAATAACTACATTTGCGCTCTGTTATATAATTCAATCGGGCAGCCGGACCAATGAGCAAAACAGAAAACACAAAAGATAAGCTCGGCTTACAGAACATCGACGATAAGACAAAAAAAGACCTCTTTAATAAATTTGTCCAGGCCGGCGGCCAGGTTGTTCAGGAAAAGAAAAAATCCGGCCTCTCTGATTTTGACAGAGAGAAGCAGATGAATTACCGGAAAAAAATTGAGACCCATAGAAGTACCATTCAGGAAAAAAGACCGGCCCCTCAGGGGAGAACATCCCAGGCGGGCTCCCGTCCGGCGGCGAGAAGGCCCTCCCCTGCGGTACAGGCATCTTCACTTGCGGAATCCGGAAATTTCCTTGACCGCATGTCCATCCGTTTCCGCCTTTATTTCATGGGGATAGCCGATTTTTTTAATCCGGCATTCAAGAAAACCTTCATTGAACGGTTTAACACAGACTATAAATCGGCACTTCTCGAAGCACAGATGGTGTACCTGGATATTTTCAAGCAGAACCCCACCGCGGGCAAAGTGATAATTACCCAGCTCGACAAAGCACGGCCCCTGTATTTTGAAACAATAGAAATGATCGCGAACGTATATGACCGAACCCGGTTTTTGAACATCACCGAAGCGTTTGAAAGCTTTCCCGATATACCGCAGCGCCTGGCAGATCATGAAGAATTGATGACCTATGTATTTAAACGACTGTATGTCCTCCGGCAGTTCTCCGACCTGATCCTGAACGCCTTTGAAAAAGCGATTCAGATACAGATGAAAATTGAGAAAAAGAAAGCCTCGGTATATTCCGCAAAAAGAAAAAGAATAAGAAACAGCTTATTTGTTATCTTCCACAAAATGCTCCCCCGTTTGTACTGGCTTTTCTGCAGATACCAGGCACGGACCATACCCATGGGAGACCCGGTCATCGAAAGTCTCCTCAATATAACAGTGGATGACAAACCGGGAAAACGAAAGGCCTTTGAGGAATCTGAAGGCATAGAAATCCCCGTTGCCCCGCAGCGGGAGGAGGATGAACAGGGAGATAATGAAGAGGAACAGGAAGAGCAGGTAATCCTTCCCGATGAGATAAAGAAGGGAATGGAACTGATGTACAGCATAGACCTGCAAAAACTCAAGGGTGAACTTGAACGCAGAAATGTGTTCCGCTTCACCACAGAAAATGATAAAATCCACATTACCGCCCTGCTCCTGTATGAGTTCGACCGTGATTATTCACTCATTCTGACAACCAATAAAATTAAATATAATGTAATGTACGAAGCAACCGGGAAAGTTGACTACAAAACGCAGCTTTCTGACATGTACAATGATCTGCGAAGCTGTCTTGACAGCGTAAGTGAATATGCGTCAGTTGTCGAGGCATATGAAAAAGCCCGCCTCGACAAGCCGCTTAGCAATGACCAGTATGTATCATATTCGAAAAAGCTGCAGCTTCTGGAAAAAAACAGAAAACAGTCCGCCCATAAATGCCGCGTTACAATACGGACCTTCATGGGACGTGTCGCTGACATCCTCAAGCCGCTAATTGCCGACATGAACGGAGACCAGAAGATCGTTTCAAATCCCCAGGATTTACTGCAGTTCGATTCCGACATTGAAGGCAGCCGAAAACTCGGCGGCCGTAAGATATATGAAACAATTTTTCTCACCTATTGCTACGCGTCAGCCCTCGCTCACAGGCTCAGTCCGGAAGGGGACCTCGCGGGGGAACTGGAGTTCAAAGAGGGTGAGGCCCGGCAGTCATATACTGAACCCCAAAACGGTGAAAGTGAAACCCCGGAAGACAGAGAACCGCAGGGGCCGAAGAAAAAAGCTGAACCTTCTGAAAAAAAAGACAACGGAAAGTCGGTACTCAGCGAACTTGACGACCTGTTTTAGCCTTCAGCTCACGGATCTCCCCGGACCTTCTCTCGCGTAAATCATCCCTGGTGCCGTTAAGCCCTTCATCACGATATGGTATGGATTTAGGATTGGTCAGAATGGCGTTAATTTCATCATCTTTCAGCTTTTCGATCCTGCCTGATTTTGACGCGGTGGTCCCTTCACGCTTCATTCCCATTCCTGGACCTTTCCCCACAGTGAAGCCCGCTTCCATCAGGGCCCTGCGGACATGGGGCGCGCTGGAATATGTGGTTAGGATACAATCATCACTGCAAAGATGATACAATGACTTAAAATAATCAACACTCCAGAGCTCAGGATTTTTTGACGGGGAATAGGGGTCCTGAAACACCGCGTCAAAGGTTGTTCCTTTCAGGGAGACAATTGAGTTCCTCGCATCGCCCCTGATGACGTGTAATGTTATTCTATTGAACGATGCTGTTCCTTCCGCTGCTGCCTTTTTTACGATAGTATACAATGACTGGAATGAAGCATCCTGAAATGTCACGGTATCCATGAGGGGAAGAAAGGAAAAATCTTTTTCCAGGGAAACAATACTGAGGGAAGCACTGGTATTCTGCTCACAAAACCGCTGCATAAGGGCAAGGGCGTTGTATCCAAGGCCCATACCAACATCCAGCACACTGATATCCATCCCCGGCTTTTCAATAATTCGTGAAGGGAGTACGTGTTTCACCACGGCTTCGCTGAAGGCGCCGTCAGTGGTATGCATTGTCTCGTCATATTCACCGGAATACAGCGACGCGGAACCGTCATCGGTGAGGATAATTTTGTATTCCCCTTTATTCACTGAACAACTCCCTTCTACCTGCCGGACACCTGGCAGGTATAGTCAATGAGCCATGAAACCGGCTTCCGGAATGTCCGGTATACCGTAATATGGAAAGGAGCATCATCACCGGGACCAAGGGGCGGCGTCGGGACATACTGAGACCCGTACCCGGTGATTTTCCCTTCATCATCCTTCAACACGATGGCGAGCCTGATTGACCGCATAACATCGCTGCCTTTATTCACAATTGACCCCCGCAATTCATACCCTGAATAACGGCGTGCTTCAATCCGGACATTCTCAAACGCAGCGTTTCCCCTTTCCAGACGGGTAAAGCTGTACGGCGGTTTCGGTTCATCATACACCTGATAACGTGAATACCGGGGGGGGTTACGGATAAGAATACGCACCGGGGTAACTTCGCCGGGGAGGAGAAACCTGCGGATCGCATACCCGTACCCCGATGCAACTTTTTTCCCATCAGGAGAATACAGCACTATGGTAACTTTTGGTTTATTGAGGGGCCCTTTGCCCGTATTTTTATACAGTCCCGTAAAATACACATTCCCTATGACATCAGGTATTTCCGAAATCATAAAGAATTCACCTTTCAGTGAACCCAGAGGCACACTGCTTTTATGCGAAGATATTTTCCTCAGCTTTCCTGAAACAGTATATCTTCTCTCAATTCTCCTTCGTTTTTCTTTTTTTTCATTATGGGAAATGATTGCCGTCACAAGACCCATCCCGAGAATTATAACGATAACAATGAGAGCTGTTCTGTTGTTTTTGCGGCTGCCGATTCGGCCCGCAAGCCCCTTCTTCTTCAGTGACCCGTTGGAGGTGTCAAGATAGAACTTTGACCCGCAGTATTCACACTGCACTTCATTGGGGGAAAGCTCTTTAAATGAATTACCCGAACACTGGGGACATTCTTTGTGAGATAGTTTCATACCGCAATTCCCTGTCACAAATCTGTTAAATATAATTTCTCAATATTTCCATGATCGCCTCATCCAGTGTGGCGAACCTCGACTTCAGCTGACGCCGTACATTCTCAATTTCCTGGTTAGGCCGGTACTCCGCGAGGCTCCGGTACTGCCCGAGCCTTCTTCCTATAATGAACATCTCACGGTTATCCTCGTCCATTGCGAGAAACCGGTCAATGACATCCAGCATTGAATTCTTATCACCGGGAAGCGTCCCTTCAATATCTTCTATGAGGTTCATGATGTGGTCGCTCTTTACGATGCTGGTGATCCCATCCAGGTTCTCGATAAAAAGCCGGATCTCACGCACCTTCTCCACTTCCCCCAGGGGCTCCCACTCTCCGCGTTCCATGGCATCAAACAGCGGGGTTCCCGGTACAGGGACAGTACTCCTGAGGCGGATATAGGTGGGGTTGATACTGCTCAGCACCCGCGCGGATTCCAGGGCGTTCTCCTTCCACCACTTTTTACCGCCGATTCCCGGCATATAATATTCCGAAAGATCGAATCCCGCTTCCACAATTTTTTTCCCGCCGGTTATCTGCTCTTCAGAGGTGACCCCTTTCCGTATAAAATCAAGGACTTCATCACAGCCGGATTCCATTCCAGTATGGAGCCGCGTCAGGCCCGCGGCCCGGAGGTCCTTCAGCTCATCAATGGTCTTCCGGCTCATTGTCTTTGACCGGGAATAGGTGGTGATCCGCTCAATGGAAGGAAACCGTTTTTTCAGATGGGTGATGATATCGACAAGCTGCGCCGTGGGAAGAAGCATGGAATTCGCGTCCTGTAAAAAGGCCGTCCGCATTCCGTACTGCATCCAGAATGCCACCTGCTTATAATAATATTCCGGGGTCCTGTCGTCCCCCCGTGCCTTCTGCAGGGTCTCCATAGTGAACATCTGCCCGTTTCCATTACTGCCCAGGACATCAAGAATTCTTGCGGTAATCGTATATATAGAGTCAATATCCTGCTTCACCTCCTCAACGGTCCTGCGGGAAAACGTCTGGTCCTGATAGGTATGGCAGAACGCGCACTTGTTCCAGGGGCAGTTCCTTGTCACTCTTACCAGAATACTTGTGGCTT
>ERZ795048.1558-NODE-1558-length-20160-cov-6.582542_pt1 | contig 20160 bp, 10 predicted proteins | sample MGYA00375132_ERZ795048 | MGnify/ENA primary metagenome ERZ795048 (study PRJEB30177, sample SAMN05720225) | activated sludge metagenome | isolation source: Anaerobic digester | place: Hong Kong | collected 2014-12-17 ... | reverse complement strand
TGCATTTTATAATTGTAGCAGATTAGGATCAATTTACTCGTATAAAGCTTCGCCTGTTAATTTAAGTTCATCAACCAGTGTGTTTTATAATGTAAACAAATCCACCTGCAAGTTGTATGTTCCATTTGGTTCGTCGGGGCTTTATGCTGTTGCGGACCAATGGCGCGATTTTTCAAATATTATTGAAATGTCCGGCGTATCGCTGTCATCAACAACTGTAATTGTCGATGCAGCGGCAAACAGTTCCAATACTGTTCTTTTAAGCTCTAATACCACTTGGACAGCTAGTTCAAACCAAACCTGGCTTGAGGTAAGTCCAACATCGGGAACAGGTAACCAGGAGCTTGTTTTTACTGCCGAAGCAAATCCGAATACTACAACACGGCTTGCAACAATTACGGTTTCGGCACCGGGTGTCGATGACCAGTTTATTGAACTAACCCAGCAAGCCGCAGAAGAAAGTATTGTACCCGATTACTTTGTTGTTTCCGATACTATTCTAAACGATAGTCAGGCAAATTGTTTTAATGCTGTTGAAACTATTACAGTGGCAGGCGAGCCAAGTAATGTTTTTATCCAAAATGGCGCATCAGTTGATTTTATTGCCGGAAGATCGATAGTTTTCTTGCCCGGGTTTTATGCCGAAGCCGGTAGTCATGTTCATGCTTATATTACCACCGATGCTACATTTTGTATAGATAATGGAGGTGGGATACTACAAAATCCCATTGCAGAAAAGAGCGTAACGATTAATAAAAGTGTACTTGAATTATCATCATCGAATGATTTGCAAAAGATGATTAAAGTATTCCCAAATCCAAACAATGGCACTTTTGTGTTGGAAATTAAAAATTTTGACGAGACTGCTAAAGTGTACATATATAGCATATTGGGAAGTGTTGTCTACGAAAATGTTGTTCGCGAACAAAGCTTGCTCGAAATAGATATACAACATTTAAATAAAGGTTTATACTTTGTGAAAGTTATTGATGGCAACCAAAGTTTGACCAATAAGATGATTGTAAACTAAAGACTATAACTTACATTTTTTATTTCGCCACTATTAAAAGTGATTTTTGCGCTACCACTTCGCCATCAATTTTGGTGGTCATTGTCCATTTGCCCATTTTGTCGTGTGGAGGATCCCAAACACAATCGCCCAAAAAAAACCAATAATCGTTGCTGTTGATGATTACTTCGCCGGTAAAAGGGGGCATTACTTTACCTGTTTCGTCTTTAAAAGGTGGATGGTCAATGCGAAAATCGATACGTTTTCCCTTGGCCTTTTTTATGCGTAAAACATATCCAAACTCGGTGCCCGTGTGTGCTTTTATGGTGTTGCTTATGTCAAGCAATTTGGGAATAGCTTTGCTTTGACGGTCCCAGGCAGCATATTCGCCATAACTGTATAGTTCAACTTCGATTTTCTTTTTAGGCATAATTGCAAATATAAGCACTTTGTTGTTTTTTGTAGTTCGCAGTTTTCAAACCCAAAGCAGATATTTTATCGCATCTCCCAAAAAAATTATATCTTCGGATGTATTTTTAAACCAATGCCTAAAACCTTCACATATACGATTCGTTTTGCGCTTTTTGCTGTTTTACTGTCGGCTTATTCGTTATTGGCCGGACAAAACGGTAACAGTTGGCTTTTTAATAATATCAAAGTTAAAGATGGGCTGCCTGTAGATCAAATTTTTACCTTAACACAAGATTCAACCGGTTTTATGTGGTTTGGCACCATTAACGGCTTAATACGTTACGATGGTTACGCCATGCAGCATTTTCGACACGATCAGTATGCAAATATTGCATTGCCCGATAACCAAATTACCGCCATTGAACACGACGGGCAAAATGGTATGTGGGTTGCATGTTACCAAGGCTTAATACACTTCGATACACGTACCTGGCAAAGCAAGGTAATAAACCTTGGCGGTTCATGCGAAGTACGCTGCCTATTAAACCAAGGCGATTCGGTTTTGTGGATTGGTACTGCAAGCGGGCTTTTTAAACTAAACACACAAACACATGATTATACTGTTTATAATCAGCAAAATTCGCCCATTGCATCAAATATTGTGCGATCGCTTTTTGCCGACAGTATGGGCAATATTTGGGTAGGTACTTTCGACGGATTGAATTGTATATCATCATTACATGAATGGACACATTTTGATTTAAAAGGGAATTATAAGCCTGAGCTAAAAAATAACCTAGTGCTCGCTATTCAGCCTTACTCAAAAGAAATCGATTCGCTTTTATGGATAGGTACCGAAACAGGCTTGGTCCTTTTTAACCGAAATGACTATACAAGCAGGGTTTTTAATTCAAGCAATACCGGATTTGGGAACGAAGTGGTTAAATGTATTCTTCCACTCGACAATGGCCGGGTTTTCTTTGGAACCGATTTTGGATTTTACAATTTCGATTCGAAAACGCTTGATCTCAAAGTTTCGATACACGATCCGTTCAATAATTACTCGTTGGCAAATAATGTAGTTTGGGACATTTACCGAGACAATGCCGGCATAGTGTGGTTGGCTACAGCAAATGGTATTAGCCGTTTTAGTACCGATGAAGCAATGTTTAAATTTACACCTGTTTACAATGTGTATCAGAATATGCTCATCGGAAACCAGGTAAACGACTTGTATGTAGCACCCGACAATGTATTGTGGCTGGCTACAAAAAAAGGTGTTGAAGCATTATATCCTAGCGGGAAACGCGAAGTTTTTACTGCCGATAATCCACCACAAAGGCAGATTGTTCTCGATAACATTAACACAATTACCGGTGATAATCTCGGCCGTATATGGATTGGCAGTGCCGGAGGAATAAATGTATGGGATACTCAAAAACAAAAAATGTACACCATTACGGCCAATTTCGATTTAAACAAAGGCTTGCGTTCAAATTATATCAGTGCATTTATTACACCTCCCGATGGCTCTTTTTGGGTGGGTACATGGGGCGGAGGCATGTATAAAGCAAAGGGCAACTTTTTAAATGTCGATGAAATTTATTTTGAATATGTAGCCAATTTTAATACTAACATCTATTCGGCCGATGATAAAATTTGGCTCAAACACGATAAAAAAGTTTATAACATCGATTTATCGACTATGCATGTTGATCTTGATTCAGTACTGAACAAGGCTATTGGCCAAAAAGAAATCAGCTCGTTGCTCGTTGCTACCAACCAGGAAGTATGGCTTGGCTTAAACAACCAGGTATTACAATATAATCCTCATACCGGAAAAGTGAAACTCATTGATGTATTAACCGGAAAGCCATGTAATATCAGTAATTTAGTTGAAGATTTTGATGGAAATATTTGGGGAACTTCGCTTACTTCAATATTCCGCTATTCAATACATGATGAGCAAATTGAATCTTTCCCAATGAAAAGAGGAATTCCTCTCGATATTTTTCTCTCGCAAAGCAATACACGATCAAAATCAGGCGAATTGTTTTTTGGGGGTAACGATGGTTTTATATCGTTTAACCCCGACGATATTCGCAAAAATATGTTCAGTCCGCAGCTTGTAATTTCGGGAATAAGGGTTAACAACAAAGAAATCAACTCGGTAAATGAATTAAAAGGGAAAAACAAAGCACAATGTTTAGTTACTTTTTCTGATGAGGTTATTTTAAAATACGATCAACATTCCATAAGTATTAATTTTTCTGCTTTACATTTTGGCGACCCCGAGCGAAATATTTATGCTTATAAGCTCGAAGGTTACGATAAAGAGTGGAATTACACTACCGGCACTCAAAATACTGCATCGTATTCGTATTTATCGCCAAATAAATACCGTTTTATAGTAAAAGGCACTAATAACGACGGAGTGTGGTCCGAAAATCAGGCTGTACTAAGCATTATAGTTAAACCTCCGGTTTGGGCAAGTCCTTGGGCAATTGTTATTTATTTGATTGTATTTCAGCTTATTTTATTTGCGTTGGTCATAACCTACCGGAACAAACACCGATGGAAGGAGCAAATTAGGCAAATAACCCTTGAGAAAGAGAAAAACGAAATGCTGGCTCAAGCTAAGCAGCAGTTTTTTACTAATATTTCGCACGAGTTTCGTACTCCTTTGAACCTTATTACCGGACCGGTGCAAACTCTTATCGGCTTATTTCCAACAAATAAAACAGCACAAGGCCTTTTGCAAATCATTTCAAAAAATTCAAGGCGTTTGCTGTCGTTGGTTAACCAGCTTATGGATTTGCGAGAAATCGAAAATAAATCTTTGGAATTGATTCCTGAAAAAATTGAGATTGTAGCTTTTTGTAACGAACAGTACCAATTGTTTAGCGATTTAGCCCAAAGCCGCACAATTCATTTTGAAATTGAATTGCCCGAAAAAGAATTAATAGTTGAAACCGACAGGCAAAAGCTTGAAGCGGTAATCCAAAATTTGTTATCGAATGCATTTAAATTTACCCCGGCAGGAGGAAAAATTGCTTTAAAACTTGAGTTCTTATCCAATAAACAATACAAAATTGTTGTTTCCGATTCGGGAAGAGGAATTGATGACGACGATAAACCCCAAATTTTTAATCGCTTTCATAGGGGCAAAAACACTGATGAAACTGCTCAAGGCTATGGTATAGGGCTAAATTTGGCAAAAGAATATTGTACTTTAATGAAAGGTTCAATTCATTTTGAAAGTCAGCTGGATAAAGGCTCTGTTTTTTGGATTGAAATGCCTTATGAACAAACAGATAGTCGGGTTGGCAACTCACAAAATGTGTCGTTTGGCACCATTGATAATTCCGAATACTTAGATAATTTAAGGCAATTGGTTGACAATAATTCAGCAAATAAACCCCTTGTACTTTTGGTCGACGATAACCCCGATATGCACAAATACATTCGCTTAAGCCTGTCCGACAAATATTCGTTTTGTGTTGCATCGAAGGTTAGCGAAGCAATGCGTATACTTGAAAAAAATTCAGTCGATATAATTGTTACCGATATTATGATGCCCGAGGTTGACGGACTTTCTTTTTGCGAACAAATTAAAAAGGATCATCGTTTTTCGCAAATACCCGTAATAATGCTTACAGCTATGGCTCTGGCATCGCAGCAAGTTAAGGGCTTTAAAGCAGGTGCCGATGCCTACATTACCAAGCCTTTTAATATCGAAGTGCTGGCTGCACGTATCGATAGCTTATTGTCGCGCAACCAAAAAACCGACGAATACATAAAACGCAGTCTCATCATCGAAAATCAGCAGGTTAATGTCGATTCGGCCGACGAAAAACTGCTAAAAGAAGCCATCGAATTTATTAACACTCACATTAGCCATTCTGAAATTAACATCGATAAAATGTGCAAGCAAATTGGAATTAGCCATTCAAGCTTGTACCGAAAAGTAAAAGCACAAACCGGGATGAGCTTGAATGAATTAATCAGACATGTGAAAATGAAAAAAGCAGCTCAGCTCATCAAAACTAAAAAATTCACCATTGCCGAAATTATGGATCAAACCGGATTTTCGAGCCATTCGTATTTTGCCAAGTGTTTCAAAAAAGAATTCAATGTTTCGCCTCGCGAATATCAAGCTTAAAAACACATTAAAGCCCATATAAACAAGGGTATAGTAAAACTGTTTGTCGGAAGGATGGCAAATTCATCAGCCGATTTTGTATCCATTTTTGATGAATACTTGTCTAAATTCGGTGAAACCTTTTCTAAAAATATTGAATACCAACCCCTGAATCGTTTTCATAAAAGATAGTTTTACGGTGTTGAAAAAATGAAGAATAAATGGACGACAAGAAACTTCGAAAATACCACATTAGACTCATCGTTTTGAGCATTGGGGCTTTTCTGATGATAGCATTTCTCGTATTTCTGTTTATTCTTTATTAGCCCTATTAAATTGCAATATGCCGGGTTAATCAACGCCTAAGCTATTTTACTGAAACCTAATTAATAATTATGAAGCATTTAACCATTATTACATTGATCCTTTTGGGAACATTGTCTCTGGCAGCACAAAACATAAAGGTTACCGGAGCTGTAAGCGATCAATTGGGCGATTTGTTGCCGGGTGTTACCATTTTGGAAAAAGGGACCACCAACGGAACAGTTACCGATTATGAAGGGAACTATACCATTATGGTTAGTCCCGGAGCAACATTGCAATTTTCGTTTGTAGGATTCAAAACTTACGAAGAAGCACTTAACAATCGAATTTTGCTAAATGTTACTTTAACCGAAGATGTTGTTGGCCTCGAAGAGGTTGTTGCCATTGGATACGGTTCAACCCGAAAGGGTGATTTAACCGGATCGGTTGCAAATGTAAACAGCGATGACTTTAATGTTGGACTGATCAGCTCTCCTGCACAACTTGTAAACGGCAAGGTGTCGGGGGTGCAAATAATGAGTGCAGGGGGTTCGCCTACAGCCGGAACTACTATACGTATTCGTGGCGGGGCTTCGCTTAATGCAAGCAACGATCCGCTTATTGTTCTCGATGGGGTGCCGCTCGAGCCTGGTGGCATTAGCGGAAACAGCAGCAATTTTTTAAGCCTGATTAACCCTGCCGATATCGAAAGCATGACCATTCTCAAAGACGCATCATCGACGGCGATTTATGGCTCTCGTGCCTCAAACGGGGTAATCATTATTACCACAAAAAAAGGAGGTGAAGGCTTAAAAGTATCTTTTGCTACTTCAAATTCGGTTCAAATAAAAACTAAATTGGCCGATATGCTTAGTCGCGACGAATTTGTTGATGTTGTTCAAAAAATAGGTTCCGACAGGCAAAAATCGTTGCTTGGTAACGAAAATACCAACTGGAATGACGAAATTTATCAGCCGGCATTCGGAACCGATAACAACATCAGTATTTCGGGGAGTATGTTAAATACTCCATTCCGTTTGGCTTTGGGCTACTATACCCAAAACGGTATTGTTTTAACCGATAATGCAACACGCGAAACACTGAACCTTTCAGTTTCGCCATCGTTTTTCGATAAGCATTTGCAACTGAATTTTAACGTAAAAGGATCGTTGAACCAAAACCGTTTTGCCAATACCTCGGCTATTTGGGGGGCAGCAACTTACAACCCAACCATACCTGTGTATTCAGGCAACGAGGCTTTTGCAGGTTATACCGAGGCTGCCGATAATAGTGGAACGCCTATTACACGTGCTGTACTAAATCCTGTTGGTTTATTGTCGCAATACAATTCAAGCAGTAATGTCAACCGCTTAATTGGCAATTTCGATGTTGATTATAAAATGCATTTTCTGCCCGAACTGAAGTTTCATGCTACGCTTGGCTACGATTATGCCAGCGGAATGGGAACTGTTGATGTGCCTGTTGAGGCTGCTCAGTATTTTACTTCGGGAGGCCGAAAATATTCTTATGGGCCACAACAAAAAAGCAACAAATTGCTTACTACCTATTTAAATTACAACAAAGATATTGAAGCCATTAATAGTACTATTGATGTAACAGCAGGTTACGATTATCAATTTTGGAAAAGCTCAAGCGACGCTTACGATGAACTCAATGTTGCCGGCGAAAGTCAGTCGTCGGTTGCTGCAAGCGATGCCCGCCATGCTCTAATCTCGTTCTACGGACGTTTAAATTATACTTTAGCCTCAAAATACATGCTTACTGCAACAATTCGCCGCGATGGCACCTCAAGGTTTAGCCAGGATACCCGCTGGGGGCAATTCCCTTCATTGGCGTTGGCATGGAGGCTTTCCGAAGAATCGTTCTTGAAAGGCATTGACAAGCTCAGTAACCTTAAAATAAGGGCAAGTTATGGTATTACCGGGCAGCAAGAGGGGATAGGAAACTACGGTTACCTTCCGGTTTACACAATAAGTCAAACAGGTGCCGAATATCTTTTTGGCGATACCTTCTATTACACCTATCGCCCCGAAGCTTACATATCGAACCTAAAGTGGGAAACAACCACAGCTTACAATTATGGCTTCGATTTTGGTTTCTTTAACGAAAGATTTTCGGGTAGTATCGATTATTATACCCGCCAAACAAAAGATCTTTTGGCCAGAGTACCTGCTGCTGCCGGAACCAACTTCGATAAAACAATTCTTACAAATGTGGGTAATGTCGATAGCAAAGGCCTCGAAGTTTCGATAAATGCTGTTCCTCTGAACACCAAAAATGTATCCTGGGAATTGAGTTTTAACGGCACATGGATGCAACAAACCATTAAAAACCTGTCGATGGTCCAAGGGGGCGAAATAACCAATACCCTTGCAGGCCCCTCAATCGATAGCTATAACTTTCAGGTGCTTACCGAAGGTTATGCACCATACATGTTTTATGTATATCATCAATTGTACGATCAAAATGGAAAACCAATCGAAGGAGCCTATGCCGATGTTACCAAAGATGGGCAAATTAACTCCGACGATTTATATCGCTTCCATTCACCGTCTCCCGATTTTATACTAGGATTCAGCACATCGCTAAGGTATAAAAACTGGAACCTTAGTACGAGCTTACGTGCCAATATTGGCAATTATGTGTACAACGGAATGGCTATGAACGCCGGCGCTTTCAATACCATGTCGTACAACGATTATCAATTGAATAACCTGCACAGCAGCTATCTCGAAACCGGCTTTCATTCAAGGCAATATCTTTCCGATTATTATGTCGAGAATGCTTCGTTCCTAAAAGTCGATAATTTGTCGTTAAGTTATAATGCGGGCAGGGTTGCCAATTTATTTTCGCTCAATGTGGCTGCAACCGTGCAAAATGTTTATACATTAAGCAATTATACAGGTGTCGATCCCGAGGTTCCAAACGGAATGGATGTATCATTTTATCCGCGTCCAAGGATTTTTTCATTGAGTGTTGGCATCGAATTTTAACCTGAAAATATAATGAAAATGAAGAGTTTACGAAATATAATACTGATTGTTGGTTTGTTGATGTCGGTTTCGTGCATCGACGATTTAAACCAAACGCCGGTGCTCGATACTACTTCGGCTACTGTTTACGCCGAAGCATCGAATTACAAAATGGTGCTGGCTAAACTTTATGCGTTGTTTGTAACAGCAGGGCAGGAGAAAGGTGGTGCAAATGCCGACCTGTCGAGCAACATGGGTTACGATTATATGCGCTGTTACTTCAATTTACAGGAAGCAGGAACCGAAGAGCTTGCATCGACATGGCTCGAAGGCGACAAAATTGCGGGGCTAACTTATTTGTCGTGGGATGCTTCCGATCCGTGGGTTTCCGATATGTACTACCGATTGTATTACACCATTGCCGTGTGTAACGAGTTTTTGCGAAATGCCGCCGACGAAAAAATTGCCGGTTTTACCGAAAGTGAACAGGCCGATATTAAATCATTCAGGGCCGAAGCTCGTTTTTTACGCGCACTAAGTTACTATCATGCAATGGATTTGTATCGCAACATTCCTTTTGTTAATGAAAGCGATCCTGTTGGTGCATTTATTCCTCCACGTTATACAGCAAAGCAAATTTTCGATTTTATTGAAAGTGAGCTTGTCGAGGCTGAACAAAAAATGCTTGACCGCCAATCGTGCGAATACGGACGTGCCTCAAAAGCTGCTGCGCATACCCTTTTGGCTAAAATGTACCTTAATGCCGAATTGTACGATGCCGGCCCGCATTATACCGAGTGTATAACATATTGCAAAAAAGTAATCGATGCCGGTTATTCGCTCGAACCCGAGTACGCAAAATTGTTTAATGCCGATAATCACTTGCGTACCAACGAAATTATTTATCCTTTGGTAGTCGATTCCGATCATATAATGAGCTGGGGGTCAACTACATATTTGGTTTGTGGCCAGGTAAGCAGCACTAAAGACGATGCCGGCTATAATCCCGCCGATTATGGTGTTGTAAGTGGATGGGGAATGTTTCGTGTACGTGGCCAATTCTCCGATTTATTTGACGAAGGCGATAAAAGGGCAATGTTCTTTTCCGAAGGCCAAACAAAACAAGTTGATGACTGCACCAACCAGGCCAATGGTTATTTAGTTACCAAATGGAGTAATCTGACCGATAATGGCGAAACTGCATCGAATACTTCGAACGATGGTGTTAATACCGATTATCCAATGTTTCGCCTTGCCGATGTTTATCTTATGTTGGCCGAAGCTGTTTTACGTGGAGGAGATGGTGCTTCAGCCGACGAAGCTCTTGCCTGCATTAACCAATTACGCCAGCGTGCTTTTGGCGATGCTTACGAAACATCAGGGAAAATATCAATAAGCGACCTTACCCTCGATTTTGTTCTCGACGAACGGGGCCGCGAATTGTACTGGGAGTGCTCACGACGTACCGACCTTATAAGGCACGGGAAATTTACTTCCGATACTTATGTGTGGGAATGGAAAGGTGGTATTAAAGACGGAACCGGAGTTGATAACAAATACAATGTTTACCCTATTCCTTCGTCGGATTTAACTGCCAACCCCAACCTGAGCAACGAAAATTATTAACGATTATAAATTGACACAAATATGAGATCAAAAATATTCATACTAGTCATGTTTTTGGCAACACTGTTTTTTACGGCTTGTCAGGACGACGGACTTTTTATTGAAGTTTCGGGTTTGGAGTCGGCTCAGCTTACTGCCAGCCAATCTAACATTGTGCTTCAAAAAGATAGTGCTGCAGCAATGGCACTCACACTTACCTGGAGCAAAAGCGCTCTTATTATCAGCGATACATCAATGGCAATTCCCGAGTCGATACCAATAATGACCATGGAAGTGTCGGCTAGCAAAGATTTTGCCGTAGTTAACGAATTATCGGCTGCCGATTATGTCAAATCTTTCACTTGTATTGAGTTGAATACTTTGGCAACGAATATGGGCTTTGAGCCTTGGGTTGCAACTCCCTTATATTTTCGGATAAAAGCCAAGCTGGGCAAAAATACCGATGCAGTGTACAGTAATGTGGCCGAAGTAAATGTTACTACTTACACCATTGATATGAGTATTGGCTTTATTCTCGATACCGATCAGTTACAAACTGGTACTACTTTATACTCGCCAAACAGCGATGGCGAATACAGTGGTTTTATGGGAGCAACAGCATGGTATAATTATTATTTGCTCGAGGGCGATGGTACCATTTGGGGCAATTATGCTGCCGATGGTTACGAATTTGTGATGGACAATACTACCAACTCGGCCGAAATATGGAACTTCTGGTTTCCGGGGCAAACAGGTTGCTATTATACAACACACAGTACCAGTTCAAAACAATGGACTGCTACTTTGGTTTCTGCTTTATCGATTACTGGTGATATTAGTGCTGATATGGCATTTATACGCCCCGATGTAACCTGGCAGGCTTCATTTACAAGTACTGTAGATAACGCCAGGTTTAGCATAAGCGGTATCAGTGCTTTGTACAACTCCGAAACCGGAACCGACGATGCTGCTGCTATAGCCGGAACTGTAAGTTTTGCTCCCGATGGCGAAAACGGCGTGTTATTTAATCAAAATGGTGATTTTACTGTACCCGGTCCGGCAGGCGATTACACAATTCGAATCGATCTTAGTAATCCTAAAGCATGGACTTACGAAATAACATCAGGCACAGTGGTTATTGTCGATCCAATCAGCAATTATTTGTTCCTGCCTGGAATCGATGATGGCATATCGGGCTCGTGGACATTTGACAATTATCTTACATTAACCAGCGAAGATGATTCGACCTTTGCAGGTGTTGTAAATGTTAATTCGCAATGGGGTTACCAAATGGGACTCGAAGCCGATAACTGGACCGATGTTTATACTCTTGCCGGTGGCGATGCTTCATCGGGTACGCTTCAGTTTCAGGGAAGCGATAATATTCCGGCTCCCGAACCCGGTTTGTACCTTATTAATGCCGATCTTAAAAACATGACTTACAGCACAACTCCTGTCCAAAATGTTTATTACACCGGCCTAAACGACGATTGGTCGCTTACCCAAATGGAACAGAGTGAGATACCCGGTGTTTTTACAGCTCAAATAACAATCAATACTGTTTCGGAATGGGGAATGCAAATTTTTATCGACGACCAATGGACCAATAAATTTGGTGGCGAAAATGGTAAGTTGGTATTCAACAGTGCTACCAATATTACCGACGATACTTTTATTCCGGCCGGAAATTACACTTTAGTGGTAAATCTTGTAAACAATACCTACTACATTGTAGGCGAACAGCTTTATGTTGTTGGCCTTAACGATGTTTGGGATTTCTCGTCGGCAGTTCTTAACATGACCGAACCCGGTATTTATTCGGGCAGTGTTACACTTACCGGCAATACTCCATGGGGTTACTATTTTCTACTTTATCCCGAGAATTGGGATGTGAAAATTGGTGGCAGCAACGATGCTCTGCTTTTTGGTGGTGAAAATATCGAAGCCGATTGGTATGCAACAATGGGGACATATACTGTAACTGTCGATTTAATTAATGAAATTTGTACTGTCGAATAAGAGTTAAATAATGCCCCGGGATTTTATGACTGGGGCTTTACATGCTGCCAATGTTTTTGAATATGTTTAATAATAAATTGATTTTTTTTCTATTAGTAGCTTTTGTATTGTTTGGTATAAATGCTGGTGCACAAAACGATTTTATTTTTGGAGCCGATCTTTCGTATGCAAATATGATGGAAGATTGTGGGGCAGAATTTCGAGAAGACGGAGAGATTAAAGATGTTTACCAAATTTTTGCCGACAATGGAACCAATCTGGTAAGGGTACGTTTATGGCACAATCCAAACTGGCAGGAAGCTCTCAATCAGCCCGATGGCGTTAATTCACAATACAGCAATTACGACGATGTTGAGGAAACAATCTTCAGGGCAAAACTGGCTGGTATGCAAGTAATGCTGGGATTCCAGTTTTCTGATTTTTGGTGCGATCCGGGGAGGCAAATTCTTCCAAAAGCTTGGGAAGGAGTTGCCAATAATTTAGGTGCACTAAGCGATTCGGTTTACAATTATGTGTACAGCACCTTAACTAAGCTCAATAGCCAGGGGCTTATGCCCGAATATGTTAAAATTGGGAACGAAAACAACAGCGGTATTATGACCCACATGGGCATGAATTCTGATTACGAAGGGGTCACTACACTGAGCAGTTCGTGGAGCAGACATGCAAAGCTATACAATGCAGCCATTAGTGCTGTGCGCAATGTTTCTGAAACTTCCGACATAAAGCCCAAAATAGCATTTCATGTTGCCGATCCGGCAAAAGCCAATTGGTTTTATGGAAATTTAATTGCAAATGGAGTTACTCAATTCGACATTATTGGATTTACTTATTACTATGCATATCATGGACAGTTGCCTGCCCAAGTAGGTCAAATAATTCGGAACCTTAAAAATACCTATCAAAATTATGAGGTAATGGTTGTTGAAACCGGTTATTTGTGGGATTCTCAGAATATCGATGGCCTTGGAAACATTATTAATCAATCGTGCCCTGGTTATGAACCGGCATCACCGGCTATGCAACAAAAATTTATGGTCGATTTGAGTCGCGAGGTTAAAGATGCCGGAGGCTTAGGGCTTATTTTTTGGGAGCCCGACTGGGTGTCCACTTCTTGTGTAACGCCTTGGGGAGTTGGTTCGTCGCAAGAGCATGTTGCTTTTTTCGATCACCGCAACAACTTAAATTTTATGAAGAATGGTGGTGGAGGTTGGCCAAATGCATTTATTAATGGGCAAACAAGCACCAAGGTTAATGTTTCTTTCAAAGTCGATATGTCGGGTATCGATATAAGTAATGGAGTGTTTATTGTTGGGCAAATGACTAATTGGGATTTTGTAGAAATGGATGCCGGTGAACATTCGGTTTACAGCACTACATTTGAGCTTATACCCGGCGATGTGTTTGCATACTACTATATTACAAATAATAGTTGGGACAATTACGAAACTTACCGCGAAACTGTACCAGAGGCTTGTGCCAATTCCGATGAGTTGCTCAACGACCCTGACTGGACAACCGACCGTGCTTTTATTGTTCCCCAAACCGATACTCTTATTGCTAATGTTTGGGCTTCGTGCCAAACAATAAATTCAACAACAGTGTTGAACCATTCACAAGGTTTTCGCATTTATCCCAATCCGGTTACTGGTAATAGTGTATTTATTGAAAACATTAATGATGAGAAAGTTGAAAGTATTTGTTTGCTAAATTCAATGGGGCAGAAGCAGCATATTAATTGCATAAAAAAACAGGGCGATGTACTTATCCAGATTGATTTGCATGAACAAAAAAAGGGAGTTTATTTTTTACACGCAATAATTAATAAAAGCGTTTTTTCCGAAAAAATTATAATTAAATAACGATGATATCAAAAAGCATTATAAAAACAAGCTTTGTTCTGTTGATAATATTAGCAATGGGCAGTTGTTCTAAAACTATAGAGCAACCCGAAGCATTTATGATAGGAGGTGATTTTTCTATTCTAAAGAAAATGGAAGACAGTGGCGGTGTTTATAAACACGAGGGTAAACCGGTTGATGCGCTTTCGCTTTTTGCCGATAACGGATATAATTACGGCAGGGTGCGTTTATTTCATACTCCAAATATGGAAGGGCCTGTATGCAATTCACTCGATTATACCATCGACCTTTCGAAAAAAATTACGAATGCAGGGATGAAGCTGCTGCTCAACTTTCATTATTCCGATACCTGGGCCGACCCAGCACATCAAATTAAGCCAAAAGCATGGGAAAACCTTACTTTTGAAGTACTAACCGATAGTGTTTTCCAATATTCCAAACGGGTTATTGAAGCTATGGATAAAGCAGGAGTTTTGCCCGATATGGTGCAAGTGGGCAACGAAATAACACCCGGTTTTATTTGGCCCGACGGTAAAATATGGAAAGAAGATGGAACCGAAGATTGGAAAAGTTTCTGTACCCTCTTAAAAGCAGGAATCGATGGGGTAAAAGCAGCCTATGGAAGCAGAAATGTACCAATTATGATCCATATCGACAGGGGAGGTGATCAGGCTGCTACCCAAAAATTCTTTGAGAAGATGGATCAATATGGTATTCAATTCGACTTGATTGGATTAAGTTACTACCCCTGGTGGCATGGTACTTTTAACGATTTGGAGAAAAACCTGCTCTGGCTATCCGAAAATTACGAGCAAGATATTGTGATTGTCGAAACAGCTTATTATGCCAACGGTTATTACCCCGAACCCGATAAATGGGTATTCGATATTCAGCCTTTCCCGCCAACCGAACAAGGTCAGTTCGATTTTTTAGTTGCGCTCGACAGCATTGTTCGGCAATATCCAAAAGTAAAAGGCATTTTTTACTGGAAACCCGATGGGCTCAATATTCCCGAATCGAATGTGTGGTTCATTGGGCGTAGTCTGTTCGATGAAAACGGAAATGCACTAAAAGGAATTACTGCGTTTAAAAACTAATATTAAGATTATGAATCAGTTTCAAATATTTATTGGCTTAGTTATAATAATTCTGTTTGCTTCGTGCAGCGAACAAAAATCAACAAAAATTTTATTCAATAACGACTGGGAATTTGTAATATCCGATGCCGATATTAACGACATTAATTCTATTGAAGAATGGGAAAAGGTTACTTTGCCCCACACCCCGGTTATTTCCCCAAAAGTGATGCAGGGGCAATGGCAGGGAATATGTTGGTATAAAAAAAGCTTTACATTGCCGGCTTCAGCTAAAAACCAAATTTTTATGCTTCGGTTCGAAGGGGCGATGAATGCGTCAGAATTTTGGGTAAACGGGCATAAAGTGGCTTCGCATTTAGGGGGTTACCTGCCTGTTGTTTTTGATTTTACTAATGTGGCAAATTTGGGCGGTGAAAACACAATATTTGTTCGACTAGACAACTCCGATAACCCGGTTACCGGCCCCAAACCTATGCCTATACTCGATTTTAACATGCACGGTGGCCTTTATCGCGATGTTTTTCTGATTACTAAAAACCAACTGCACATAAGCGACCCAATTTTGGCTAACAAAACAGCCGGAGGCGGTATTTTTGTTACTTACCCTCAAGTGTTGGATGAAAAAGCTGTTATTCGGGTCCAAACCCATGTTAACAACGGTGCCAAAAATGCAAAAACATTTACTGTTAAAAATGAACTTTGGAATGGCAATGAACTCGTTTTGAGTCACGAGTCGGATAAAATTTTGACTGAAGCTTTAACCGATACCACCATAATCAGCATTTTCGAACTTGAAAATCCCCGCTTGTGGTCGCCGCAATCGCCTTCGTTATACACGCTTAAAACAAGTGTTTTATCAAAAGGAAAAGAATGCGATACTGAAGAAACACGTATCGGAATCAGGCAGATAGAAATTACCGAAGGGTCGTTCAAAATTAATGGAAAGGAAATGTTTTTGCGTGGGGTAAACCGTCATCAGGAATATCCCTACGTGGGTTATGCACTAAGCAACGAGGCCCAATACCGCGATGCCTACAAAATTAAATCGGCCGGGTTCGATTACATTCGTTTATCGCATTATCCGCATTCGCCTGCTTTTATGGACGCTTGTGACGAACTTGGATTGCTGGTACTCGATGCAATTTTGGGCTGGCAATATTATAGCCGCGATACCCTTTTTCAGCAACAAATATTCAGTACTGCACACAATCTTGTTCGCCGCGATCGTAACCATCCCTGTGTGTTGGCATGGGAAGTTTCGTTAAACGAATCGTGGATGGATGAAGCATTTATTGACGAATTGCATCGCATTGCTCATGCCGAATATCCCGGAGATCAATGCTACACAGCTGGTTGGCAAGAGTATGGCTACGATATTTATCTACAAGCACGTCAGCATCGTTTAAAGCACTACAATGAGCCATCGAAACCTTACAGCGTATCGGAGTATGGCGACTGGGAATACTATGCACAAAATGCCGGGTTTAATCAAGACGATTGGGGCGATCTAAAACAGGCCGAACGCTCGAGCCGGCAGTTGCTCTCCGATGGTGAAATACGTTTGCTGCAACAAGCAACCAATGTACAGGAAGCACATAACGATAATTTCAATACCCCGGCTTTTTCCGACAGCTATTGGGTTATGTTCGATTACAACCGTGGATATGCCCCCGACCTCGAAGCTTCGGGGATAATGAGCATCGACCGTTTGCCCAAATTTACTTACTATTTCTTTCAGAGCCAGCGCAATGCCCAAATCGTTTCCGACAAGTACGAAAGTGGCCCAATGGTCTATATTGCATCCTATTGGCAGCCAAATTCGCCGCTTAATGTAAGGGTTTTTAGCAATGCTCAAGAGATTGAACTGCTGTTAAACGGCATCAGTTTGGGTCGCAATAAACCCGATTCAAATCGTATTTCAAGCAATTTAGCACATCCGCCATTTACGTTTAATATTGAAAAGTTTGAACCCGGAAAACTCGAAGCAAAAGCCTTTATTGATGGACATCTAGTAGCTAACCATGTTGTTCAAACACCGCTTGAGCCCCATGCACTTCGCATGTGGATTGACGAGAGCGGCAAAAAGCCAAAAGCCGGTGTAAACGATGTAGTGTTTGTGTATGCAGGGTTGGCCGATCAAAACGGTAGTATTGTGCCTTTGAACAATATCGAAGTGGTTTTTGAGGTTGAGGGTGATGCCCAAATTTTAAACCCCGAAAGTATTACAAGCGAAGCAGGTATAGCAACAGCAATGCTTAAAATTGGCAAACAAAACAAGCGGATAATCATTAATGCAAAAGCAAAAAATTTACCACCACAAAAGTTGAAAATTGAATAGCAGTAATTGAATAGAGAGAAAAAGATAATAAAAAGAGGATTAGCTTTTTATAAGGTATTGAATGGTTTTGTTGATCAATTTTTTTGAAGAATGATTAACTCCAGCTTCTTCGGCAAATTTTGACCAACAAGCCACAGTTGTTTTTACTTCATCGATAATGGTTTTTGCATTGTTAACTTTAAATTCGTGAGCCAATTCCATTAGATTGCTAAATCCCGGATTGAAGCTTTCACCTGCTATGGTAGTGTTGTGATGGCCATATGATGAAGAAGAGAAGGTTAAATCGTATGCCGGAGAAAGCTTCCATTTTCCTGTTTTGTCCATTAAAAATGAAAAGTTTTTGCTATGGTCATCCCTATTGTGGCTATAAACGTTAAATGCGGCTAAACGGAGTACTTTTTCATGCCCGCTTACCGATTTTTCGAGCTGAAAGGCACAATCCATTAAATGCCCGTAATCCATTTGACTGTACCTGTGATCGTCGTGCAATAAACCACTGGCAGAATGCATGTGGAGTTTTTCTCCATTGCATCGGTCGAAGCGTTTAGTGCCAAAATAAAATTTGCCCGATTTACCCTGAAACAGCATACAATCGGCAGTTTCAATACCTGCGGCTTTGGCCATCAGCATATAGGCATATTCAATATTTGCAATATCAGGTTTATCCGATAAAGTAGGAAATTTGATTATCCAAGGCTCAAATTGATCACCTGTTGTTTTGTTGTTCGACGAAATTTCTTTATTGGCCTCGTTTACCCATACATTTATTTTTGGACGGGCACCACCCGATGAACCTCCCAATACATAAAGTTCTTCAAGTATTTCGGAATCGGCACCTGTAATCAAGTGCTGCGATTCGGAACTTATTTTATCCAAATCGAATATATGTTTATCAATTGTAAGGTCTTCGTTTATAGGCTGATATTCCAAAGCACCTAAGCCATTAACCCCCACAAACGATAAACGATCAAGCGGGCTTGTTTGTAATGGATCAAGCCCCATTGCCATTAACTTACGATCAAGCAAAAGTTTGCCCCAACTATCGGGTAACGAGTCGAAAAACACACCAAACAATCCTTCGAATAAATTGCGATCGGCTTTTTGTATTTCATTGGTGAATGGCAGCTTTATTGGTGAAATATTCAGGCCTGAACGTAAAAATGAATCGTAATATTTAAAAAAAATATCTTTGCCACTAACAGCCAGTTCACCTGCCTCCAAAGGTTTGTTGGCTAAATTGAGTGATATTTTAATTCGTTTTACATTCATTCATTACGCATTTTATCGCTAAACAAATTTTCAGGTATTTCAGTTTCTTTTTTTAGAAATATGGAGTCAAAATCGTTGAGTCGATCCATTACGTGAGCCAGTTTTAGAAGCGACTCGAATGAAATTTGACCACTTCGCTCAAATCGTTTTATCGACCCTAACGAAACACCCGAGCGTTCGGCAAGTTCCGATTGGCTCATCTTTTTCGATTTACGTAAATTGCGGTGATTCAATGCAACTTCGTGCATTACATCTGTTGGTAGCTTATTGAGACTGTATTTTCCCATTTAGATAATATATTAGCCAAATATAGTAATTTGTCATTAAAATAGCTAATATATTATCTAAAAAATAGCTTTATTTTTATTCTTCATCACAAGCATAAGCACATGCTTCGGCCATCAGTTTAACTGCGCGTTCAAATACTTCGGGCGCTTCAAAACCGTACGATAGCCTGAGTTGGTATTTGGCTTTTGGTGTTTTGCTGCAAATTGTTCCGGGAATGTACACCAAACGGGGCTGCTTTTCGCTTTGGCCATCGACAGCCAAATTGCCCGTGGTGCGCGACAGGTAGTTGAAAAAGCGCGAATTTTTGTTGGTTCGGATGTTTTTAAAGGTGAGGTAAAAATAAAATGCAGCATCGCCACCGGTATAGCTTTCGAGATAGCTGCCAAGGTGTTCACTAAAAAGTTGTTTGATAAAAGTTGCTTTGTTTTGATAACCTTTGTTCACATTTTCGCGCTGAACCTGTATGTAATTATTCAACAACCAACCTGCAATTTCTTGGTTGATGAGCGGAGAGCTGAACCCGATGTCGGAAGTGCGTTGGCTCAATATTTTGGCAAAATCGTTATCGGGGCCAATTATATAGCCAATGCGTAAGGCCGGGGCAAATATTTTCGAGAGCGTTCCTATTTCAAATACATGGTCGGTTTTCCCGAATTTCAAGCCCGAAACCGGTTTTTCAATTTCGGGGTTGTGAATAATGTCTTCGTATGCTTTATCGAAGAATACCGGAATTATTCGTCCAGCTTTTTTGGAATATTCTTGGGCAATTTCAACTATAGTTTCACGTCGCTTGTTCGAAAGGATCACCGTTGAGGGATTGTTGAC
>ERZ795048.1556-NODE-1556-length-20167-cov-6.430141_pt1 | contig 20167 bp, 15 predicted proteins | sample MGYA00375132_ERZ795048 | MGnify/ENA primary metagenome ERZ795048 (study PRJEB30177, sample SAMN05720225) | activated sludge metagenome | isolation source: Anaerobic digester | place: Hong Kong | collected 2014-12-17 ... | reverse complement strand
GCTCTTTCTCTCCAAGACCTTCTACTCCTTTGCTCTGGCGGCCGTGCTGCTGATTCTCCCGTTTTCCTATCCGTTCGTGCCGATCCAGATGACGCTCATCGGCGTGCTGGCGACCGGCATCCCCGGGCTCACGCTCTCTTTGGAACCGGAAGAGATGCCCATCCCGAAACACTTTATGAGATCGGTGCTCCAATGGGCCGGCCTCGCGGGCATAACGGTATTTATCGGCGTACTCACGCTGCTGACGCTGGGCACCCACTTTCATATTTCGTTCGAAGAGATCTCCACCGCCTGCGTCTACTATACGGCCGTTTCCGGTCTGATGGCGCTGACGGCGGCCTGCATGCCGCTCAATCTTAAAAGGGCCCTGCTCGTGGGCTCCATGTTCCTTTTTCTGATCGCCGCCGCGGCGCTGTTCCCGGCGTTTTTCCTCTTCACGGCGCTCGGCGGAAAAACAATTCTGATTCTATGCTGCCTGCTGCCGCTGACATTCGCACAGGTGGTGATGAGGTGGTGTTCTTTACGGGAAACGAACTGATGCGTTTTGCCGCGCCGGACGACGCGGAACAGATGCTGGCCATTTATGCGCCTTATGTGCGTAAAACGGCAATCTCCTTTGAATACGAAGTTCCTTCTTTAGAGGAATTCCGGGGACGTGTGGAGAAATTCATGGAGCGGTACCCATGGCTCGTCTACGAACGGGACGGCGAAATTCTCGGCTATGCCTACGGCTCGCCGAACTACACCCGCGCCGCCTATAACTGGACGGTGGAATCTTCGATCTATCTCCGAGAGGACTGCCGCGGGGCCGGCGTTGGGCAAAAGCTCTACACCGCCCTGCTCGAGTGCCTGACGGCGATGAATTTCTATATGGATTACGCGATCATCAACGCCTCCAATGAGGCAAGCGTCCGCTTTCATGGGAAATTCGGATTCCGGGAATCGGGCCGCTTCATCCATACCGGCTACAAATTCGGCATGTGGCAGGATACCGTCACGCTGGAGAAAGTGCTCCGGGAGCCGGAGATTCCTCCAAAACCCATTCTGCCGATCGACCGGCTCGGCTTCGACGGCCAACATCCCTACATAATAGAAAAGAACGATTGACCCGAGCCCGCTGTTTTCGCTCCGTACCCCCACGGGACCGGAAAGGATACAGAGAATTGGCTTTCTGTTTGTCAATTTTGGTGCCCGCACGTTCTTAATCCCCCGGGAATCACGCATCGGAAGGGTTCCGACTTCCGGCGCGCGGCGGTCCGGCTCCTCTCGCCGTTCTTCTCAAAAAAAGATCACCGGTCAGACACCGGGGCGACAAAATCGCTCTTTTGGGGGGATTGTTCCGGTAGAAATCCCGTACGCGGAGCCCTGAAAAACGATTTTTTTACGGCTCTGCGCAGAAAAAAACAGGCGGAAAATCGTCGGTTTTTTCTTTTCATTTTTAAAAAAACAAGCTTCCGAACGGAGCTTGCTTTTTTTCGGCAATTTTTTAGGAAGCCGCAGGAAAACCGCCTGAATTTTCCACTTAACTTAAGGTGCCCGGTACGGGTCTCCCCAAGATATCCGTCCGGCGCCGAAGGAGCAAGTACCCTCCAGGCATGCGTGGAAAAAAGAAACGCCCTTATTGGCATAAGGACGTTTCACACGCAGGCCCGGGACCTGTTCGATTCCGATCATCAAATGTTTCCTTTTGATGCGGATTTCCGGCCAAGCTTCAAGCGAACGGCATCCGGATTCCGCCCGGCGGGCCTTCCGCTCCGTTCGTGCTCAGGCTTCGGCAGGGGCATAAAGCAAAACGCACCCACAGATGTGAGTGCGTAATTTGCATCCGGGCCGTGGCCCGATGGTGCCGCTGACCAGACTCGAACTGGTATGCCTTCAACGGGCAGCGGATTTTAAGTCCGCGGTGTCTGCCATTCCACCACAGCGGCGCGCGGGTATATTATAACAAATTGGCTTTTTCTTGACAAGTAGTTTCCTCGTTCCGCAGAAGAAGAAATTCATCCCGAACCACCTGAAATCCTTCTTTGCGTTCTTTGTTTTTAAAAAGAATTTAATAATTTGCGGTAGTGACTTTGTAGAACCCGTGTGTTATAATCCATACTGTAGAAATATATTCCAAATTTAGGAGGTATGTTGTGTGAAACTCTTTAAAAATTTGGCTGCGCTGTGCCTCGCGGCACTGATGGTTCTCGGCGTGGGCGGCTCTTTTCTGCCCGATGCGCTCGATGCCGTCGTGACCGCGAAGGCCTCCACCCATTATCTCACTATCTGGTACAAAGTCGGCGACGGCCCGGATGATGATGATTTGGAAACCGAAATAAAGTATTATGATGAAGATGATGTCGACGACGGCGTCGACATTTTGGAACCCGACGACGTCTGGGATGAAGACGACTACGACGGTTGGACGTTCCGTTACTGGGAATCCAACATTGACGTAGACGGCGACGGGGACGATGAGGACAAAGTCTATCCCGGCGACACAATCGACGACGCCGACGAGGGCGACGTGCTGAAATTGACCGCCGTCTGGAGAGAAGACGACGATGACGACGGCGATTACGAGATCACTTATAAGATCGGCGAAGCCGGCGACGCGGACGATGTCGTCAAATATACCGACGGCGACTTCACCGCCCCGAAAGTCAGCAAGATCTTCGATTCCGACGATTACGACGGCTGGGATTTCGACTGCTGGAAGATCACCAAGGGCGACAGCGATTACAAAGGCGAATACTACGACGCCGGCGATACGATCGATGAAGAGGCCTTCAACGACGACGATGAGATCACGCTGACCGCCCAGTGGGATGAAAACGACGATGTCTGCACGGTCAAATTTTCCTCCGGAAACAGCAGCGCCACCGGCACAAACCCCACGACCAAGAGCGTGGATTACGGCGACACCATCACCCTGCCGAGCAACCCCTACACCCTCAGCGGCTACACCTTCGCCGGATGGGATGTGGACGGCACGATCAAAAAGGCCGGCGATACGATCACCGTTAAAGACGACCTGACGATCAAGGCCACTTGGACCGCCGTCGCCAACGTGACCCTTACTTACAGCCCGGGCAAAGGCACCGGCACTTCCTATACGAAGACCTATACGGCCGGTACCACGATCAAGCTCGAGGCCAATAGCTTCACCCGCGACGGCTATACCTTCGCCGGATGGTGGATTGCCTCCGTCAGCAAGACGCTGGCCGCGGGCACTTCCGTGACGATCAACGGCAACGACTCCGCCACCGCGCAGTGGACCGCCATCGCCACCTCGGAAGCCGCCACCAGCGTGCCGGAATCCAGTTCCGTGCCGGAATCCAGCTCCGAACCTGAAGAGACAAGTTCCGAGCCGGAAGAATCCGAATCCGAATCCGAAGAGGAAACCAACAACACCCTTTCTTATACCATTTCCGGCGAGACCCCGGTCTCCGGGATCTCCGCGGTGCTCGATGACGACATCGGCAACGCCCAGCTTTGGGTGACCGCCATCAACGGCAGCAACGCCGACGACGACACCACCGCCGCGCTGATCAGCAGCGGCGACGCCATCGCTGCATTCGATCTCTCCCTTCTGGTGGACGGCAGCACGTACAGTGAACCTGTCTCCGGAGTCGCCTCCTTCGCCATGCAGGGCAGCATCGAAATTCCCGCCTCCGGATATGACGAATCCTCTCTTGCCATGGTCCATGTCACCACGCTGGATCAGTTTACCGGTGACGGTTACTATCTGCCGGACGGCAAGAAAGCGCTCTATTTTGACAGCGAATCCGGCGAGGAGAGCGAAGTAAGCTTCCTTGGCTTCGAAACCGAAAACGGTGTCAGCCGCGTTGTCATCAAGGACAGCACCGAAGTGCCGAACAGCTTCGCCTATCTCTCCGAGGCCGGCACCATCGTGGAGGTTCAGCTGGTCTCCAACACCAATGCCGAGACCTTCGATATGGATTTCACAAGTCTCTCTCCGTTCCTGATCGTCTGGCTGGAAGTCAATGAATCGGCCGGCGGCGGACTTCCGCTCTGGGTCTGGATCGCCATCGGCGGCGTTCTGATCTTTGCCATCCTCGTGGTGGTTTTGCTCGTGGTCCGCGGCAGAAATGCCAAGGAAGAACAGAAGGCGGCCGAGCGGCTGACTCGCCGGGAACCTTACCCGGAAAAAGCCGCGGCCAAGGAAGCCCCCGCTCCCGTTCCGCATTATTACAACGACAACTTTGAGTCCGCCTCCGACTTTGAGGCGAAAAAAGGATTCGACGTCGCCACCCCCGGGGACGAGGACGAAACTTACAGCAGTTGGAACAACTTTTTGAAGAAGGAATGACTTCTTCTCTGTAAAAACAAGCCTCCGGAGCCGTCCGGGGGCTTCGTTTTATCTTTGCGGGCCGGTCCGCGGTCCATCTGTTCTGTGGGAATTTACAAAATCGGAGGGATGTTCTTGTGAAAATCATACGCCGCTTTCTGGCCGTTCTTCTTGCGGCCATGCTGCTCTTTTCCACCGCGGCGGTCGCTTTCGCCGACAACTATACGATTACTTATGAAGCGGGAAGCGCCGACAGAAACGAAAGCGTGACCAAAGTCAGCAAAAATGTCGATGAGGGCGACTACTATACCATTCTCCGTCCGAGCGCCGTCTTCGACGACTATGACGAATATCTCGAGGATGAGTATGAATTCGACCACTGGGAGGACCAGAACGGCAAGGAATACGATCCCGGAGACACCGTTCAGTATCGCCGCTTTGAGGACGGCGCCCTCGAACTGACCGCCATCTGGGAGGACGACGATGACGATGATGACGACACCATCAGCTACGGCGTCACATACAGCGCCGGCGACGCGGGCAAAAATTCCGAGAAAAAGACCTATTCGGAGGACTTTGAAGCAGAGGACCCGGATTCCGTCTTTGAGGATTTCGCGGAATACGAGGAAGACGATTACCGCTTCGTCTGCTGGATGGATAAAGTCGGGAATACCTTTGAGACGGGCGATACGATCGACGTCAGCGAGGCGCCCTTCAACACGAGCTACAACATGACGCTGACCGCCGTCTGGATCCACGACGGCGATTATCAGGTCTTCTTCCGCTCCGGAACGACGGAGGCAAAGGGAACCGATCCGGACGACTTCTACGCAAAATATGACAAGACCTACACCCTTCCGGAGAATCCTTACACGTTCACGGGATTCTCCTTCGCGGGATGGGATGTCGACGGTACGGTCATGCAGCCCGGCGACAAATATACCGTGCGGGACGGTCTTGTCATCAAGGCGACTTGGACGGATGCCGGCGTCGAACTGACCTATCGGCCCGGCGACGGTCAAGGAACTTCCTATACGGAAACCTACCAGTCCGGCGAGACCATCACGCTCGCCGAAAATACGTTTACCAGAACCGGATATACCTTTGCCGGATGGCTGATCGGCTCCGTAAACACCGTGATCCCGGAGGGCACCTCCGTGGTGATCGCGGGCAACGACACCGCCACCGCCCAATGGGTGGCGGAGAGCGTCTCGGCGGAAAGCTCTGCGGCTGAGACCTCCGCTCTGACGGAAGAAACCTCCGAGGCCGTTTCGGAAGAGGAATCCGTTCCCGAAGAGATGGAACCCATTGCAGAGACGGAAAAACCGAAGACACTTTCCTATTCCGTCTCCGGCGACACGCCGATCTCCGGCATCACCGTGGAACTTGAGAACGGCGCCGACGATGCGGAGCTTCTGGTCAGCTCAATCACGGAGGCCTCCTTCACCGACGCCACAACCGCTTTCCTGCTGGAAAACGGCGATGCGGCGGCGATCTTCTACCTCTCGCTTCAGAGCGCCGGCTCCGAATATGTCGGAACAACTTCCGGCACCGTTTCCTTCGAGATGAACGGGGATACCGAGATTCCGGAGGCCCCGTACAAATCCGCCCGGATCGCCATCGCGCATGTGATGACGCGGGACGCGTTTGAGGGCGACGGCTATTACATGATCGACAACGGCAGGACGGTCTGGTACGACCTCTCCGACGGCAGCACGCAGGAATCCGACGCCGTCTCCCTCGTGGAGACGGACGGTATCTGCCGCGCCGTGATCACCGACGCCTCCTCGGCTCCGGCGAATTTCGCCTATCTCTCCGACGACGCTACGGTGGTGGAACTGGAGCTCGGCTCCGGTTCGGAGGCCGATTCCTTGGAGATCGGCTTCACCAGCCTCTCGCCGTTCCTGCTTCTCTGGGTCGAGCAAAGCGGGACTACCGTTTCTCCTTCCCCGCTTGTCTGGGTCGCCGTCGGCATCGGCATCACGGTGGCCGTCCTTGCGCTGGGCGCCCTGCTCTATCAGGCCGTAAAGAAAAGAAAGACCGTCTCCGTCGGCGTTTCGGCGAGTACAAACCGCGGCTATGAAGATGCCGTCTCCTCTCCGGACTCCGGCGTCAAATCCGAGTCGGTCTCAACCGATACGGTCTCAACCGATACGGTCGCAGTTGATACGGCCGCGGTTGATACGCCCGCAACCGACGCATCCGCGGAGCATCCCGATTGGGGAGAATTCCGGCAGGAATAACCGTCCGGGATCCCGGATGAGCATCCCCGTTTATCTCATGCTCATCGCATAATATCAAAAAAACGTGATGCGGATTTTTTCGCACCACGTTTTTTTATTCGATAAAAAGGGTCTCCGATCCGCCGAAATCAAGGCCACCCGTTCAGTCGGTAATTTGCTGTCCTCTCAACAGCGCCGAATACCGCGCGCCCTGTTTAACTTCTTTCTCCCCGATCCCGGGGCTCCATCCCGCCCGGGAGAGCATTTGCGTGACCCGTGCGAAATCCATGTTTTCATACCCGTCGCATAATCTGACCGAATCGTGATTCATCTTTTGCCTTCCGACGACCCGCAGGCCGAACATCCGATCTCGTTTTTACGCGGGAAGAACGCCATAGATAAAAAGAACGGCCCCTCTCAAAAAGCGAAGAGCCGTCTCCATGCTATGGCGTCCATACGGTTCAGAGTTTGGTCATCCAAAGGCCGTGAAGGTTGCAGTACTCGTAGACGGCGACCGGCTTGTCCTCCACAAGAGCAAAGACGGCTTTCGGTTCGTCGCCGGGCTGCAAATACTTCTGCTGGAACCCCTTTTCGGTTTCAAAGCAGATCCACTGAATGTAATGTTCCGGAATCATCGGGTGCGCAACTTCGCCGACAGATACGGTGTAGCGTCCGCATTTGGAAGTGACAACGGGCAGATGCTTTTCGACAACGGCGTCAATGGTACCCGGTTTCAGTTCCTGCATGGGCTCACCGCAGCAAATGGTGGGGACGGGAGTTTCATGCAGCATGACAATGATTTTTCCGCAATGTGCACAACGATAGAATTTCATAGCAGCATCTCCTTTATGTGTCAAAATCGGGTTTCTTTTTTCCCCGGTTTGGGAAAACGATGGTTTCGCGCGGTTACTCCGCGCAGGCGACATCGCCGATCGGTCCGACGATCGGCAGCGGGTCGATGCCCTGACGGGTGTAGTAATCGGAGAGCGCGGCCTTGACCGCCTGCTCCGCAAGGACCGAACAGTGAATCTTGACCGCCGGAAGCCCGTCCAGCGCCTCGATGACCGCCTCATTGGTCAGCTTCAGGGCATCCTCGACCGGCTTGCCCTTGATCATCTCCGTCGCGATGGAACTCGTCGCAATCGCGGCGCCACAGCCGAACGTCTTGAATTTGACGTCCTTGATGACGCCGTCCTCAATCTTGAGGTACATCTTCATGATATCGCCGCAGCGCGCGTTGCCGACTTCGCCGACGCCGTCGGCATCAGGGATTTCCCCGACATTGCGCGGATTGGTGAAATGATCGAATACTTTATCGGAATATAACATGGTTTAAATCCTCCGTGCTGCCGCAGACCGCGGCGCTCTATCAAAATTCCGGGATTTTCTACCTGATCATTTTGACCGTGGAAGGTTCCCCGGCCTGAATCTTTTCCCAAAGCGGGCTCATGCCGCGCAGGCGTTCAACGATCTCCGGCAGCACCGCCAGAATCGCCTCCACGTCCTCCTCGGTGTTCTGATCGCCGAGCGTGATGCGCAGCGATCCATGGGCGACCTCATGCGGAAGACCGAGGGCCAGCAGCACATGGCTCGGATCGAGCGAGCCGCTCGTGCAGGCGGAACCGGAGGAGGCACAGATGCCGTAATGGTCGAGCCAGAGCAGCAGCCCCTCTCCCTCAATGCCCTCGATGGAGATGTTGACGTTACCCGGAAGGCGTCTCTCCCGGTCGCCGTTGAGGCGCGTGCGGTCGATCTTCAGAATGTTGTCGATCAGCCGGTCGCGCAAAATTCTCGTCTTCGCGGCGCGTTCCTCAATATCCGTCGTGGCGAGCTCCAACGCCTTCGCAAGCCCCACGATGCCGGCGATGTTTTCGGTGCCGGCGCGCTTATTTCTCTCCTGAGAGCCGCCGTCGATCAGATTCGGCAGCGAGATGCCTTTGCGGACGTACAGCAGCCCGACGCCCTTCATCGAATGAATCTTGTGGCCGGAGAGAGAAAGCATGTCGATATTCTGTTCATGGACGTCGATCGGGATATGCCCGACGGCCTGTACCGCATCGGTATGGAACCAGATCTTTTTCTCGCGGCAGAGAGCGCCGATCTCCGGAATTGGCTGAATGGTACCGACCTCGTTGTTGGCGTACATGATGGAGACGAGCCCCGTATCCGGACGGATCGCCGCCGCCACATCCTCCACCCGGACGATACCGTCTTTATAGACCGGCAGATAGGTGACCTCAAAACCCTGCTTTTCCAGAGCCATGCAGCTGTGCAGTACGGCGTGATGCTCAAAGGCCGAGGTGATGATATGCTTTTTGCCCCGCTTGGCCATCACTTCCGCAGCTCCCTTGAGCGCCCAGTTGTCCGATTCGGAACCGCCGGAGGTGAAATAGATCTCGTCCGCATCGGCACCCAGACAGGCGGCACAGGTCTCCCGGGCGCGTTTTAAAGCCCAGCCCGCTTCCCGGCCTTTTTCATATATGGTAGAGGCGTTGCCGTAACCTTCCGTCAGCCAAGGGAGCATGGCGTCCAGTACTTCCTTGGTGATCGGGGTCGTCGCAGCGTTATCCACATAGACCAATCTTTTTTCCGATTCCTTCATTCCTGATGTTCCTCGTTTTCTTTAAAAAACTTCCAGGATTTTATACTATACTAATTTAGTAGGAATTGCAATACTTATCCATGAATTTTTTTAAAAAACTTTAAAAAAACGCGGAAAGGATCCGAAAACCTTCTTTTATAAAAGTAAAGCGGCATCTGTCCGCGACTTTTGCTGCCGCGAGACCGCCGAGGACATCGCCAAAAACCTCCGCGGCAACCGAAGACCGCCTGAAGCCGTATGCGCCCGGCGAGGAAAGGAATCGTCGGAATTTCAAAGTTCTCCGGCGGCTTTTTTGGATTCCGCGACCGCGATGGTGTCGCAACGTTCATTTTCCGGATGGCCGGCGTGGCCCTTTACCCATTCAAAACGGACCTCATGGATCCCGATGAGTTCCAGCAGACGCGCCCAGAGATCCGGATTGAGCGCCGGTTTGCCGTCGGACTTCTTCCAGCCTCTTGCCTGCCAGCCGGCCGCCCAGCCCTTGCCGATCCCGTTTGCGAGGTATTGGGAATCCGTGACCAGCAGCACGCGGCACGGCTCCTTGAGCGCCTCCAGCGCGGCGATCGCGCCGGAAAGTTCCATCCGGTTGTTGGTGGTGCTGTGTTCGCCGCCGGAAAGAATTTTTTCTTGATCTTTATATTTCAGAACGGCGCACCATCCGCCCGGCCCCGGGTTCCCGGAACAGGCGCCGTCCGTATAAATCGTTACCTCTTTCATTTCGAAAAACCACCTAAAACCAAAAATTAGCAAATCCTGATTCTATAGTAATAGAAGAGCCCGGAAATTGCAAGAAAATTTTATAGGAAATATTCCCCGCTTATTTTTCGATTTTTCGTCCATACTGATCTTATCCGCAACGGAAAACGGACGAATAATTTTTTTCGCGTTCATAAAATAATATTGACAGATAAATTAAATTCATATATGATAATTTTAATGATTTTTGGACCGGAATTAATCGAAAAAGACTGATTTGTGCCCTTCGGAATCCCGAAAGGCCTGTTTTTGATGCCGAAAACAACGAAATTTACATATTTTTTCGATTTTATTTTTATTTTTCGGAAAATTACGAAAAATGCAGAACGATACAAAAAAAGAACCTTTTATCGAAAAAGGAGGCAATTATTTGGACAATAAACAAAATCCGGGCGATCATGGCGTCAGAGACGCCGCCCGGGCCAAAATGCAAAAAGCAAATTTAGAAAAACTGGACCACGTACTGGCGAATCTGCCTGAAAGCCAATATGAACACGAGCCCGAAACCGAGACCCCGCAGCGACAGAAGCAAAAACGCCGCGGTCGTCCCCCCAAAAATCAGAAATCGTCCTCTCCGGCAAAGGACGGCGCCCAAAAGGATTCTTTCTCGGCGAAAAAGTCGGATGCTCAAGTCACAAATTCCGATACTCAGAGCGGAGGCTCTCATGCTCAAAAGGGAAATCCGGGCGCGCAAAACGGGAATCCCCGTCCCCAAAATAAAAACCGCCGCCCCCAGAACGGAGGCCGCAACACACAGGGCGGAAATTCCAACGCATCCGCAAAAAATGCGTCCCGCGAGATCCCCGTCAACCGCGCGCCCGCAGAATGGAAAAATAGTTCTCCGGCGGGCTGGAATCAGAAAAAGCGCGGCCGTCCCTCTAAAAACACCAAACTTCCGCCGCTCAAGATTATTCCGCTCGGCGGACTCGGCGAGATCGGCAAAAACCTCACGGTCTTTGAATATAACGACGACATCGTGATCGTGGACTGCGGACTCGCCTTCCCCGGCGACGAGATGCTGGGCGTCGATCTGGTCATTCCGGATTTCACCTACCTTGAGGAAAACCGCGACCGGATCCGCGGCCTCGTCGTCACGCACGGCCACGAGGATCACATCGGCGGCATCCCCTACCTGCTCCAAAAGCTGAATATCCCGATCTATGCGACGCGCTTCACCATCGCGCTCATCGAAGGCAAGCTGGCGGAAAAGGGCCTGCTCAATAAAGCGGTCCTCAACGTCGTGAGGCCGCGCGAGACCGTCACGCTGGGCTGCATGGACGTCGAATTCATCCATGTCAACCACTCCATCCCGGATTCCTGCGCGCTCGCCCTGCACACGCCCGCCGGCATTGTCATCGAGACGGGAGATTTTAAGGTGGATTATACGCCCACCAACGACGAGATCATCGATCTTGCCCGCTTCGGTGAGCTCGGCAGCAAGGGCGTTCTGGCCCTGCTCTCCGATTCCACCAATGCGGAGCGCCCCGGCTATACGCCGAGCGAACGCACCGTCGGGGAATCCTTCGATCTGTTGTTTAAAAATGCCGGCGACCGCAGAATTTTGGTCGCCACGTTCTCTTCCAACGTCCACCGGGTGCAGCTCGTGATCGACTCCGCCGTCCGCTTCGGCAGAAAAGTGGCCGTCGTCGGCCGCAGCATGGAACAGGTCACCACCAAGGCACTCGAGATGGGCTATCTGGACGCGCCGGAGGGAACCGTCGTCTCGCTGGATACGGTCTGCCGCCTGCCGGAAAATGAGGCGGTCATCGTCACAACCGGAAGTCAGGGCGAGACCATGGCGGCCCTGACCAGAATGGCGATGGGCGACCACCGCAAGATCAACATCACCTCCCGCGATCTCGTCATCATCTCCGCCTACCCCATCCCCGGCAACGAAAAGGACGTCGGGCGGGTTGTCAACGAACTGATGCGCCTCGGCGCGGAGGTTGTCTATGAGCGTTACAGCCAGATCCACGTCTCCGGGCACGCCTGTCAGGACGAGGAAAAGCTGATGCTGGCGCTGACAAAGCCGCACTTCTTCATCCCTGTCCACGGCGAATACAAGCATCTGAAAAAGCATGCCGAACTCGCCCTCAGCATGGGAATGCTGCCGCAGAACGTCGTGATCCCGGAGATCGGGCGCGTGATCGAGGTCAACGAGGCCGGCATCACCGCCCTCTCCACCGTCTCCGCCGGAGCAATTCTGGTGGATGGGCTCGGAGTCGGCGACGTCGGCAGCGTCGTACTGCGCGACAGAAAGCGCCTCGGCGAGGACGGTTTGATCATCGTCACCCTCACGCTCGATCACGACAGCGGAGATATTCTGGCCGGGCCGGACATCGTCTCCCGCGGCTTCGTCTATGTGCGGGAGGCGGAGGACATGCTGGAGGCGACAAAACAGATCGTGCGTAAGACCGTCGAGGCCAGCATCTCCGACAACAAGCGCGACTGGCAGAACCTCAAAACCAAGATCAAAGACGCGGTCGGGAGCTACCTCTTCGGTCTCACCAAGCGTTCTCCGATGGTGCTGCCGGTCATCGAGGAGATCAGCCAAGCCACTGTATAAAAAAATTAAAAATTTTGGGAAGCACTTGCCGTGCTTCCCATTTTTTATAGGTCGGAAATCTATCTTCCGATCGCCTGTTTAAGCGGGACGTTCGGCGGGGGGCTTTTTTTCTTGGGATAAATTTTACGGCGGACTGTATGGGCGGATTATTCGATGGGATTTTCGTCTTTTGCGCAGTAAATTTCCTGATTATCCGCTCAAGGAAACTTTCTCCGGGGATTTTTTTCTTGGGATAAATCTTGCGGCCGACTGCGTGGGCGGAATATGAAGAAATACAGGCCGGACCTTTTAGCTCCCCGACGGTCGGGGAACGGTTTCGACCGCTTCGCAGACATCCCGCCCGGCGGCAAAGACCTTTGAAACGGCAAAACAGCTCCGTACTTTTCCTCCCGGGAAAAGTTGTGGCGGAGGAAGGAGTTTTCCACCGGGGACGATTTTGCCTTTTCCGCAGTCGGATCGGCCTCTTTTTGGGGAAAACGCACGGATTTATCCTCTTCCAAAAGGGTTCCCGCTCTTGTAATCATTTTTTTCTTCTGATATAATAATTAATTATACAAGCAAAACCTACCGAAAAAGGGGGCGGCATCGTGAAAAAAAAGCTCGGCTTTATGGGCCCCGCGCTGCTGACGCTGTTCATCCTTGCGTGCAGTTCCACCATCGTGACGGCGTTTTATAATTTGACGGTTTTTGCGGTAGAGGCGACCCTCACCATTATTGCCGGTGCCTTTGTCGTACTCCGGGTCTTTCGCTCCAGAGCGGAGGTGCGCCTCTTTCTGGAATCGGTTGCGGCAAAGCTTTCCGTGCCGGAACGGAATGCGCTGGAGGCGTTTCCGCTCCCGGTGCTCGTGACGGACGGCAAAGGCATTATTCTCTGGTGCAACCAAGATTTTCAAAAAAACGTGCCTTGTGAAAAAGAACTCTTCGGCGCGAATATCGGCACCCTCTCCCCGGTACTGACCGAGGATTCTCCGTTTCTAGACAGCCGCATGGCCGCGGTCGGTGATCGGAATTACGAAATCTTTCGCAGCGAGGATGAGCGTGCCGGGCTCGTCTTCCATTATTTCATCGACCGCACCGAAGAAAAACGGATCGGAAAATTATTCAAGGATACCCATCCGGCCGTCCTGACCATCCTGATGGACAATCTTGACGACCTCTTTGCCAACTGCAAGGAGAGCGAACGCAGCCGGATCATGGGCGAAGTGGAAAGTATGTTTGAGCAGTTCGCGTCGAGCACGTTCTCCATGCTCAAGAAGACGGACGGCAATCGCTTCCTCGCCGTGACGGAGGAACAGTACCTAGCGGGACTTATTGCGGAACGCTTTACCATTTTGGACAAGGCGCGGGCGATCACCACCTCCGACGGGCTGCCCGTGACGCTCTCCATCGGCGTCGGGCGCGGATACTCGACGCTGCCGGAGTTGCAGGCCGCCTCGTCGCAGGCCTTGGAGATGTCTCTCGGAAGAGGCGGCGATCAGGCCACCGTGCGCGACCCTTCCGGATATGAATTCTACGGCGGTTTCTCAAAGGGCGTGGAAAAGCGCGCAAAGGTCAAGACCAGAATCGTTGCGGCCGCTATGGCCGATCTGATCAATTCGAGCGAAAACGTCCTCGTCATGGGGCACCGCTTCGGCGACCTCGACTGCGTCGGCGCGGCGATCGGCATGGCCGGCGCGGTCAACCTGATGGGCAAACCGGTCCGCATCGTGCTCAACCGCAAGACCTGTCTCGCGATGCCGCTCGTACACCGCTACGAAAAGAACGGCGATCTCGGCCTGTTTATCCCGCCGGAGGAGGCCCTCGACAAGATCGGCCCCGATACGCTGCTGATCATTGTGGATACGCATGTCCGACATATTCTCGAATCTCCGGAGGTCTATTCCGCCTGCCGGAACGTCGTCGTCATCGATCACCACCGCCGCATGCTCGGACATATCGACAATGCGGTGATCTTTTATCATGAGCCTTACGCCTCCTCCGCCTGCGAAATGGTGACGGAGCTGCTTCAATATTTCCCGGATTCGTGCAGGCCCACCAAACCGGAGGCCGAAGCCCTGCTCGCCGGCATCATGCTCGATACTAAGAGCTTTACCGTGCGGGCCGGCGCAAGATCCTTCGAGGCCGCCGCCTATCTCCGCCGCCGGGGCGCCGATCCCGTGGCGGTCAAGCTCCTGTTCTCCGGCACGCTCGAGAAGTACCGGGAGCGCTCCGAAGTGGTCTCCAGCGCGGAGCTTTACCGCGGCTGCGCGATTGCGATTGCAAAATCCTATCCGGATGTCGCTCTTGTCGCTCCGCAGGCCGCCGACGAGCTGCTGACGATCGAGGGCGCCAACGCCTCGTTCGTCCTGTTCCCGGTGGACGGCGGAACTTCGATTTCCGGACGCTCGCTCGGCGCGATGAACGTACAGGTGATTCTGGAGGCTCTGGGCGGCGGCGGGCATCTGACGATGGCCGGCGCGCAGATGAAAGACATCCTGCCGGAGGAGGCGCTTTCCGCCCTCTACCAATCCATCGACGAATATTACGACAACGCGGCCGGCCATACGGACGCTGCGGCCGCCGAAGCCGCGGCCATGCCCGACGGAGTGCCGCAGTCCGACGGAGTATCGCAGCCCGACGGGTCGCCGAATCCCGACGATATGCAGCATCCCGTTGGGATCCCGCAAAAAAAATAGGCGTTTCCATCCGGCGGGAAGTAAGATACGCCGCCGAAACAGGCCCGCCCCCTTCCCGGCAGAACGGTTCCGCCGGAAGCAAGGCAAAAAATAAGACCATGAAGAAGTTTTCTCTGAAAGGAGCGAGTACCCATGAAAGTGATTTTTATCGAGGACGTCAAGGGCTCCGGCAAAAAAGGGGACCTTGTCAACGTATCCGACGGGTATGCCCGCAATTACCTGATTCCTAAGAAGCTGGTCATCGAGGCGACGCCTCAGGCCATGGCCGAACTGAAAGCCAGAGAGGATGCCGCCGCCCGGAAAATCGAGCTGGAAAAACAGAAAGCGCGGGAGATGGCCGCCGAGATCAACGAAAAAACCGTCCGCAGAGTGGAGCGCGCCGGAGTCGGCGGAAAGCTTTTCGGCTCCGTCACCTCCGCAGAGGTCGCCGCCGGGCTCAAAGAACAGTACGGCGTCGAGGTCGATCGCAGAAAAATTGTTCTGGAAAACGACATCAAGGCGTTCGGCACCTATACGGCCGAGGTGAAGTTCGGTTACGGCATCAGCGCCAGCGTCTATGTTCTGGTTGTGGAAAGCTGAAACTCCCATCTGAATGAGATTGAGGTGAGCTTCTATGGAGAAGGATTCTTCCTACCTTCTCGGGATGGAAATGCCCTACAGCCTCGAGGCGGAACAGAGCGTCCTCGGGGCCGTTCTGGTGGAGCCGAGCTGCCTGCCGGAACTGATCGACAAGCTGAAGCCGGAGAGTTTCTACCGGCCGCAGCACCGCGCGATCTTCACCATCATGATCCGGATGTTTACCTCCGGGGAGCCGGTCGATTTCATCACGCTGCTCGAGGCGGCCAAGGAGGATGAGGTCTTCCAGAACGAGCAGGACGCGAAGGTCTATTTTTCCCATCTGACCGATATTGTGCCCTCCGTTCGGAACCTCGGCGCCTACACCGACATCCTGCTCGACAAACAGCTGCTGCGCAGTCTGATCGCCACGGCCGGGGACATCCTCGGGGAGGCGAAGGAGAGCGGCTGCGAGGGCAAAGTCTTGCTCGATTCCGCCGAACAAAGCATCTACGACATTCGGCAGGGGCGCGAGGCGAAGGGCCTTGTGCCGGTGCGGGATGTCATCTACGAAACCTATGACCGGCTGCAGAAACTCTCCGGGCCGGATCGGGACAAATATACCGGCCTTCGCACCGGATATGCCGCCCTCGACGCCATCATCAACGGCTTCAACCGTACGGACCTGATCCTGCTGGCCGCGCGCCCCGGCATGGGTAAGACGAGCTTCGCGCTCAATATCGCCGCCAACGTCGCGCTGAAACAGAAAAAAAAGGTTGCCGTCTTCTCCCTCGAAATGTCGAAGGAGCAGATCACGTCGCGCCTTCTCTCCTCCGAAGCACGGGTCGAGAGCCGCCTGCTCCGCACCGGAGAACTCGGCCAGAACGACTGGATGCGTCTCGCGGAATCGGCACAGATCCTCTCCGCGGCGCCGATTCTGATCGACGACACGGCCGGCGTCACGGTACCGGAGATCAAGGCGAGACTCCGCCGGGTGCGCGATCTTGACCTCGTCATCGTCGACTATTTGCAGCTGATGTCCTCCGGAAAAAGGTCGGATAACCGCGTGCAGGAGGTCTCCGAGATGACGAGAAACCTCAAACTGATGGCCAAGGAACTGAATGTGCCGGTCCTCGTGCTCTCGCAGCTCTCGCGCGCAACGGAATCCCGCGCCGAGCACCGGCCGATGCTCTCCGACTTGCGTGAATCCGGCTCGATTGAGCAGGACGCGGATGTGGTCATGTTCCTCTACCGGGAATCCTACTACGCCACGCAGGAGGGCAAGCCCGCGCCGGAGGAAGATATTTCGGAATGTATGGTGGAGAAGAACCGCCACGGCGAGACCGGCTCCGTCAAGCTCCGCTGGGACGGACAGTTTACGAGATTCTATTCGCTGGAACTGTTTAAATCCGAAAACGGATAAGCTGTATGAAACCCCGCCGGGCATTTTCTTTTTTCTGATGTATACCGCCGCAGGAAACAGGATTTTTGAGCATGCGGCCGCCGGGATGCTTCGTCCCGCGAAAACGGATTTTGCCGGGGCCCGGAGATTTCGGAATTTATCGTACGGCGGACTGTGGATCGTTTCTCCAAAAAACATAAAACAACCATTTTCGACAAGAAAGGATGGCATGACATGGAGCCTGAACCCGGTACCGGATTCCCGAAACTGACTCTCGACAGGATGAAAGAGACCATCGCCAAATACGGGATGCTGGAGCCGGGCGAAAAGGTGCTGGTCGGCGTCTCCGGCGGCTGCGACTCCTCCGCGCTGCTGCATCTGATGAGCTTTTTGGCGACGCAGTGGAGCCTCACGCTCGAAGCCGCCCATGTCAACCACAATCTCCGCGGCCCCGAAAGCCTGCGGGATGAGCGTTTTGTGCGGTCGATGTGCCGGGAATACGGCGTGAAGCTGCACGTCATGAACGCAAACGTCCGCGCCTATGCCTAGGAACACCGCCTCGGCGAGGAGGAGGCCGGCCGGGAGCTGCGCTACCAGTATTTTGAGCACTGCGCCAAACGCATGGGAAATGGCACGAAAATCGCCACCGCGCATACCCTTTCGGACTGCGTCGAGACGTTTCTTTTCAATATGGCGCGGGGCACCGGGCTCGCGGGCTTGTGCGGAATCCCGCCGGTGCGCGGCGACATCATCCGGCCGCTGATCGAGACGACACGGAATCAGATTGAGGAATTCTGCGCGGATCAGGGCATCCCCTACGTCATCGACAGCTCCAACCTGACGGACGACTATTCCAGAAACCGCATCCGCCACAGCGCCGTTCCCGCCCTGCTGGAGATCAATTCCTCCTTCGAGCGGGCCTTCCTCCGCATGACGGAGCAGCTCCGTCAGGATCGGGATTTTCTCGACGACCTCTCCGACGAACTGCTCGATACCGCCGAGATCCCGACCGGATTCGACGGCGAAACGCTGGCCCTCGCGGAGCCGGCGCTCAAAACCCGCGCGGCCGCCAAAATGCTCCGGCGTTTCGGCTTCCCCTGCGAATACGACCACATCACTTGGATCGCCGAACGCTTCGGAAAAGAGGACTTTAAGCTGGAGCTTGCAAAGGACGCCTACTTCGTTCAGAAGGGCGGTCTCATCTGCCGGGAGGACAAACGCCCTGCTGAGACGATCGCGGAATCGCCGTTTTCGGAGGGAATTTTGGAGCTTCTTCCGGGAAAATTTGCCGAATGCCACATTTTGGACGCTTTCCACTTTAAAAATTCACACGAATTTCATCAATATGTTTTGAAAAATGCATTTGATTATGATAAAATTCATGGCGTCGCAGTTATTCGTTCCCGAAAAGAGGGCGATCAGATCAATCTCACCGGCTGCAACAGGACGCTGAAAAAACTTTTTAATGAGGCGAAAGTTCCGGTTCATCTGCGCAAAACCGTCGCCGTGATTGCGGACGACGACGGCGTTCTCTGGGTCGAAGGCTTCGGCACCGACCGGCGCGCCAAAGTCACGGAGGAAACCGGTTCCGTCGCAGTCATAAAAACCTCGCGTTGCTGACGCGGAAAAAACGAAAACAATTGGGGGATGTTGTTGAAATGAAAGACTGCATGAAAGACGATATCGAGGAGATTCTTCTTCCCGAGCAGGAGCTGGCCAAGGCGGTCAAAAAACTCGGCCGTCAGATCAGTTCGGACTATGAGGGCAAAAACCTGATTATGGTCGGCGTGCTCAAAGGTTCCGTCATCTTTATGGCGGATCTGCTGCGTGCCATCACGATTCCGGTTTCGATCGACTTTATGTCCGTCTCCAGCTACGGCTCGGGCGTTAAGACCAGCGGCGTCGTCAAAATCATCAAGGACCTTGACCATGATCTCTCCGGTTATGACGTTCTGATCGTGGAGGATATCCTCGACAGCGGACTCACGCTTTCCTATCTGACCAACGTCATCCGGCAGCGCAATGTCAAAAGCATCCGGGTCGTCACTCTGCTCGACAAGCCGGACCGCCGCCAAGTAAACATCAAGCCGGATTACAGCTGCTTCGTCGTGCCGGACAAATATGTGGTCGGCTACGGCATGGACTATAACCAGAAATATCGCAACCTGCCCTATGTCGGCGTGTTGAAGCCGGAAGTTTACACAAAAAAAGAAAAATAATTTATCGGAGTTGATTCCTTGAGCAACAAGTGGAGAGGCATTATTTCCTACGCATCCATCGGGCTTGCCGTCATTTTGGCGACCGTGCTGTTTTCCAACATGAAAACCCCCGAGACCACAACCCTAAAATACTACGAAATACTTAACTACTTCGACAGCGGAGACGTCGAGAGCTATACGCTCGACCTCGGCACCGGCGAAATGACGCTCCAACCGGCGGACTCCGACGAAGAGATCACCTACACGGTGCCGAACGTCAGCGTCTTCCTCGACGACATCCGGAGCATCGAGGAGAAGCATCCGGAATGGTCTGCCACCAAGATGCAGCAGGACTACCTGCCGGTGGACGAGACGCCTTGGTGGTTCTCGATCCTGCCCACGGTATTGCTTGTCGGCGCCATGGCCGTTTTCTGGATCTATATGATGCGGCAGGCGGGCGGCGGCAAGGTGATGAACTTCGCCAAGGCCAAATATAAGGTCACCGACGAAGCCCGCCGGACCACCTTCGCCGATGTCGCCGGCTGCGACGAGGAAAAGGAGGAGCTTCAGGAGATCGTCGAATTCCTGAAAAACCCGGGCCAGTTTAACGCCCTCGGTGCCCGAATCCCGAAGGGCGTGCTGCTGGTCGGCCAGCCCGGCACCGGCAAGACGCTGATGGCGAGAGCCGTCGCGGGAGAGGCCGGCGTGCCTTTCTTCTCGATTTCCGGCTCGGACTTCGTCGAGATGTTCGTGGGCGTGGGCGCCTCGCGTGTCCGCGACCTGTTCGATCAGGCCAAGAAGAACGCCCCTTCCATCGTCTTTATCGATGAGATCGACGCCGTCGGCCGGCACAGAGGCGCGGGTCTCGGCGGCGGCCACGACGAGCGCGAACAGACC
>ERZ795048.1555-NODE-1555-length-20172-cov-15.483173_pt1 | contig 20172 bp, 16 predicted proteins | sample MGYA00375132_ERZ795048 | MGnify/ENA primary metagenome ERZ795048 (study PRJEB30177, sample SAMN05720225) | activated sludge metagenome | isolation source: Anaerobic digester | place: Hong Kong | collected 2014-12-17 ... | reverse complement strand
TAAATCTGAATATTTTTAAGGGGTTGACGATTTTGGGCTTTATTGAAAAAATAAATCAAAAACTCATGAGACTCGCACAGGAAAGAGATTTTTCCGAAGTGTTTTATCTTGTTTTTTTCACGGCAGGTGTAGGCATGTACTTCATCTCCGGGGTTCTGAATATTCTGCTTGGCCTTTCCCCCATTACATGGCTGCTTCCTTTTGCAGGTGCGCTATTGAGCTTATTCACTTATTATTTTTTGTACAAAAAAGGGAAACCAACTCCCGGCATTCTTTACCTCACGTTGTATAACAATTTTGTGTTCACTCCCTTTATGTGGTTGACCAATATGGGTTTTGACGGGGGGTTTCATTATTTTGCCTTTTTGTTTATCGTTTATTCCGTTATTTTACTGAAGGGAAAAACCAGAACAGTAATCGTTACCTTGTACATCCTGCAGTTGACTGTTTTGATGATTTTTGAGGCGTACAATCCGGAATTTATTCATCAGTTTTCCGCTATGGAGGAGCATTATCTCGATCTCATCATCAGTTTTGTCTTCAGTTCAGCGGCCATTGCCATCACAGTTATTGTCATGTCAAATTTATACCGCTATGAGCGTAAAAAAATCACCAGACTGTCCACTCACGATCCGTTGACCCAGCAGTACAACAGGCGTTTTATAACGGACACCCTGAATATGATGTATCATTCGGCTGAAAAAGAAGAACTGTCCGATAAATATGCCATCTTTATCGATATCGATAATTTTAAACAAGTCAACGACACAAAAGGCCATGCGGCAGGAGATCAATTGCTGATAGATGTCTGTGGAACCATTCAAAACAATATACGAAAAAACGACTACCTTGCCAGAATCGGTGGTGATGAATTTTTGGTCATCATTCACAGCGATGATTTTAATGGGGCAAAAATCTTCGTTAATCGGCTGATCAAAGATATCGAAATAGAGAACAAGATCACAATCAGTGCCGGGCTTACTTCTTTTTCCGATAAAATGAACAGCGAAGACCTCTTGAAAAAAGCAGACGACATGATGTATCGATCAAAAAAGGCCGGAAAAAACAGGGTGAGTTTTTGAAAGTATGGGTTAATTTTTCCGATGTAAATGTGATGAATAACTTTACGGATTATCACCAATTTGTCTTTGCAAATAGGGTTTTGTCGTTTCCCGATAATACCGTCTTCCGTATTCCCCCTGTTCTTTCCACGCCTTCATGATCTCTTCCGGAATTTGTGGAAGCCAGAAGGGCAGCTGCTCACAATCCACACGGGATGAATTCTTCCGAAGTTCTATTTCAGAAACCAATATCCCGGGACCGTCCTCAGCCCGTAAACGGCACTTGGCTCTACCGAGTTCATCCACTATCTTTGTTTCCCCGAGATACTGCCTTCTCTTCAGTTCTTTTTCTTCCGGTGGTCTGTAGCCGTCAAAAGTTCCCGCATGAGAGGCATGAATCACGGGGACACCGAGCAACTGACTCAAGGTGATGGGGGCCTGCTCCAGGATGTTTCTGTTTCTGAGATCCAGCTGACGCTGTTCCAGATCTACAGGGGTTCCCCACCAGCATGAGGCGGCCAGAACAAAATCCACTTTGTCTATTAGTCGTTTGACCGTCTGTGCCCGGATCATCTCCCAGCAAAGGACAATCCCTATATTGCCTATCGGTGTATTGAGGATGCCATCATCATCCCCGCCCGTATAATAACAATTTTCCCACATGGTAGGCATGTCCTTCCTGTGCGTATACCGCTCCCCATTGGGAAATACCAGATGAAAAGTGTTATATACGTCGTCTCCGTCATACTGAAGAAAAGATCCTCCAATGATCCCATCGTGTTCCCGGGCCAAATCCGAAAGAAACCTTAAGGGCTTCTCTCCGGAAACAGACAGGGCTTCCAGCATCTTTGGGTGATAGGCAACCGCCGTATTAAACATTTCCGGCAAAAGTACGAGCTCCGCTCCCCCTTTAAATGCCTCTTTGATCAGTCGTGATGCATGACGATAGTTTTGATCCGGTTCGGCAAGTTCTGCCGCCATCTGTACTGCAGCAACCTTTATTCTTTTTCGTATCATAATGACCTCTTTCACGACAATCTTTTGCATACACTAAACCACGGATAAAATCACTGAATAGTTCTTCCAGGTTCTTTCGTTATCTATATTAAGATGGAGCTTTTCACTATTTAATCAGTTCCACTTTTCTATTGCAGAGTCTGCTGAAAAACTCATGGAAGTCATAAATAAAGCAATGCAATGTTTTCTTCAGCCGCTCTTATTGTCATTATATCATCAAACTGTCTCCAGTTTATTGATAAGATAATCTTTTCTTTCCGAGATTATCAGCTGGAACAGTTTCCAGTTTTGAAATACTATTTTTTTGCTTAACATGGAAAAATTTCCGATGAAACGGGTACAATAGAAGTGTTGAGCCGTAAGAATAGAGAAAGAGAGGAGAGGTGCGAATTTGCAATTACTTAAACGTGATAGGTTTTTCAGTTATTATCTGCCTCACAAAGAATTATCCACGTATATCTCCTATTACTCCATTCAACATATGGATTTTTCGTCCATATCTCCGTTGTTCATTCCGGATTTGGGGGGATCAATAATCGTCAATCAATTTCGGAACGATCTGGACATGACGGTTTGGGGACCCTTTAACCGGATCACCAGAACTGAGAACAGGCAACGGGATGTATTCAGACGATATTTTATAGAGTTTCTACCGGGTGGCTTGTCGCGTCTTGTCTATCGAAACAACCATGAACTCCTCAACAGGAAAATTTTTCTCGACGAAGTCGATAAGCTTCTCTACCACGCGTTAAGACAGATCTTTGAAAGGCATATGGATACGGCAGATGAATTGATATCTGCTCTGGATTATTATTTTTTGGATCTGCTGGATAAGCGAAAGGACACATTGTCTACTGGTCGAAGTGTTTTAAGCCTGTTTCAGAATTCCGGTATTAGCACGTCAGTGAACGAATTATCCGCCGACAGTAATTATTCCACCCGGCAGATAAACAGATATTTGTATGCGTTTGTGGGGGTATCGGGTAAAACTTATCTCAGGATCAAGCGCTTCAAAAAAGCCACTGAAATGCTTAAACGAACTCACCTTTCAATAGAAGAGATCGCTTACAGGCTTGGCTATTTTGATGCCTCCCACTTTGTCCATGATTTTTCGGAGCTTTCAACGCTATCTCCCACGCTGTACCGAAAAAATAAGTCCGATTTTTACAATGACAGGCTGAAAAAGATCTGATACAATTTAAATACAGGAAGAGAGAAACTTTGCCTGTTTATCTATGAAAGGAGAATGCGGATATGAAATTTCACAGTCCTATGATTATTGTTAATAACATTGAAAGCAGTAAAAGGTTTTACCATGATATTCTGTATGAGGAAATTGTTCAAGATCTGGGAAATTATGTCGTTTTTGCCGGTGGCTTTTCCATGATGACTCGGGAGCAATGGAATGCATTTACAAATGATGCACCCGCAGGGGGGAACGATGGGCATTGCTTTGAGCTTTACTTTGAAGAGGATGATCTCGATGATTTTGTCAAAAGGATAGAAGAGAACGCGGATATAAAGCAATTTACCGAATTTCAGGAGGCAACGTGGGGACAACGTACCATCCGTTTCCTTGATCCTGATGAACACGTTATCGAAGTGTCTGAATCTATGGAAGCCGTTGTTATAAGGCTGCTATCATCGGGAATGACGGCACGGGCCGCTTCGGAGAAATCCATGATGCCGATGGCCTTTGTAGAAAGATGTGCTGACAGACTTGACACAAGACGTTGAAAAAAGGGGGGGGTTATGAAGTATTCATGGCTTGAAGCCTATTGTCTTGCAAAGCAAGGTGCAACGAAAGAGTTTAAAGTGGAATGGAACGCGACAAAATACCTGATAGGCGGAAAGATGTTTGCGTTACAGGGAACTGATCAAACAAATAGACCCATCATTACGTTGAAACTGCTTCCCTCCGATGGAGATTTTCTTCGCAATCAATATGAAGATATCATTCCCGGTTATTATATGAACAAAGACCATTGGAATTCTGTTTATCTCGATGGTTCGACACCTGATGATGTGTTGCGGGAAATGATAGACAAATCATATACGATAGTTTTTAACTCATTGGCGAAGAAGGTACAACGGGAACTAAACTGTAGCGGTGAAACCAGTTTATCCATTTGTCCGTAAAGACCATCACCCGTTCCTTTCCGTTGTCTCCATAGTCTGTATACTTGACCGACAACTCTTAATTGTTAATGCCTGCTCACACATCATTTTATCACGAGCAGGCGGGATATTGTCATCATTTGGCGTATGAACCGGGTAGGATGACCTTTTTCTATCTATCTTTCGCTATATCCTGGGGCATTTCTAATTCCAGCACGAAGGAGAAAATGCTGCCTGTTCCCTTTGTACTTTCTATTTCGAGCGAAGTTCCCATCTTTTCAAGGAGTCTTTTTGTTATGGCGAGTCCAAGACCGGTTCCCCCATAGGTCCTCGTTTTTGAATAATCTTCCTGACTGAACGCCTCGGTGATTAAAGGAATATTTTCCTTTTTTATCCCTATTCCCGTGTCTCTTACGGCAAACAGAATCTTTGATTTTCCGGTGATGTGATCCTGGTCAACGAGGAAAACACTGATTTCTATCTCGCCGGTATCTGTGAATTTAACAGCGTTTCCGAGAATGTTCAGAAGGATTTGTCTTAAGATAAACGGATCAAGCATCGTTGATTCCGGTACATTTTCGGGGATGGTCTGTTTCAGTATCAATCCCTTTTTTTCAGCCTTGAATCTGATGATCTCGGCAGTTTCTTCAATCAATTCCCTCAAATCGGTCTTTTCTGTCTGAATTTCTATTTCGTCTGATTCTATCTTTGAAAGGTCCAGTATATCCTTGATGATGTTGAGGAGGTGTTTTCCGGATTTTACCACAACACCGAGATAGTCCTTCTGCAATTCGTCGAGCTTTGTTTCTTCAAGAATTTTACTGAATCCGAGGATCCCATTCAAAGGGGTTCTCAACTCATGACTCATGTTGTTCAGAAATTCTGTTTTGGCGTTGCTCGATCGTTCTGCCATATCTTTTGCCTCTTTGAGTTCCCTCTCCATCTTTTTCTGTTCTGAAATATCGATACAAAGGCCATCCCAAAGAATCCTATCGGCATTTAACATTCTCGGGGTTGAATTGACGAGCAGCCATTTGTGTTTTCCCGAAGGCGTTCTGATCATGAATTCCGCTTTAAAAGCCTTGAGTTCTATTGAAGCATCTTTTTTTCGTCTTGAGCTATCTGGGATATTGGATAATTCAACCTGACTGTTGATCAGTGCTGTATCTTTCATGATGGACTCAGCTGAAATCTCATGTACTTTTTCGACGCCTTCACTTAAATAGAGAAAATCACGATCGGCACCACTCTTTGTGGTAGTAACCTGAAAGATATATCCGTTACTGATATTGTTGCTCAGTGTTCTGAGTTGTTCCTCACGCTTACGTAAAGCCTCCTGTTGTTTGTATTCTTCGGTAATATTTCTGAACACGAGAACAAATCCGGTTATTTCCTCGTGCTTGTTTCTGATGGGAGAACAGATAAAAGAGATGTTGTATAGGTTGCCGTTTCTTGAAAGCAGGGCAACCTCCTTATAACGGATTGAATTGCCCGTCTTTTTCACTTCCTGTATGGGACTTTTTACCGGTTCATTTTTGTTCAGATCGATGATATTGAAGATTTCACCAATGTCGTATCTTTCCGATTGGTCCGGTGAAAAATCTGTCAGCATGATCGCCATAGGATTCATTTCCGATACCTGACCGTTGAGATCTGTAGAAATGACGGCATCTCCGATAGAATTCAGCGTAATACGGTAATCTTCACGGCTCTTTTCGAGTTCCGCGGTCCTTTCCTGTACCTTTTTCTTTAAGGACCAGTTCCAAAGAAGGATAACGGCGAGAAAGGCGGAAAATAACAGGATGAGTAAAAAAACGGTCCAGACTATCCACGACAGATCTGTCGATTCATAAACACCAAACCATCTATTATAGATCTCATCATATTGACCGGAATTTTTCAGAATAGTGAGTCCTTCGTTTAAAACGGAAAGAAGCCCGGTTTCGCCTTCCGGAACGGCAAAACAGTAATTTCTCTGTATGACCGGATTTCCCACCGGCTTGATGTTCCTCAATCCTTCATCCTTTATGATGATGAGTCCCTGTAACCTCGAGATCAGGGCACATTCTATGGTTCCCCTTTCCAGTTCCTCCAGGACTTCGTGGATGGTCGGTCTTGTATAAATTGCATCCGTAATAGCATTTTCAAGCAGATAATCGTAACCGATGTCATCTTTCTGCACGCCCGTCTTTTTTCCGTAAATATCATTCGGTGAGCTGATCTCCGAATCCGTACGGACGAATAGCGCATAGGTGGAAATGAAATGTGGGATGGAGAAATCGACTTGTTTATCCCGTTCATCGGATTTGTACATCCCGAGGAGTACATCGGCCTGTCTGTTCTCTATCTCGTTTCTGACCGTTTCCCAGGTATCAAGCGAAATCTGGTATCTGAGCCCCATGATCTTGGCCACCGCTCGAAATATGTCGACGTTGAATCCTTCCGGTTCCCCCGCATCGTTCAGATATTCAAATGGGGGATAATCATAATCTCCCCTGATTATCAGGGTTTTATCGTATACTGCAAATACAGAAAGGGATGCTGTCAGCAAAAGCAGCACGGTCAAAAAAAACCGTTTGCCTTTATGTCTGCATTTTGTTCTGACGACCTTATTCTGCATTTTCTCACCAGCATAGCATTTCAATTTGATAAAACTCAATGGATCTATATTCTATTCTATCAAATTGATGAACTAAATCGAAATAGACCAATTGTAACGGTTTTTCAGGCCATACGGATAGGGAGTTTATACAGCGGATATCTCCGGATCGATTCGATAAAGAAAGTTTTAGACAGGACGGTTTAAAATGGCCGTCGAAAAAGGTACCGGAAACTTATTAATTTGGACGGATATTGGAATGTGCTAACCTGTGTTATGATTGATCATATAAGGCGTTGAGGACTTATCCGATGAACGGAGATTTTATATTTACGAGAAAGGGTATTTTTTGATGGAACGGACAAACTGTGGGAAAAACGGCGTGGCGATTTTCTGGAAAAGACTCTGTTTGAGATAGGAAAGTGGGTGAAGAATAGATGGAAAAGATAAGGTTTTCGGGAAAGAAGAAGGCGGGGATGGCCCCCGGAGAGGTCGTAATCGATACGGATATGGTAAAACCGAAAATAAGAATCACGGATTATATGAGTGATTCGGTGGTGATGAACGAGTATGCTTTTGACACGGATGCGTATCGGCAGCTTTTGTCGGGAACGGCTCTATCGGAAATTCCATCGGATCAGGTCAGGTGGATTGATATTTACGGATTGGGTGATGAACGACTGTTTGACGTCATAAAAAGGGCTTTTAAAATTCATGATCTGATCATTGAAGATGTCTTAAATCAGCAGCATCGCGGGAAAGCGGAATTCTTTCAGGATTATTTTTTTGTCATAGCAAAGGATCTGTCTTTCAGTATGACGGAAGATATCCAATCGAAGCAACTCAGTATGATATGCGGGACAAATTATGTCATTACCTTTCAATATGATGATTCCCGTCTTTTTCAGCCTATTATCGATCGGATTAAAACCGGGAACGGTATAGTCCGCAGGATGAAGGCGGATTATCTCGCCTATCTCCTGCTTGATATCGTGTTTGATTACTATTTCCCGCTCATCGAAGAAGTATCGGCCTATATCGAAACGATAGAGGAGATGATTTCCGAGAAATATGATCCTGATACGGTTTATGAGATCAATCATGCCAAGCGTGTACTGATCCGTTTGAAACGGGAGATATGGCCGGCAAGGGAGATGATATCGCGGCTGATGCGTGAGAGTTCTGACTTGTTGTCCGATAAGGTCAGAATTTACCTCCGCGATCTGTCGGATCATATCCTGCAGACGGTGGATATGACGGAATCGTTGAAGGACTTGACGACAGAACTCCTGAACACCTATTTGACCATGCAGGGGAACCGGATGAATGAGATCATGAAAGTGCTCACCATTATTTCTACCCTGTTTATCCCCCTTTCCTTTTTGGCCGGTATATACGGAATGAATTTCAAATACATACCTGAGCTTGAAAGTTCATACGGGTATTTTATTCTGATCGGTGTGATGAGCTGTATCGCAATTTTTATGCTGCTCGTCTTCAGAAAAATCGGATGGATAGGCCGGAAAAGGAAGAAATGAAGGTTTAAAGACGGTCGGAAAAGATTCGGTAAGGGAACTGATTTTGTCGTTTGCGTTTTCAAATTTTAACAAAGAGCAATGAAATATTAATTTCCGAAGTAAACAGAAATGGTATGATAAATCCGAGATGAGTGCCGTATCATTTGCATATAAGGATTTAGAGTGTGAGAGTTGAATGAAAAAAAGATTGCCGTCTATCAGAATGGACTTGTTTAAAATGATGTCCCATATGTTCTTTACATTTGTCGTGCTGTTTACAGGCCTTTTTGGATATCTTATGTACAGGTATTCGCAGGATGAGATATACACGTCAAGCAGAGAACTCGCCGTCAGTATCGGAAATTATATGACTCAGGTTGCGGATGAGATAACGTATTCGCTGAATACCGTTTCAGAAATCATAGAGGTACAGCAGTCGACTTTTACTCAAGGGAATGAGTTGATGCAAGGGGTGTTGCTGAAGTCTATGAACAATGGAAATAAACGGTTGACAAATCTCCTTGAAGCTTATCTGAAACAACATGAAAAGATAAAAAGTGTCCGGATACTGGATGCCTCCGGAAAGGTAAGGGTGATTCTTCCGTTTGAAGGGGGAGAACTCGGAAGAGACTACTCAGCCTATCCGTTTTATACCGACAGCGTGCGTGGTTTAATCTGGCCAAATACGATGATTTCCTCTGAAACAGGTGAAAGAGAATTGTATCTTGTCTCAAGAAAAGAAGGGTTTTCTATTGTGCTTCAAATAGATCTTGAGGAAATCAGAGACATGCTGAAGGGAATCAGTACGGAATCGGATATTATCGTGTACGATGGACAGGGTAATGTTGTGGTTTGCACCGGTGAAGAATCCGAATCAGGTGCGAATCATGCGCATCTGTCACATATAGAAAAAGCACTTAACGGTGAATCAGTAACGGGGATGTTTCTTTATACGACAGGAAATGTTGACAAACGGATGCTGGGGAGTACCCTTCCCATACACAACGGCTGGGTGGTTACTGTCTTTAAACCGGCTGATGAAGTCTTTTTCCCATTTCTGATCATGATTGTGATTTTTATCTGTTCGTTGGGACTTATTTATGGGGCGAGTGCCTTTGCAATCAGATACTTTTCCAAGACACTTGTGAAGCCGATCAATTCCCTCGTTCGTTGGTCGGATGAACTGGCGGGTGGGAAGTATAATGAAGAGCTTCAGATCGAGTCGTATAAGGAAATAAACAAGCTCGCAGAATCGTTTCAGACCATGTCAAGGAGCATAGAAGAAAGAGAGATCATCCTCAACGAGCAGAAAGATGCCCTGCTGCTCAGCGAAAGAAAGGCGCATCAAGCCAATCAGGCCAAATCTGATTTTCTTGCCAATATGAGTCATGAGTTCAGGACCCCTCTGAATGGAATTCTCGGTTTTTCACAGATGCTTGATTCGACGGAATTGAACGATGAACAGAAGGCCTATCTCAACAATGTGATCCATTCGAGCCGTCATCTCCTCAGTCTTGTAACGGATGTGCTGGATTTTTCAAAGATTGAAGCGGGTAAACTGGAACTTGAAAAGACAAATACAAATCTGCGAGAACTACTGGACAAGAGCTACAGTATTGTCAAACCGGCGGCCGACGCAAAACATCTTACGTTTACGATGAAAACAGCTTCTGACCTCCCATTGTGCGTGGAGACTGACCCGCTGCGTCTCGGACAGGTGCTCATCAACCTGTTGAACAACGCCGTCAAGTTTACGGATAAGGGAGAAATCCAATTAATAACAGAGGTCATCGATAAATCTGAAGGGAAAGTGAGCCTGAGATTTGAGGTTTCCGATACGGGAATTGGTATACCTTTGGAAAAACAAGAGACGATCTTTGAGATGTTTACACAGGTTGATTCGTCCATCACAAGGAAATACGGCGGAACCGGGCTTGGACTGACCATCTCTGATCAGATTCTTAAATTGATGGGATCTGCCATCAAGCTGAACAGTGAATCGGGGTTTGGAAGTACTTTCGGATTTGACCTGACGTTGCCGCTGATTGATGAACGTCATCAGATGACGGAATCAGGAAAGACTGACGTGGTCATCGCCGAAAATGTCATGCGATCAGAGGTGAAAATTCTCATCGTAGAGGATGATCTGATCTCCTCAAAGCTTGTCAGTACGATTATCGGTAGGAACTTTCCGAATGCCGTTGTGTTGCAGGCCTATGACGGGGGAGATGCGGTATCAAAATATCATGAACACCGCCCTGAGATCGTTCTTATGGACATGCATCTACCGGTGAAAAGTGGCCCGGAGGTCGTGAGAGAGATCAGACGGATGTCAGGGGACCATTCCGCATATATCCTCGGACTTTCCGCAGATGCCAGGCAATCCAGTGTGGATGGGGCGGTTGATGCGGGATTTGATCAGTATATGACCAAACCTTTTGAGAAGCAGATGCTGATAGATAATATCTGTCGAGGACTAGAAAGAAAGAACTTAATTGAATGACTCGGTCTTTAGCCTGTCTTATCAAATTACCAACTGTAAACCGCTGAACGGAAAATAAAAAAATAGTTTTCGTCGGGTGGCATTAAAACCATCGAGGTGTTTATGCCATCTTTTTTTCGACTGATTTGTTTAAAACTCCGTCGGATTTGATTCATAAAAGGAATAAATTCGGTCGAAAGGCCTTTGCTCAGAACACTTCTGTTAGTAAGCACATCTGAAAATTCATCAAAGAGAAAATAAACATCAATGAAAATAATTCTAAAGAAATAAAGTACTCGGCTTTTAAGAAATATAGATTATGTATAATCTGTTTGAATAAACACTTATTTCTGTTCTCGAGGGGGATGAAACGTGAAAAAAATGATGATGATATTGATCCTGTTTTCTGCGGTGCTATTGGTTTTGTCGGGAAAAATTCCAGTACGATAGACCGTTGTTATTCCACTGTAGAAGTTGATTCCTTGGGAAACTCCGGTGGTTTCTGCAGTAACTTCATCGATGGTGCAACCATCACAAATAGTTTCTGGGAGACAACGGGAAATATCGCGGACTCAAACGGTGGGACCGGTTTGCCCGTAACGGAAATGAAAGACAAATCAACCTATACCAATGCAACCTGGAACTTTGGAGGAAGTGATCCGGTATGGATCATAGATTCCGGTAAAAATAACGGTTATCCCTATCTCTCGAAAAATGATCCGTTTTAATACAATAATAAAAAGCTCCCTTTCTTTTAAAAAGGGAGCTTTTTTTCATAGGATATCTCACATGATACTGTGTGATTTAACGGTGAACGGGAGAGCATCGTATAAACACCAGGGTGAATGATACTTTATTCCCCCGAAACTCTGAATCCCTCTACACAAATAGAGCGTGGCCCAAAATAATCCTCTTCAGGTTGTACGTCCCTTGATAAGCCAATGGAGATGAGATCTTTAAGATTTCCAGTAATGGATCCGCCCGTTACAGGTCTTTTGCTTGTGCCGTCAAAATACCAACCCAGCCTGATCTCCCCACCAAAATCACCCGTGGTGTCATCCATATCGACTGAGGAAAAATGGGTGACTTCGAGATAAGGTTTTTCACGCATTTCTTCCGCCGAAAGGCTGCCGCCGGAGACCTTGAAATTCTGAACGGACCCGGTAGGTTTGGAACCGAGATAATGGGCATAACGTAGGTCCCCCCAGAAGTTCTTCAGGATACCGTTTTCTATGATTTTATGTGGTGCCAGGATAAAACCGTCATCATCAACCGGAGCGTTGAAGGCGGATCCTTCGAGTTCCGGTATGATTTCAAGTGTAATCCTATCACCCGTTTCTTTTCCCTGAATGGAACCGTCAGGTTCCGCTTCTGATATCTTGTCGTATTTGAGATGTGCGCTGGCCTGATGCAGATAATAGCGCATGAATTCCTTTGTAGGTTCTCCGGTCAGAATTACCGGTATCTCTTTAAGAGAAGGCGTTGCCATTGCATCAGCCCTTTCGCTGACCATCTGAAGAAGACCGGAAAGTCTTGTTCTTATCCGTTCGCCGTCCGGCAAGTCCAACTGAAACTGATCGTAGAGTTCCACTTCTTCTTTTCCCGAAGCGGAAACGATGGTCTCTATGTAGGTCTTGTACTTTGAAAAGGAAACATCAAGCCCATTGGAATTCAGAATCCTGAACTGTATATGTGAAATAAATAATTCCACAGAATTCAACCAGGCATTTGAGACGCTATTTGAGTCGAAGATCGCTTTTACCGCTCTTGAAGAGAGGTCCTCAAGATTCCGATCTTCCGTTTTAAAAGTTTTGGTATAACCTTCTGCAATCGGATACCATGGGTTCTTGACAAATCCTGCGGCAAATACGGTCTCGTCGATGGATGTTTTGATTTCTTTTTCGGACATCATGGGAGACAGGCTCACTGAGGCACTGCCCCTGTATGATTCACCATCCTCGGAAAAGTCTTTGTAAACGGTGATATCAAAGTGTTTGACCTTCTTTGATCTTCCGATGTCCGACCTGTCCTTTATAAAGAAAAATTCCTTGCTTTCTACTATCTTTTCTTCAAGTTTCCAACCCGTTGCCCCTGAAGTCTTTAACCGTTCGATTATTTTTTCTACCATTATCCCAACCTCGCTTTTGCCTTGATATAAGGTCCACCTGCAGAGACTTTTACCCATTCTTTATGTCCCTTGCCACAAGCCCCTGTTCCCGACAGTTCAAAATCATCGGAGACCATTGATATGGATTTTAACAGCGTCGGCACATAACCGGTCATCATCACCGGAGAGACGACCCTTCCGGTAAATTGACCGTTTCTGATCTCTTTCCCATAGGCAATAACGCATTGTATACCCCAGTTTTTAGGATCTTCCATCCCACTGTAATAATCGTCAAGCAGATAACCATAGTCTATCGATGCGATCATGTCTTCCAATTTGTCTTTTCCAGGGGCGAAATAGGTGTTGGTCATTCTGGCATAGACCTTCCGCTCAAAGGATTCCCTTTTTCCGTTTCCGGTGGGATTGGTTTGAGTGATTGAAGCGGAAACGGCATCGGAGATACCTCTTTTCAGAATTCCCTTGTCTATTATGATGGTGTCATGTGCCAGAGTCCCCTCATCATCAAAAGCGTATGAAGAAACCTCGATTGCACCAAGTGCACCATCATGCATGGTGACCAGCTCAGAAGCGACGGGCTTATCGATATACTCAACCGCCTTGGCACGATTCTTGACAAACATATCCATCTCAACTCCATGTCCGAAGGCCTCATGAGCGATCAGTCCGGCTACGCTCGGAGAACAGATGACATCGTAAAGTCCCGGTTCTATTGACTCGGCAGACAACAACAAGCGGGCATTTTCCACGACCGCCTCAACCTGGTTTTTCATTTCATCGAGAATTTCCAGACCCTTGAGTCCTGAGAATCCCTTGATCCCGTATTTCGTCTTGTCTTCACGTCTTGTTACGACATACAGATAACCCTGTGACCAGATATACGACTGTGAAAGGTCTTTTTTATCGGATAAAAAGAGCTTGTTGACCTTAACGGTTTCCAGAACTGTCATGGCGTTGATCACTTCATCAGAAATTGCATGTGCTCTGTCTTTTAAAGCTGAGAGTCTTTCGACGATTTCTCCCGGGGGATACGTTCCGGGAAGAATTTCCACTTCACCTTCAAAGTTGATTGTGTTCTCCTCTTCTTCAATGAGTGGGGCCTCAACCGGTTTGATCTCAGCGGCGTTCATCTTCTGTCTGAATAGCCTTGCCTTTTCCTTTATTTCCTGAGCGAGTTCTTTTACTGCCTCTTTCGCAATTTCATCAAAGGCGTATTCATAAAATCCTTCGCCATCATGCAATCTCAGGACAAAACCACGTTCTGTCCACATGGAATCGTTTATAGTAACACCTGTTGTCGTAACTCTGTACTGTTTTCCGGCTACATCCGTTCCGAGTATGGATACCTGCGAAAAATCTTTCTGAAGAGAGCTGATCAGCTCTTTCAGTAAAATGCGCTTTTCTTCTAAAAATTCAGATTTACCTGTTTTCACTTTCTCCCTCCCTTTGGGATAGATAATTACTAACTGTTTCATGCCATCTTTCTTTATTTTAACATTATTTGGAATAATCCTCAAAAGAATTGTCTGATGAAAAGATATCCGTATGAAACGATTCAAGCATCGAATTCACAGGAGGAGAGAGGCTGATAACGTGTGACGCTGGTTTATTTCTGTGCCTTTTCCAGCGCATTCTCAAGACCCAGCAGATAGGCTCTGGATGTCAGTGTAGCGCCTGTCACGGTGTCTACCTGCAGGGATTGTGTGCTGATCACCTGATTGAACAACTTGTCTGTAAATTCCTTCTTTTGGTTTTCCTTGTGTTTGAGGATCTCTATTTTGACTACACGTCCGGCTTCTACCGTCACCCGGATCTCATTTTCACGCCATTTGTACATGCCGCCTTCAAAGCCTCCGGTGTATGTACCGTCTTCGAGCCGGCTGAAATCCACCTTATCCAGTGGCAGACCCCTTATCTCCCGATGCTCTTTTGAGATTTTCGACCATCCGAGACCTCCCAGAATTGCTACCCCGATCACTATAACGCCTGTAATAATCCATCCCGTCATTCTTTTTCCTCCTTTATTCGTTGTTTTTTTCCTAAATGACATTTATTTTCAGTCCTCCAATTCCCTCAAAGCGATCTGCTATTCCCCTTGTTAAATAGACATTCAGAGTTTTATCGATGAATACCGCTTCAATTTCCTCAAAGGCTTTGATGATCTCTCTTGACTCCTCTAACCCGGCGAGAAAGGTCATAGTCGATAGGGCATCGGCTGTCTCGGAATTGTCCGCTATGATCGTTGTGCTGATCAGTCCTGATTCCGAAGGGTAGCCGGTCTTCGGGTTGATGATATGATGGTATCTTTTTCCGTCATTCGCCAGAAAAAAGCGCTGATAATCCCCGGAGGTTACAACCGTTTTATCCCTCACCGGAACCAGTCCGATAAGCTTATCCGGCTGTCTTGGGTGCTGGATCCCAATATTCCACGGGGATCCGTCAGGCTTTGTTCCGACGGTGGATACATTTCCGCCAAAATTGGTATAAGCGGATTCTATTCGATGACTTCTTAACAACTGACTAATCCTGTCGGCCGCGTACCCCTTTCCAATACCGCCCAAGTCAACAGATTGCCCTTTTTCTTTCAAATAGACGACCTTTAAGACATCATCCAGCAATATGTTCCGGTAATCAACCAGTGATTGGCACTCTATGATGGTTCGAGTATCGGGAATCGTTTTTTCCCTTTTATGTGCCTCCCAAAGGGAGATCAGGGGGCCTACGGTAATATCCCATAGCCCGTCTGACAGTTTGGAAAACTTGATGGTATTCTGGATCAGTTGAAAGGTCTCCTCACTAACAGCAACGGGAGTTATCCCCGCCTGAGTGTTAATTCGACTGATTTCACTCTCCGGAACAAACCGGCTGAGCAGACGATTTAACCGGTCTATTTCCCTTTCGACTTCCGAAAGGACTTCATCCGCATTTTCTCCGTAAACAAGGGTGGTGATGACCGTTCCCATATTGAAAATCTGACTCTGAAGCGGTTGTGACTGATTCATTCGTCACTCATCCCCAATCCCCTGAGTACAAAATCCATCAGATAATCCATCACCTGAGGAAAATGATCAATCCCGATTTCCTCCTTGTGGGTATCAACGGCGACGATTGAACCGAATATGGCCATGACCATGTCGGGACTGATATCATCCCGCATCTTTCCTTCGGCCTGCCATCTTTTAATGAGTTCGGGGAAAATACCGTAGGAGAATTCTACCGTATCAACCCCGTCTTCCTCACACCATGCCTTTTCTATCCGGTTGAAGACATCTCTGTTATACCATTCTTTTAAGATGGGGTTGCCCTGCATCCCAACCGTATTCAGATATAAGATTTCACCGATCAGTTTCTGCGGGTTTCCGTTTAAATCCACCTGATTCATGATCGCCTTTTTAAGTTTGACATTTTCTTCGATATAGATTTCCATGAAGATTTTATCCTTGGATGGATAATAATTATAGAATGTTCCGGTTGCAACCCCGGCGGCTTTAGTGATTTCTGAGATGTTTGTGTCCTTGAACCCCTTCTCCCCGAATATTTTTCGTCCGGCCTGCAGGATTTTTTCCTTTTTGTCTATCAAAAAACGTCTCCTCCTTAATTTCAGATAATTTTTTAACTGCACATCTAAATGAATGAATATATTTTAATTCATTCAATGATACTCCATCGCCTTATTTTTGTCAAGCCTTTTAAAAGGATGGCTGTATATTTTCGATCGGAATGACAACGAAGGCCTCACTTCCGGGTAATCCGAATACAAAAATGCCATAGAAAAATGTTTCCTGAATGGGGAGTTTATAAGGGAGGTTTCATGGATTATTTAAAAATAACGGAGAAAGACGTTCTTCATTTATCTCATGAATGAAAAAAGCCGACAGTATTAAAATACTGTCGGCTTTTTTCTGCCAACGGCTTAAAAGCCCTTGATGGCCTCGAAAACCGTATCTATACCGGAAATGTAATCATCAAAATTTCGATAGACGAAGATATCCGGTTTTAGCCAATTGCTGTCGTCTTCGGAGTTCTTGAAATATTTGGTTGAATAATAGACCGGCAGTTTCAGGTTGGGCAGGATGAACGACCCGAGTTCACCGTAATGGTTGGCACCCGAAGTCGTCGGTTCTCCAACGATTGTGGCGTTGCAGTAATTTTTGAAATCCATCGTGTTGATGATGGCTGATGAAAAGGTCTTGTTACCGATGATGACATAGATATCCGTGTTGGGGTTGACAGTCTGAATCGCCTTTGCAAGCATGGTTCCGTAGATACTGTTGCCACCGGAATTGTAGCGCATGTCAACGATAAACTTTTTAACCGCTTTATTATTCAGGAGATTTATCAGATCCGACTGTATCTTGAAAAACTTCGGCTGCCCCGGTTGTGTGTTGTCCTGGCATTGATTGTACTGAAAATAAAGAATACCATCCGCTTCAAAGTATTCGTAGAAGAAATGTTCATCGGTGCGTTGTTCCGCCAGACTCGGTGTCCATTCGAGCTGAACGATATTCTGTCTGAATTTTGATTCGCTTAGTCTTTCCGGGGTTATTTCCACTCTGACCCCATCTTTTTCAACGACGAATTGTTCGTTTTCTCCATCAATCACCTGACACCAGGCCAGGGCAAGCGGAGAATTGAGAAATTCCTGGGCGTTATACGCGACACCGATCTCATTCTGAGCCGGGATGATTCGTTCCAGTTTCCTGAGAATCTCGTCTTTATCCTTTCCGGCGATGGAGATGAGCTTTGCTCCGAGAAGTTCTTCATACTCAGGTGTGGTGGCAAAGAGATAATAATCCCGACCTATTTTCTGAAAGTAGACTGGATAATATTCCTTTCTGTAATTGTTGTAGCCGTAGATTTCGGTATGCGGGTCATCGACAAGTGCCAGAATTTCCTTTATGCCGAGAAAGACTTCTGCCGGCGAGAGTGAATTGGCCCGTTCAATCAGTTCATCACAGGCCTGGTTAAAGGCTTCCTCCGATGTCTTGAAAAAGAGATTGATATGATTCTTCGGAAGAGTCTTCTTTAGATAATCCACATCGAGAGCCCAGCCCATCTGATCCGTTTCAAACTTTTTGAGTTCACCGCTTCTCAATTCGATTTCTCCCGTCGGACTGATTCGGACGATTTCGCCTTTTAGAGTATTGTTTTGATCCAACGTGTAGGTGGCGTTGAAGGTATATCCCTGTATGGAGGTCTGCAGATAAAGATGATCCAATTCTGCCGTTGCCGTCATGGGAATCTTGAAATCTCCTCCCCAATAGAAGACATCTGCCTGATCATCATTTGGACTGATGATCAGTTTTGCAGGGGATTTCTGATTGCCGGAAGTGTTTTCGCCTTCCCAGTATCCCATGAAATTCTTAAGTGTGGTTTCTGCGGAGACTACTGTTATTATGAGGCATAAAATACATATGAACGTGAAAAATATTTTGTTTTTCAAAAGTTTCACCCTTTCTGCTGCAAAGTATTTGGGGAATTTGTTTTTCCCCTTTAGATTATAGCAAAAAAAGGCTTTTTAGGTGTAGTAGTGTATAATGAGGTACTGAAAATTTAAATCGTTTTCGAGTGATCTGGAAGAAGCGTATTGTGAAAGATGTTGATCAAAAGGAGTGTGGGAAACGTTGAAATACGATGGGATTATTCAGAACTTTATCGGATATGCCAATCAAAGTGAGAATATAAGGGCTGCCATGATTGTTGGTTCAAGGGCAAGGAAAGAAACACCGGCAGATGACTATTCCGATCTGGATCTGGTCATTTTTGCCAAAAATCCGGAAAGATTGCTTTACGAAACGGATTGGCTTTCAGAGATCGGGGAATATCATATCACTTTTATAGAAGATCAGGCGAATGGTAATGGAAAGGAAAGAAGAGTCATGTTTTATGACGCACTGGATGTGGATTTTCCCATACTTCCGATAGTTGATATAAATGAAATGCTGAAGGACAAGAGTACTATGAAAATCATAATGAATGGAGTAAAAATTCTTCTGGATAAAGATGATATTTTAACAGGCATCGACAGGCTTCATCTTGAAAAAGAACCTGAAAAAACACCTGAACTTTCTGAAACAGAATTTGACAATATGATGAACGACTTCTGGTATCACTGTATATGGAGCACGAAAAAGCTGCTCAGAGGAGAATACTGGACGGCAAAGATGTGTGTCGATCGATATATGAAAAACATTTTACTGCGTATGATAGAAGTGTATTCCGCTGAAGATGGCAAAGAAATCTGGTACAACGGAAGATTTATTGAACACTGGACAAAGCCCGAGATCATCAAACTTCTGGATGATTGCTTTGCCCATTACAACAAAAAAGATATCCTTCATGCCCTTAAGGGGACGATGAATCTGTTTTCGGTCATCTCCAGAAAGAATGCCCAAAAACTGAATTATGAATATCCGCAAAAAGCGGAAGATTTTGTTCATGACTGGATGAAAGAACAGGTGTTCTGATTCAGTCAATATAGGTTGAAATTGTTTTTCTGACATAGTCAATATCCTGATTGAGTGTTTTGGCAATTTCGGAATCGGTCATTCCCTCCTGATGCAGTCTGTAAGCGGTATGCTCAAGGGTTTCGCCAATTTCTATGATATTACCGAACGGGTCATAGAATCGTATGACTTTTTGTTTCCATGGTTGTTCTCTGATTGGGTGAATGAACTGAATTTCTTCTTTTTTCAACATCTGCTCCAATTCATCGAGATCATCTTCTTCAAAGTACAATTCGCTGTTGTTTGAAAAGGAGTTAACTTCAAGATTATCGATGAGCTTTCTGAAATGTTCTTTTTCATGCAAGGCAAATGGTCCCTGAAAGACCACATTTTCTCCGTTGTCCTGAATAATTTTCATTCCGAGTACTTCAGAATAAAACTTTTTTGCCTTGTTGATATCTTCTACAACAAAGAGTGCACAGTTAAATTTCATTTTTTCCCTCTATTGGATATTTAAAATTGATTATATCAGAAAACAAAAAATTACTTAAATCATTTTAGTTTGTATTTTTTAATGAAATGCAAAGTTATTTTAACTAATGGAAGAAAAAATGTTATAATAAACTCTGTTCCAGGCGAAATTAAAAAAATTAATCAGGTGGTGTGGAAGATGAGAAAATTTGTGTTCATAGTTCTTGTTGGTTTAATGCTACTTTCGGCAGTTTCAGCTTCGGGATATCATATTTATACAGAGATAGTGGAGAAATCTCAGTTTTTTGATGAAGCGGGAAGTTTAACGGGCTCTTC
>ERZ795048.1554-NODE-1554-length-20175-cov-3.959046_pt1 | contig 20175 bp, 20 predicted proteins | sample MGYA00375132_ERZ795048 | MGnify/ENA primary metagenome ERZ795048 (study PRJEB30177, sample SAMN05720225) | activated sludge metagenome | isolation source: Anaerobic digester | place: Hong Kong | collected 2014-12-17 ... | reverse complement strand
GACGATGGTCAATACGGCAGGCGGAAGCTTCGAAGTTGGCGGCAAGAAAATGTTTTTATCAGATTTTGGAATCTCGACACTGGGATATTATGATGCAGAAGAGAATGAGAGATATGCATTACATATTGACGGAGATGCAGATGACTCGAACACTGCAAGCAAAGACGATAAGTTACGTTCCATGATTGCTACGGATCCGGAAGCTGCTGCGTCGTTCTTTTCACAATTTTCCCAGACGTTATATACCAACCTTTATTCCAAGATGGGTAGTACCAAGATGAGCAGCATCTATAAGGTATACAATGATAAGCAGATGAAGGAAGAACATACTGACTGGGAGAAGAAGATTACAGAGCTGGAGTCGAAATTATCAGATATGGAAGATAATTATTATAAGAAGTTCTCCGCAATGGAGACCGCACTGGCGAAGATGAGTTCCAATCAGAATGCGGTATCTTCCTTATTGGGTGGAAATTAAGATAAAGGTAACGGAGGCAATAAAGAATGAATAATCCATATGCACAGTACACAACGAATAAGATAGCGACAGCATCCCCTGCGGAACTGACACTGATGTTATACGAGGGTGCGATAAAATTTGGCAATATTGCGATTATGGCAATTGAGCAAAATGATGTAGAGAAAGCACATGTTAATATTAAGAAGGTGCAGCGGATTATAAATGAATTCCGTGTAACGCTGGATCATAAGTATCCGGTTGCAGAGCATTTTGATAGTATCTATACATACCTTTTACGCAGGCTGTTTGAAGCGAATATGAACAAAGACAAGGCAATAATGGAAGAGGTCGTGGAGCATTTGCGTTCGATGAGGGATACCTGGAAAGAGGTTATGAAACGAACAGTTCATCCGCAGATTTATTAGAGAATGGAGTCCCAATGACGAAACAGTATATGCAGATGTTAGTAGATGGTTTGAAACAAAAGAAAGAAGTTCTGCAGGAATTACAGAAGAAAACTTCTAGACAAACAGCAATCATTGCCGACGAGAATGCTGACTGGGAGGAATTTGACCAGCTGGTTGATTTAAAATCAGCGTTGATTGAAAAACTGACCGGTCTGGATGATGGATTTGAATCAGTGTTTGCGCGGGTAAAGGATGACCTGGATTGTCATCGAAGCGAGTATAAGGAACAGATTAAGCTGTTGCAAAAGCTGATTGCAGAGGTAACCGAGCTGAGTACAGGACTGATGGCTTGTGAAGAGCATAATAAAGAGCTGGTTACCAAGAAATTTGCCGAGGAAAAGGACAAGATCAGACAAGGACGGGTATCGTCAAAGGTTGCAACCAACTATTACAAGTCCATGAATCGGGTCAATTATATTGATCCACAGCTAATGGACAGAAAAAAATAATTTTCAGGTATTAATTATTGGAGAATTTCTCCGATATATATAATACAAGCAGGGAAGACCTGCTGAACTAATAACAGCGGCAAGGATGCCGCTCACCATCATTCAAGGAGGAAAAATATATGGTAGTTCAACACAATTTGACAGCAATGAACAGTAACAGAATGTTAAACCTTACAACAAGTACTCAGGCTAAGTCAACCGAGAAGTTATCTTCCGGTTACAAGATTAACAGAGCAGCTGATGATGCAGCTGGTCTCGCAATCAGTGAGAAGATGAGACGTCAGATCAAAGGTTTAACACAGGCGTCTTCTAACGCACAGGATGGAATCTCCTGCGTACAGACAGCTGAAGGTGCATTAGCAGAAGTACATGATATGCTGCAGAGAATGAATGTTCTGGCTAACCAGGCATCCAATGACACGATGACATCTGTTGATCGTGGTTACCTCGACAGCGAAGTTCAGGCACTGGTTAGTGAGATTGACCGTGTCGCTTCTACTACAACTTTCAATGAGCAGAACTTACTTGATGGTAGCTTTACAGGCAAGAACCTTCAGGTTGGAGCAGAGAAAGGTCAGTTCATCGATATTTCTATTACTTCTATGAAAGCAGCTGCTATCGGTATTGGAAGCGTTGCGGTTTCCGGAGCAGACAATACCAATGCTCAGTCAGCAATCTCTATGGTTAAGAGTGCTCTTGCATCTGTATCCAAGATGAGATCCGACCTCGGTGCTGTACAGAATCGTCTGGAACACACAATTAAGAACCTGGACAACGTAGTTGAGAACACAACAAGTGCTGAAGCACAGATCCGTGACACAGATATGGCCAAAGAGATGGTTGCATACTCTAACAGCCAGATTCTTGCACAGGCTGGTACAGCAATGTTATCTCAGGCTAATCAGTCCAACCAGAATGTATTATCCTTACTTGGTTAATGTATCAACTGGTTAATTCTTACTACCATGGAAAGGGCCATCCGCAAGGATGGCTCTTTTACTTTGCGATAGACAAATGCCCGAATAAATATCATATGTACTTTTATGTAAATATTAGAAGAAAATTCAAATTGAGTCTAAAGTAATTTAGAACATGGTCGATATATATATCAGAATAGCTGGTAGCTAGAATTAACAATTAAAAGGAATGATACATTCAAGGAGGACAAAATTATGATCGTACAGCACAATTTAACCGCAATGAACAGCAACAGAATGTTGAACTTAACAACCACAAGCCAGGCAAAATCAACCGAGAAGCTTTCTTCCGGATATAAGATTAACAGAGCAGCAGATGATGCAGCAGGTCTTGCAATCAGTGAGAAGATGAGAAGACAGATCAAAGGTCTTACCCAGGCTTCCTCGAATGCACAGGATGGAATCTCCTGCGTACAGACAGCTGAAGGCGCTCTGGCAGAAGTACATGATATGTTACAGAGAATGAACGTACTGGCTACGCAGGCTTCCAATGATACGATGACATCTGTTGATCGTGGATATCTTGATAGTGAAGTTCAGGCTTTGGTTAGTGAGATTGACCGAGTTGCTTCAACAACAACATTTAATGAGCAGTGCTTGCTGGATGGTACTTTTACAGCAAAGAACCTGCAGGTAGGTGCAGAAGCCGGACAGTTTATCGGAATGTCAATTGCAGCAATGAACGCAAGTTCAATTGGAATCGATTCAGTTGCTGTATCCGGAGCAACCAATACCAATGCACAGAAGGCCATCTCAATGGTCAAATCAGCTTTGGCATTGGTTTCTAAGCAGAGATCCGATCTTGGTGCAGTGCAGAACCGTCTGGAGCATACAATTAAGAACCTCGATAACGTTGTTGAGAATACAACAAGTGCAGAAGCACAGATTCGTGATACAGATATGGCCAAAGAGATGGTTGCATATTCCAATTCACAGATTCTTGCTCAGGCAGGTACCTCAATGCTGACACAGGCTAATCAGGCCAACCAGAATGTATTATCCTTACTTCAGTAAAATAAATAGTAGATTGGGACTGATGTAAATCAGTCCCTTTTTTAATAAGGAGAGAAAAATGGATTATTCCCAATGTATAGCAGTCTATTTTAACTCAGAAGAAATTGTCAAAGATGATATTGTATGGGGCTTATTGGAACTGGGGATTGAGGTAGAGCGACCTGAGTATAGAGTGCCGTTACAGGAATATCAGGAAGAACAGGTGGAACAGATTTTACCACTAATTGTACAAAGAACATTTGTAATAACGCAGGATTTTTCTGCTGTGGTGGCAAGAGCCTGTGATGCAGCACACATCCCATACATATCGTGGGTGTATGATTCTCCACAAAGATCGCTGTATTTAAAAGAAGCTTTACTTCCAATGAATTATATTTTTGTGTTTGATAAAAAACAGTGTGAACGGTTGAAAGCAATCGGAATTCAACATGTATTTCACCAACCCCTGGCTGGAAACATTGCTAAGGCATCAATTCTTAAAATTACAGATGAAGATATTGAAAAATATTCCTCGGATATATCCTTTGTCGGACAAATGTATCAGCGATCCTATCAGGAGAGTTTTTTTCGTTGTGCGCCACCAGAGGCGAAAGAACAATTTGATTCATTTTTCTCTAAAACAGTATGTAACTGGAAAAAAGGCTGCACTATTTTCAATCAGCTTGGACCGGATGCAAATGAGTATATGCTTCGGGGACTAATTGAACAGGATTATAACAATTATCGTATTGATAAGAAGTATGCCGGTGAAGTGCTTATTGTGGCAACAACAATTGCAGGGATGGAGAGAAAGGCAGTTTTGTGTGAAGCGGCACAGCTTGGACAATGCGATTTGTATACTAATTCACTGGTGGAAGAAAAAGCTTTTGCCAATGTCAGAATTCATCCTCCCATTGATTATAATTCTGAGATATATAAGGTCTACTTCTCCAGTAAGATTAATCTGAATATTACAATGCGTGCAATTGAAAGTGGCATTCCACAACGTATTTTTGATATTATGAGTGTGGGCGGATTCGTTCTAACTAATGAACAGGAAGAAATCGAAGAATTATTTACGCCCGGAGTTGATCTTGTCACTTTTCAAAGCTTAGACGAGATGAAGGACAAGATAGGCTACTATCTGTCACATGAGAGGGAAAGAATTAGAATTGCCATGAACGGATATCAGAAAGTAAGAGATTACTATTCTTATCCGCATCAACTAACGACGATTTTAAAGAATCTTGGAATAGGGTGAACCTTATGAAAATCATGTTTATGAAATGGGAGAGCTTTGGAAATCCCTATATAATAAAAGAATTTACGAATGCAGGTTACGAGATCATCGAGTATGACTTTCCGCAGAAGACGAAGAACGTCAGAGCCAACGAGGAGTTATCAGGGGATATTGTAAAGAAAATTCTGGAAAATGGTGTCAGTCTTGTGTTTTCCTTTAACTATTTTCCGGTAATTGCAATGGCAGCAAAGGCCTGCAGAAGAAAATATTTTTGCTGGGTATATGACAGCCCGGCGATCTTACTCTATTCCAAGACGATTTTCTTTGATACGAATTACATTTTCCATTTTGATCATACGCAGGTCGTTGAATTTCAAAATGCGGGTGTGGAACATATATACTATCTACCCATGGCGGCGGCAGTGCAGGAATACGACGAATTGGTTGTAAAAGAACAGGATAGATTACAATATCATGCTGATGTTGCAATGATTGGTTCTATGTATGATGAAGAGCGATATCAGATATTTAAGCGATTTGATGGATTTGATGATTATACCAAAGGATATCTGGATGCAGTTGTAAATGCGCAGGCAGAGCTGTATGGCACTTCTATTTTGGAAGAGGCTTTACAACCGGACATTATGCAGAGAATAGCAGAGGTATTTAGAATTACAACACATGTAGATGGATGGGAACGTCCGGAGTGGGTGATTGCAAATTACTATCTTGCGAAGAAAGCAACAGCAAAAGCCAGAAGAGAATTGATGGAATTGTTATCCCGGGAGTTTGATGTGGCATTATATACGCCGGAAGCAACCGCCCATTTAACACGGGTACGTAATATGGGATGTGTCGATTACTATAAAGAAGCACCATTAGCAATGAAATGTGCAAAAATCAATATAAATAATACCTTACGCAGCATTCCATCCGGTATCCCGCTTAGGGCAATGGACATCATGGGATGCGGCGGATTTTTATTAACGAACTATCAGGCTGATTTTTCGGAGCTTTTTCAACCCGGAGAAGATTTTGTGTATTATGAAAGTGCAAAGGATGCAGTCCAATTAGTTCATTATTATTTACAACATGAAGAAGAACGAAAACATATTGCTGAGACGGGGTATCAAAAGGTGAAGCAATTTCACACCTTTCGTCAACGGGTTCAGACAATGCTGTCTGTAGTGTTGGAAGGATAGCTTAGCAGAGTAACATTGAACCATAGATATGTTGATACAAAGCTGCGATAAGTATTGCAGAATAATGCTGCATTTTCGCCAGTATAAGCTGAAAAATCGATTTTGTGACATTGCAGAAAATCATGCGTAAATACATGACCTTGCAGCGCTTTATGGGAACGTTCGGTATGGAGAAAGGCATTTTGCTGTGACGGAATGTGAAGATGATAGAGAGCGCTTTCTCCGTCTTCTGTTATGCTACAGAGATCCAGCGGCTGGTTTGTAACATTACAGCACAGTATCTCTGCAGGATGGGACTGAAGCGTCTGAATGATCTGACGACAATATTCAGGATGCAGGTACTCACGTCCGGTAAAGAAGGCAATATAGTCTGTGCCGGCGTACTCCAATGCGATATGACAGGAGTCACCAAAAGCAACCTTTTGCTCTATCTGAACTAAAAGAACGGAATCGGAATACTGCTTTTCATATTGGCGAAGAAGTCTGGTTACAGGGCTCTGTTCTGCATCACAGATACCAATGAGCATCAGATGATCAAGACCGATGGTCTGTTCTTCAACAGAGGTAAGAAAATTCCTGAGTTCCTCGCAGGAACAGTGGCCGGTCACAATCAGACACATTTTTTTGGAAACTGCAAGACCGGTGTAAATCTCGTTCTCCTGTAAGGCAAGTAGTCTTTCCCTGGAGGAGGAATGTCCGGCAGAGATTGCTTTCTGGTAATAGTACACTGCAGTAGTGGTATTGCCATAGGCTTCATAAATACAGCCAAGATTGTGCGCGGGAATCGCATTGTTACTGCCTTCAACATGAAAATCTCCTAAAGTAAGTGCATGCTTGAATTCTTTAAGCGCGGCAAGCGTCAGATTGAGATGAAGATAAGCATCCCCCAGCATACAGACATAATCTGCGTAGTTACCAAGAGAAGAATAGCAGGAACGTAAGCCGACTGCTTCCTGTAAGCGGCCGGTGGCAATCATGCTATATCCATAAGACACGACCATTACTTTGACATATTCCAAAGTGAGGTCGGGGTGCAGTGCATAACCCTGGCTATAGTAATCATAGGCCCGTTCCGGATCTTCACACAGATCATAACTTTGCCCCAACTGGTAGTAAAGATAAGGATCATTTGGGGTGATTTGAAGCTCTTCTAATAGAATCGAATTATTTCGAATCGCTTTGGCCCTGACTTCCTCCGGCGTACCAAGATATCCCTCGTGAAATACCGTTAATGGAATCTCATAAGCTAGAAGCTTAGAACCGATCCGGCTGGTAACCTGTTCATGAATTCGACCCTCATAACCAAACTGACGTCTGTCAAAAAGACGTTCTACATAATCAATCATGATATTGGTGGAATTGCCATTGCGACACAGATTACGTCGTTTCAGGCGGCCGATTGCATTCGGATAATTCTGGATAGATTTTTGAATAGCAACGATATCAATGTTTTCTATAATTTCATCAGAATCTATAAACAGAACATAGTCATTGGAAGATTTCTCCATAGCATAATTTCTTGCGGCTGAGAAATCATTAATCCAGTTAAAATGATAAATCTGCCTGGTATATTGTCTGGCTATGGAGACTGTCTGATCAGTAGAGCCGGTATCTAAGACTACGATTTCCATACCTGTTTCGGCCAGCGGTTTCAGACATTTGGCAATGATTTTAGCTTCGTTTTTGGTAATTAGACAGAATGTGAATGAAATCATGACAACCTCCTTATGATTGTTTTTATTATAACAAAGCAAACTTCTATTTACAAATAATAGAACTGAATCGTATAATAAAAGAAAGGGGCGAGGAAACCAAATGCGAATACCGGGAAATATTGATATTATAGAATATTGTGACGAAAATGGAGCATTTACAGAAGAAGGCGGTGTAAAGCTATCGAATTCTTGTGATGCTTATTTTAGTGCTATGGGAGAGTTTCGCCCGGGAGTACAGGCAGGCGTTTGTTCATTGAAGGGAAGAATTAATGAAAGACTTCAAGAACGACGGGGTCCTGCATACGAATCCATAGTTGCACTTGTTAATTCAGAGGAATATAGCAAGATTGCGGAATATGATTATGAGCTGGAATGCTTTCCGACTGCGGTTAAGATTTATCAGATGGAGCGTGGCGGAACCGGAATCACTTTTTTTGATCAGATTGAGTACATCGATAATTTCCAGAAAATATACCAGCAAATGATTTTCTATTTTAGAAGAATACAGCTTAATCTTGCCAAGCCGATTCAACAGGAATGCATGACCTATCTTAGAAAGAATAAATTTTCCGTATTTATGGTTGCGCAGATTCTAATCGATTGTGAGATTGGTAATAAAGATGATGTGGCAATTCGACTGGCAAGACTGTATATGGAACAGGGGAGTCCCAAAGAAGCTCTGTTTTTAGTATCTGTTATGATGGAACAGTATGAGACAATCAATCCGGTGGCACTGAATGCATGCCGTGAGGAGATTATGGAGAGTTTATAATGGGAAAAAACAAGAGAAAATTTGGCTTTATTATATGTACCAATGAGGAACAGTATTTTCGCGAATGCTGTCTCTATATCAACCAGCTACAGGTTCCAAGTGGATTTACGGTTGATATAGTACCCGTTATGGAAGCCAAAAGTATGACCTCTGGTTATAACAATGGAATGTATGCCTCGGATGCACAATATAAGATTTATATGCATCAGGATGTTTTTATAATTAATCCGAACTTTCTTTTTGACATCCTTACGGTATTCAAATTGAACTGGAAAATAGGCATGATAGGGATGATTGGATGTCCGGTGCTGCCACCGACAGGTGTTATGTGGCATGGTGAGCGTGTCGGTAATCTCTATCAGCTTGATAAGAATAACGTTAATTTTAATGGGTATGAATATCAACGAGAAGATGGCATTACAGAAGTAGAGGCCATTGATGGTTTGCTTATGGTAACGAAAGAGGATATCCCGTGGAGAGAAGATTTATTTGATGGTTGGGATTTTTATGATGTCTCACAGAGTTTTGAATTTAGGAGAAAAGGCTTAAAAATTGTCGTGCCGGAGCAAAAGCATCCATGGTGTGCACATGATGACGGTAAAATGAATCTCTGGAGTTACGATCGCTATCGAAAGATTTTTTTAAAAGAATATATGCAATAGATCAGTGCAAGCCAATGGCTTGCACTTTTAATTAAACAAAGGTTATTGCTTTTTAAGCTCTTTTAGACGATCTGCAGATCTGGGATAGTCACCGGCTTTTTCATAGAAAGTGATGGCCATGTCTTTGTTTCCCAGGAGTTCATTAATTACGGCAATATTGTGATAAGCAAAGTAGGTTGTGACCCCCTGCGTTCGATTCGGCTTCATGGAAAGACATTTCAGAAACTCTCCATAAGCCTTCAGATACATATCATTGTTAAGATAAATCTGACCAACCAAAAAGAGATATTCTGGCGTATCTTTGAAAGACTCATAGACATCAGCAATAGATAATGCATCTTTTGCACGATCCAGTGCTAAAAGGCATTCACCATATCCAATTAACATCATTTGGACATATTCCATTCCGGGGTCTACGGGCAGTTGCAGTCCCTTTTCAAACCAGGGAAGTGCACCGTTGTAGTCACGCATCAGCAGATAGCTTTGACCAATCTGATAATGCAGATAAGGGTCTTTGGGGCGAAGGTGAAGCTCCTTAAATAGAAGCTGATTGTTGCGTTTAGCCTTTCTGCAAAGCTCTTCTTGACTTAACAGATAACCGGTATGACTAATCTGGACAGGAATAGGGTAATAAACAATGGGGATTTCCTGAATGGGGACTAGCTGTTCATGAATAGGATGAATAAAATGAAAAAGACGACGATCATAAAGACGTTCAACACGATCAGTATGTGAAGTTATAATGCCATTTTCTTCCACGAGATTATCACGGGACAGCTGACCAATTGCTTTGGGGTGAGTAAGCATGCTCTGCTGTAAGAGGGCATGATCTATAAAAGTTAAGGACTCATCGGCATCCAGAATGAGGATCATGTCATTTGATGCGAGGGAGGCTGCATAATTTTTTGCAGCAGCAAAATCATTTATCCATTCAAAATGATGAACTTTAGAAACAAAAGCAGAAGCGAGTCGGATACTCTGATCAGTTGAACCGGTGTCGACCACAATGATTTCTCCTTTTTGATCCGTTGAATTAAAAAAGACATCGTGCAGGGAGGAAAGACAGGCTGCAATTTTTTTCTCTTCGTTTTTCATAATAATGCATATTGAAATCGGAATCATTAGGGACATCCTTTCACTGATAGTAGATGTAAGCGGTTATGCTAATGCAATTATTATATAACTGATAAAGAAAAGATGCAAAAGAGACTTCCTCTCAGGTAATATTTTCATGGATTAATCAAATGATGTATGCTATATTATACGGGAAAATAGGTAATTACCAAAAGGGCTGATTATGCCCGGTTAAAGTAATATAAAAAGAATAAGCAGAGGAAGGCAAAGAAAATGAGCAGTTTTAAGAAGAAGACAAAACCAAAAGAAACATTATCTCAGCAGATTTCCAATTATTGTATTTCAATGGTTGCAGGTCTCTATGTTTTCATTATGCTATGTGTTTTTCCATTATATTTTCAGGACAAATATTTTAACATGGGAGATGCCAAATTTGCATTTTTTATGTATGCAACATTGATTGGACTGGGCATGCTCATTTTATGCTTTATACCATGGCTCATCGCACATCACAAGGAGACCAATTATGATAAAGTTTTTTGCAGCTTTTCAAAGACCGATTGGTTTGTAGTTGCATATTTCTTTGCAAGTTTTCTGTCGTTTTGCTTGAGCGAATATAGAATTGGAGATGCGCTAAACGGCTATGCCGGGTGGAATATGGGAATTCTCTCCCAAATGGCATTTATTTTAATCTATCTGTTTGTTTCAAGATTCTGGAAGTGGAGTCCTGCCACATTGGAACTCGCTACAGTTACAGGAGCGATTACATATCTGCTTGGTGTTTTGCAGAGATTTTCCATTGATCCATTAGAGATGTATAAGAATTTATCTCCGGCAGATATTGAAAAATTTCTTTCAACGCTTGGACAGACGTCATGGTTTTCAAGCTATGTGGTTCTGATATTCCCGGTAGGTGTCTTCTATTTCTGGAATGACAAGAAACTTGTTTCAAGGATTTGGTCCGGAATATTTACCGCACTTGGATTTGCATCCTTATGTACAACAAACAGTGACAGTGCATATGTCGCTTTTGGACTGACACTTTTGGTGTTCCTCTGGTTTTCGCTGGAATCTAATGAACGATTTATTAGATGGTTGGAAGTGGTACTTCTTGGATTAGCAACATTTCGTATGATCGGAGTTTTGCAGAAGCTGTTTCCTGAACGACAAGTTACCCTGCTCACAGGCACAGAGGCATTGACTTCGTTTGTTAATCACAGCACGTTTATGCTGATTATGTTAATTGTAGTAGCCCTATTCTATGGATGGTTTCGCTGGGCTGTCAAAGACACAGGAAAAAGCAAATCGGTTACCATTGATATTTCGAAACTTATTTGGATTCGAAAAGCAATATTGATAGGTGCTGGGCTGTGCGTTGCAGGAGTAGTCCTATTAATTGTACTGACAACGAACCATCAGCTGCCGCAATTTCTTAATAAGATTGACAGCATCGGCTTCTTCCATTTTGTTGATAGCTGGGGCAATCACAGAGGATTTAACTGGAGAATGGCAATAACGGCTTTCTCTCATTCATCCATAAAAGACTTATGGTTTGGCGTTGGACCGGATTGCTTTGCCGGAAGTATGTCAAAGTATTGCGCAGAGGAAGTTGCAGCCTACTGGCATGGACAGACGCTGGCCTGTGCACATAATGAATGGTTAAATATGCTGATTACGGAAGGTGTACTTGGTGTTGTGGCCTATATCGGAATTTTTGTAAGCTGTATCATACGAGCAGGAAAAATGGCAGGTAAGGAGCCGGCAGCAATTCCATTTGTGGCAGCGACATTGGCATATATGGGACACAATTTCTTCTGCTATCAGACCTGCGTCTGTACACCGATTATTTTTATCATGATGGGAATTGCAGAGATGATTTGCAGGAACGCTCAAAAGGAGAAAAAGGAGGGGCTATGATTTCTGTAAGTGTGTGTATGATTGTAAAGAATGAGGAAGCTGTGTTAAAACGTTGCCTGGATTCTTTACAGGGAATTTATGAGGAATTGATTATTGTGGATACGGGATCCACAGACCGGACGAAAGAGATTGCGGCACAATATACAGATAAGGTGTTTGATTATATCTGGCGTGATGACTTTGCAGCAGCGCGTAATTTTGCCTTTTCGAAAGCGACTATGGATTACATCTATTCTGCTGATGCGGATGAAGTTATGGATGAAGAGAACAGTAAACGTTTTTTGATTTTAAAGGAGGCATTACTGACTGAGATTGAGATTGTGCAGATGTGGTATCTGAATCGACAGGCTTTTGTGACGACAGAAAATTATGATCGGGAATATAGGCCCAAGCTTTATAAACGTGTTCGTACATTCCTCTGGCAGGATGCGATCCATGAGGCGGTTAATCTTACACCGGTAGTTTATGACAGCGATGTGGAGATTTGCCATATGCCTGAGAATGAGCATGAGAAACGTGATTTTTCTATCTTTATTAAAATGGAGGAACGTGGTGAATTCTTATCAGAGAGATTACATCATATGTATGCAAAAGAGCTGTTTCTTTCAGGAGATGATGGTGATTTTGCCAAGTCAGCATCCTATTTTCAAAAGTCACTCTATGATGAAAGAAGAAGTGCATCAGATCGTACAGATTCCTATTGTATTTTAGCGAGAAATGCAAGAATAACAGGCAATCACAATGATTTCTTTAAATGGTGCCTGAAAAATATCAGTGTATCACCATGTTCTGAAATCTGTAACGAACTTGGATATTTTTATTATGCTGCAGGAGACTATGAGGAAGCCAGCATCTGGTTTATTAATGCGTCAGAAGAAACCGAAGCAGTTTTGTGTGCCAATAGCAAAGAACTGATTCCGGCAGAAATGCTGTATCAGTGTTATAGGAAGATGGCCGAAGTGAATCCGCTCATACGTGAGGAGTGTCTCAGGGAGGCAGAAAGATATCTATGTCAGGCAGAAGAACTAAAGAAAAAGAGATTATCAGCCGATACACAATAAAAGAGAGGGCAGGTGCATATGGAAGAGAAAAAGACAAATGAAGAAATTGAACAATTAACATTAGAAACCTTTACGTCTATGGCAGACTACCTGCCAAGACTGATTCCAACATTAGAGACCTTAATTCATGAGCTGAGAGAAGATATGCAGGAAGATACGATGGAATTGTTGGATATGGCAGTTAATGGTATCAATTGGGTGATTGAAGCGTATAATGCCACTAGTGAGATCGTCAACCGTAATAGCTTACGCGTGGATACAGTTCAAATGGATCAAAAGGTAAAGGAATTTGGTGATGCATATCAAACCAAAGATTATGCAAAAATAGCAGATGATCTGGAAAACATGGTAATCCCGTTTTTGAAGATCATGCTGGAAGTGGCAGAAGAACAGAGCAGATAAAACATTACATATAACTATTGAATAACATTCCACTGTAGGCACTGGTAACGTATGGGTTAGCAAAATGTGTCTTCAGTGGATTTTTATATGCAACCATACGCATATCCGCATATGCCATTGGATTGAGCTGTATCTGTGTGATTTTCTGAAGAGCTGCACGCGTGAAATTTTTAAATTGTTTAATAGTATTAGCGGAATGGTCAGAGGACAGAGAAGACGCCAGAGCTGAATCATCAACCTGGAGCTGTCCATTGTTTTGAACGGTAATTCCGATATTCGACATATTATTGATATAGAACGAACTCATACGTTTCATACTGTCTACTAAAAGATTGGTTCTGGGCTGACGATTCTGATAGGAGGAGGCTGCCTGGAGAAAAGTATTATAGGAATCCGTCAGACTGATAATATTATCCTTTAGAGATTCAAAGTCGGGCTTTGTGCCAATAAGCACAGGGTCGGAATCTGTACAGTCAAGTAAAGAGACTTCGAAACGGTCCTGAATACGGATGGTATTATCTGATGAATGCATAGTGGTTCCATCAATGCTATAGATCGCATCTAGGGAAGGCTGCGTTATGTTATGAATCCCCAAATAATGGGTGATTCCTTTCTTCTGGCTCGTATTTTCATCACTGATTGTGAAATAAGGTTTTCCGGAATCTAACCGACCGGTACCAACAGAACTTAAGGTAAGTGCTGATTCATTAGATGTATTCTGCAGTACATGAGCATTGACCCCAAGATTGGAGCTATTAATTAATCGGGCAAGTCTGGATTGTATATCCAGATTGGTATCTGTATCGCTGATAGCAAATTGCAGCTCGTAGTTTGAGGCAGCGGTTAAAAGATCAAAGGAATATGTGCCGCTTGGCAGATTACACTCATTACTGGGAAGATAACAGCCCTCATTTTGCTGCGAAAGCGCAAGAGACTGAATTGTTAATTTCACTGGCGGACGATTGTCATTGCCGGTTAAATTCATTCTGGGAAGAATGCTGGCTTGAGCCTTTGAAGGTTCAGAGGAATAAACGGCCTGCTGACCGAAGATAGAATCATCCTCCAAATTACCTAATGAAGCAACCGTATTACGAAATTGCAGGGCATATTCTTTCATATGGATAGAGTAATCTTCAATTTCTTCCGGTCGCGGAAGCAGATAAACAGGAGATTCCTTTTCCATTTTAACAATAGAATGATAGATGTTTTTCAGATCGGTATGTTTATGGGCATCATAACGCGAGGCGCTTTTGGGCGTATACTGAGAAAGATAGTGATTATAAACCTGATGTATTGATGCATGATAATTAGTCATAACCAACGCTCCTTTCTCCCAAAATAGTTGCTTGCTTTTCTGTTGACAGATTTACCCAATTCAACTTACTATAATGATACAGCAAAATATGCAAAGTTTCAATAAAAATAGAAAACCACTATTGACGATTAGTTAACATTGTGGTATTCTTATTCACGCGAGAGAGAAATCCTCTTTTTTTTATGCTACAAAATTGAAACACATCACTTGGAGGTGGAAATATGCGTACAAGAATTACATTGGCATGTACTGAATGCAAGCAGCGTAACTATGATACTACAAAGGATAAGAAAACACATCCTGACAGAATGGAAACAAAGAAATATTGTAAATTCTGTAAGACTCATACAATGCACAAAGAAACGAAATAATCCCTGTTAGTTACTTGACTTGGGCAAATCTAGGGAGGTATGAACATGGGTGATACAAACAAAGAAGCAACCAAAACAACCAAAAAACCTAGCTTTTTCAAAGGTTTAAAGAGAGAATTCAAGAAAGTTACTTGGCCGGATAAAATGTCAGTGACAAAACAGACGGCAGCAGTTGCTGTTATTACAGCAATTGTAGGTCTTTTTATCGCGCTGATGGATATTGTTATCCAATATGGTGTTGATTTCCTGACAACATTTTAGGCAAGAGGTTTACTTGAAGCTTTGATACGGGATATCTATACAATCTGATATTTCCAGATTTGATAAGGAGCAAGGTAATAATATGGCAGAGTCTAAAAAAGTAAAAGTAAAACGTATGGGCGAACTCAAGACAATTCTTGCTCAGACAGAGGAAACCAGTGAGATCTTAAAACCGGTTAAACCTATTTCTGAGGAGGAAGTGTCAAGTATCATGGAAGACTATGATATTGGACAGAGTGATAACAAGAGTGGCCGTGGTATGGGCTGGTATGTTGTTCATACGTATTCTGGATACGAAAAGAAAGTAAAAGCCAATATTGAAAAGGCAATCGACAATCGTCATTTGGAAAGTAAAATTCTGGAAGTACGCGTTCCTATGCAGGAGGTAACTGAGATTCGTCAGACCGGCAAGAAGAACGTACAGAAAAAAGTTCTTCCGGGATATGTGCTGATTCATATGGATGCGGATGATAATGATGCATGGTATGTTGTAAGAAACACAAGGGGCGTTACCGGATTTGTTGGACCGGGAAGTAAACCAGTTCCTCTAGACGATATGGAAGTCGGTAAATTGAATAAAGAAAAGATTTCCAAGGCCGGATTTGAAATCGGTGATACCATCATGGTTATAGATGGAGCTTGGAAGGATACCATCGGTGTTGTTAACAAGATCGATGAGAACAAGTCAACAGCTACAATAACAGTTGAAATGTTCGGACGTGAAACACCGGTTGAAATCGGATTTTCAGAAGTTAAGAAATTGTCGTAAGACGTTCGTGGAGATAATCCATTCACATATATTTTATGTACGGGCGTGTGTGGGAGCAGTTTTTCAATAGCGAAGAATTGCGCCACTACCACATTTTTATTAGGAGGTAGCCAAAATGGCAAAGAAAGTACAAGGATACATCAAATTACAGATTCCTGCCGGCAAAGCAACACCGGCACCACCAGTAGGTCCTGCTCTTGGACAGCATGGTGTTAACATCGTTGAATTCACAAAGCAGTTCAACGCAAGAACAGCAGATAAGGGTGATTTAATCATTCCTGTTGTTATCACAGTATATGCAGACAGAAGCTTCAGTTTTGTTACAAAGACTCCGCCTGCTGCAGTACTTCTCAAGAAAGCTTGTAATCTTAAGTCTGCATCTGCAGTCCCTAACAAGACGAAAGTTGCTACAATTTCAAAGGACAAGGTTCGTGAAATTGCAGAAATGAAGATGCCGGATTTGAACGCAGCCAGCATTGAGGCAGCAATGTCTATGATCGCTGGTACAGCAAGAAGTATGGGTATTGTAGTAGAAGATTAATCACAATGAGTGGAAGAGCATGACTCGTTAAAACCACAAGGAGGTAAATGTTAATGAAACATGGAAAGAAATATAATGCAGCGATGACTCAGTTTGATCGCGCAACTTATTATGAAGCGAATGATGCAGTTGCAATGGTAAAGAAGACCGTAACAGCAAAGTTTGATGAAACCGTAGAGGTTCATATCAGAACAGGCTGTGACGGACGTCATGCTGAGCAGCAGATTCGTGGAGCTGTTGTTCTCCCGAACGGAACAGGTAAGACTGTTAGAGTTTTGGTTTTCGCTAAAGGCGAGAAGTTAAATGAAGCAGAAGCAGCTGGTGCTGATTTCGTAGGCGGAGAAGAACTCATTCCTAAGATTCAGAATGATGGATGGCTTGATTTTGACGTAGTAGTTGCTACACCGGATATGATGGGTGTTGTTGGACGTCTTGGTAAGGTACTTGGACCGAAAGGACTTATGCCTAACCCTAAGGCAGGAACAGTAACTATGGATGTTACAAAAGCAATCAATGATATTAAAGCCGGTAAGATCGAGTATAGACTTGATAAGAGCAATATCATTCACTGTCCAGTTGGAAAAGCTTCTTTTACAGAAGAGCAGCTGAACCAGAACTTAACAGCTCTGATGGATGCTATTGTTAAGGCAAAACCAAGCACAATTAAAGGTCAGTATTTAAAGAGTGTTACTCTTGCTACAACAATGGGGCCTGGTGTGCGTGTTAGTACAGCCAAATATTAATTAGTATGACAAAAGTCTTCGGATTAATCCGAAGACTTTTTTAGTGCGTAAACCCTGATGCGAAAGAGAAAGGCGTGTGGCTTGAGGTTGCGTTTTTGGGCACAATTAGGTATGATGGATAGGGATTGTAAGAAGCATGGGAAGCGGAAGCGACGAAAGTTATAATCAGTGTTTTGACAAATATAAGGGATGGGAGAAAAATAGTAATGAACGTAGCTACAATAACAGGAACCTTAATCGCAATTCTGCTTATTGTTATACTTGTGGTATATGCGGGACGACTGAATCGCCATCTTACCTTGTTTTTATGGAGCCTGTTCGTTGTCATTGTTCTCGGCACGTTGACGATATTTATCATTCAGGCTGCTGAAAATAAGGATTTAGAGATAGCGACAGAGGATTTGACAACACCTGTTATTTCGCAAAACATTTCTTCTGATAGCGTGCAGGAGACTGAAATCATAGATGTGGAGGATATTACACCGCCTGGTGTCTCGACGGAATCGATACAGCAGGAGGAAGAGGATGTTTTGGCTGAAAATGAATACCTTGTTGATTCCGCTAGTGATAATCAAATTGTAATAACTTTTGCTGGAGATGTCCTGTTCGATCCGGGCTATGCCATTTATAATGCGTATAAAAATAATGGATATGATATTGCTAATTGCATTTCCACTGATTTGTTAAGTGAAATGCATGCAGCAGACATCATGATGGTAAACAATGAATTCCCGTATTCGCTGGCAGGCAGCCCTTTAGAAGGAAAAACCTACACCTTTCGCGCGAATCCGGATTCGGCACAGATTCTTCATGAAATGGGAGTTGATTTGGTATCAATTGCCAACAATCATGCGTATGATTACGGAGAGACAGCTTTGGTAGATACGCTGGATACACTGGCTGCATCGGATATGCCTTATGTTGGCGCAGGCAGAAATATTGAGGAAGCTGCAAGACCGGTCTATTTTATAGCGGGTGATACCAAAATAGGGATTATTGGTACCACACAGATTGAGCGATTTTCGTCACCGGATACAAGAGGGGCAACGCAGACCAGCCCGGGAGTCTTTCGCTGCTATGAGGATATTACACCTTTACTTGAGACAATCAAGGAAACCAAGGCTAATTGTGATTTCGTAATTGTATATGTACATTGGGGGACCGAAAACACAGATGTCCTTGACTGGTGCCAAACATCACAGGCACCACAGATTGTAGAAGCGGGAGCTGATTTGATTATTGGTGATCATCCGCATTGCCTGCAGGAAATTGGATATATTGATGGAGTGCCAATTGTATACAGCCTGGGGAATTTCTGGTTTAATTCAAAAACAGTGGATTCCTGTATTGTGACGGCTACGCTGACGAATGGAGAACTGACCTCACTGCAGTTTTTGCCATGCCTGCAGTCGGGATGCGGCGTGAGTCTGTTGAGCGGAGACGAGCGTATGAGAGTAATCACTTATATGCAATCAATCTCAACAACGGCGCAGATTGATGATAATGGATACATTACACCGCTGACGGCGGGAGAATAGAAAAATGAACAATCGAAAGGATGTCTGAAAATAAACAAAGGAGAAGGTGCAATGCGTATGGGTTACGAGACAAAGGGTGAGTATGCAGTAGGGACATTTAGCTTCACGGTGATTGATGAAAACAGAGAAGAAGAACTGGGAACGGCCGGTGGAAAAAGAAGAATGGCAGTCAGAATGTATTATCCTGTGTTAAGAACCGGTGTTATTGACTGCGAGCGGGCAACTGTATTGACGCCGACAAAACAGGAAGCGATTAAAAAGGCATATCATATCGGTAAAAAGGTGATGTTTTCTCTTGCGGCAGATTGCTATGAAAATGTGCCATGTGTGCCGGGACGAAAATTCCCGCTGGTGTTGTTTGGCCACGGATATCAGGGATATGTGGAACAGAACACAGTGTTGTGTTGCGATCTGGCATCGGAAGGCTACATTGTCGCGTCTATCGGACATGCCTACGAAGCTGTTATGAACGAGTATGAGGATGGAAGCTGTGATTATTACGACAAAACGTTGAACCGCAAACTGATGAGCCCATTCCTCCCGCTGCTGATTGCACAGTCCAAATTATTAAAAAAGGATCTGACCATTGAGGAAGCCAAAAAAGCTTTCGCAGAATTTCAGGATAAATATGGTGCCGGAATGCTTGGAAGAACCGATGCCTGGGTGAAGGATTCTCTTGCAGTTTTGAACAGGATCGAACAGTTAAATGAGACAGAAGATTTTCGGCTGTTTCATGCAATCGATTTTTCCCTGGGCGTGGCGGCTACAGGACATTCCTTTGGGGGTGCGACCGCCTACAATCTGTGCCTGCGGGATCCGCGACTGGTCTGCGGGCTCAATATGGATGGGGCAGTTTATGGAGAAAATGAAAATCTGACGATGGAAAAACCATTTATGACCATAGGATGTCGGGAAAACAGGAATGTGGAAGTTGGCGCATTGGCAGATACAAAGGCGCCTGCGTATTATGTTGCATTTGATGGTATGAAACATTTGGGATTCACGGATGCAAAATTTTTAATGAAGGTCAAAAATTTTGTTGGAACATTGGAACCGGAAAGGCTTCGGGATGAAATCAATGCCTGCCATCTTGGCTTTTTGAATCATTACCTGAAGAAGGATGAGACGGCTGTGATTGTTAAGAATGATGATGTTATCGATGTGATTTCACGCAACGTGCAGAGATAAGCCTGAAAACTTGAGTTTCCGCAAAATGTAATTTCAAAATGATTAATTTCTCCTAAAG
>ERZ795048.1553-NODE-1553-length-20191-cov-25.754817_pt1 | contig 20191 bp, 8 predicted proteins | sample MGYA00375132_ERZ795048 | MGnify/ENA primary metagenome ERZ795048 (study PRJEB30177, sample SAMN05720225) | activated sludge metagenome | isolation source: Anaerobic digester | place: Hong Kong | collected 2014-12-17 ... | reverse complement strand
AAATATTGAGATGAATAATAAGCACATTTTAATGCTCTATCCTGCAATATGTTAATATCATAAATCTTCTTTCAAAATCTTATTATAAAAAAATAGAATAACAATAAATAGTTTAATAAAAATAATATACATTTGTGTAATTAATGCATACTACAAAACTAATATTGATATGTTTAATTATTTTACAATTTTGCTGTAATTTTATATATGCCCAAGATATAGAGCAGATTGTAGATAATAAGCCAATTGTAATTAAAGGTGGCTTAAATGCTAATGCTACCTATTATTATACAAACGGTAGTGAATCCCAGCGTGACCCCTTTATGTGGGTGTTAAATGGTAATTTTAATTTATCTTTTTTTGGAGTTGTAAACGCTCCATTTTCATTTATTCTCAGTCCTGAAAATAAATCATTTAATCAACCTTCGTATCAAAAAGTGGGTATAAGTCCACAGTATAAGTCCGTAACATTACATTTGGGCTACAGGAATTTGAATTTTTCTAAATATACTCTTTCAGGAATAACGTTTTTAGGTGCCGGATTTGAATATTCGCCTGTAAAATCACTTTTTAAAATAAAAGGTTTTTATGGTCGCTTTGCTAGAGCAGAACAGTATATCCCTTTATCAGTTTTTGATGAAGGGCAGATTTATGTGCCCCCAAGTTACGAGAGATGGGGTTATGGAACTATGTTGACTGTTGGTAAGAAAGACCACCTTGTAGATATTATTGTTTTTAAAGCCGAAGACCAATCTCAATCTATTAATGTTCCAGATAGTATTGAGTTATTTCCTGAAGAGAATTTTGTTCTCGGATTAAATACTCACAACAAACTATTTGATATCTTATCACTTGATATTAATTATGCTATAAGTGCCTATTCAAGTGATATAAGACAAGACGAGGTGCATCAGGATACATATTCTTATGCAAATAATTTAGGATTTCTTTTTACTCCAAGAACTTCCTCAAAATTTAATAATGTTTTAGATGTTGGACTTAATCTTTCACCGGGTAAGTTTAATCTGGGTGTGAATTTTCTGAGGATCGACTCTGAGTATGCTTCTATGGGTACTGCTTTTATAAATAACGATAGGCAAGAGCTTACAGGTAATATTTCAACTAATTTATTTAAGAACAAAGTCTCATTAGCAGGCTCGATAGGTTTGCAGCATAATAATCTTGATAAAACAAAAATTGTAACAAACAAAAGGTTAATATCATCATTTAATTTTTCATGGCTTATTAATCAGCAACTTAGTGTTACCGCAAATCTGTCTAATTTCAATGCCAATGTTACTCCGGTAAGGGTTTATATGGTTGATTCAATAAAATATTCACAGTTAACACAAAATGCGGGGATTAACGCTATGTATAATTTTGGTGATAGTATATTTCAACATGGTATTACAGCGATAGCTAGTTATCAATATGGTAATACCCTTAATCAAACAGGAACAGAAGTAACGGATATTACCAATACATTTATTAATACAAATGTTTCGTATCGTTTAGGATATATGCCTTTGGATATTTCTTTTGTTTTATCTGTTAATTATTCAAGTTTTGCATCTTTGGATGTTGTTACCAATTCTATAGGTCCCAGTATTGGTATCAATAAGCAGTTTCTAAAAAGGAAGTTGAACACCGGATTAACTGCAACATATCTTAATTCATTCGGTGAAAATACCGATTCGCAAGTTTATAATATCAGATTTTACAGTAGCTATAATGTAACGAAGCACCATAAATTTACACTAGGGATGAATGTGTTAAGTAGAAAATCCTCTTTGTCTAAAGCATTTCATTATCAGGCAAATGTTGCATATAGTTTTTTATTCTAACAGTTTAACATATGTTAAAAAAAGCAGTCATAGCAGTAATTTTTATAATCCAAGCATTTGGATTGTTTGCACAGGTTACTAATCCGGTTACTGTAAGTGTTGTTCTTACTCCGCCTCATTCGGCAATGCTTCATGAATATTCAAGTATTGGGTCTGATAAATTAATTGCCAATATCGTTTTAAACGACTTAAGTGAACCGATGTGGAATGCAAGATTGAAAATTACTATTGAAAGTAATTCAGTACGAATATCAACAAAAGATGGTTTCCGTCCAAGTCAACCTATAGAGCTAATACCTGGAACTTCAATACAGGTTTCTGGCGAACAACTTGCGCCATATCTAAATTATGCCAATATAGATGTTCAGGGAATTAGTATGTACGAGCTTCAGCAAAATGGGATAATTCCTGAAGGGTTTTATACTTTTTGTGTAGAGGTTTATGACTTTAATTCCAATCGACTATTATCAAATACAGCATGTTTTAATGCACTTATTCAACTTAATGGGGTGCCTATTGTGCAAACCCCTGCACTAGGTAGCGTTGTATTGGTAACTCAACCTTTGAATTTGCAATTTCAATGGCAATTATCTACTCCATCAATATATGGCGACCCAAGTAGTATAGAATATCAATTAAATTTATATAAGATACTAGACCCAAATGTAAATCCTGTTAATTCAATTGAAAATCAGGTGGTCGAAAAAATATATGAATCGAATTTTTCCAATGCAACTACATTAGTATATGGAATAAACGATCATCCTCTCGAAATGGGCGAACGTTATGCCTTTACTATTCAAGCACGCGATGTAGAAGGGCGTGATATTTTTAAGAACGATGGTTTTTCCGAAGTCGGGTGGTTCTATTATGGCTATCCTGGTGGTGGACATATCAACATTTTTAAGCCAGAAAATGGCAAGAATTTTACCTTGAGCGAACATCGCCATTTCGAATGGAGTGCACCTGATAATTTATTAAATGATCAACAAGTATCATATTATCTCAAAATTGTAGAACTGTCAGAAAATCAGGATTCTATTGATGCCATAAACAATAATCCTGAGTGGTTGGAATTTACAAGTGTATCACAAATTGGTTCAAGTGGGTATGCTTACACTTTAAATCAGGAGCCCGAAACCCAACAAGAATATGTTTGGCAGGTTAAGGCATTTACAGGCGATCAGGAAATTGCTTCGAGTAGTGTATATAAGTTTATTGGACCACCAGTAATTGAGAAATTTCTTGCCGGTAACCACGAGGTAATTGTAAGTGAGACTTATAACCAGGATTTAACAGACTTGTCTGGTAAAGGTAAAGTAAAAATTTCGGATGATGGTAAAGAGGTAGAATTCGAGTTCGAAGGCTTAAATATTTCAGATGCCGGTGGTCGTAAGGTTTTAGCAGGGGGAACCTTGTATGCTGAACTCGAAAACTTTGGTGATATACAATTAGCCGCCAACGATCCCGATAATGGTAATGCCGTGTTTTATGCAGATTCCATTAAACTTAATAAAGATGAGCTTGCAATAAAAGGACATTTTGAATGGCCATTTGTTTTAGTTACCGATGCCCCCGATTTGGCAAATATTGTATCAAATAGTTCATGGGTAAATTACGATATTTATAAATTGCTTGGAAGTATTTCGCTTGGAAACGACAATAGTTTTACATTAATAGACCCTGTAGGGTATAAGATTTCATTTGATAGTACAGCTAATTTTTTAATTTCTGAAAATAGATTTACACCTAGATTTTACGGTAATTTGACTTTGCCCGAATGTGTTGAGAATACAGATAACGAAAGGATGATACTGCCTTTTAGAAATGTAAATAATCTTTTCTTCTTTAGTCAGGAAAATGTTCAGGTTGCTAAAAACCTGCAGGTGGCAGAAAATACTAATCTTGCTTTTGTCCCTCTCGCATACACTTTAGATTTTAGTGGTGTTGATGCAATCGAAAATTCCGGCAAGGAACCTTCATGGAAAGGTGTTGCATTTAATGAAGCTAAAATTGAGATGCCTACTAATGTTGATACCCAAGAACGATTGAGTCTTGAATATCCAATGCAGTATGTCTGCGATTTTACAACATCTGCCAACCAGGTAGCATATATTGATAATGATGGACTTACAGCGGTAATGGAAACAGATTTCAATCTGTATAATCAAGGCGATTATTGTGGATTTAGTATTGATATTAATAATTTAAGATTGAATATTAGCCAAAATGAACATATTGATTCTAAACTCGCTGTTGCCTTAGGAATACCAATATTAGGAAACTCTGAAATGGGAGTAGATATATTACTGGGTGCAAATGGTTTTCAGATGATGGATTTAAATGATGAGTTGTTGAATAAGCAAATAGTCTTAAATCAGGATAAAGAAAAGTTAAAGTTGATTCTTACTGTAAAACAAGCTGTTTTTAAGAATAATGAAGAGCTTGAACTTACAGTAAATATGGACTGGCCCTATATGCAAACATATATCCCAAATTTAACAGGATTATGTGTTTGGGGAAATGATGATTTTGGGTTTGATGTGCCGAATGGAGCTAAAGTATTGAGTAATCCTGTAGCTGCTAAGTATTATAACACATATGATTTAATAGTCGATTCGATTGTATCGGGGCGGCATGGGCAAAATTATATGATGGGTGTTAACGGATACATCATGTTGGCAGATAATATTGCAGGCGAAAATAGCCAACCTCCAAGAGTTACAATGGCTTCATACGAACCTAAAGAGGGAGCAAGTTCTACTTACGATATGTCTGTACAAACATGGGTACAGAACTTTATTATCATGGATGAGTTTTTATCTACACCTGACGATATTTATGCTAACTTACCATATATAAGATTGAGTACACCTGTAATTGAATTTGAAGGAGGTTTGGTGGCTACAAACGGACATCCTGAATGGGGTGATGCATTCTACGGTCTTATGGATGGTACAATTAAACAGCCTCAGGAATATCATGCAAAAGTACAATTTTTGACAGGTAAGCTAGATGGTGAATCGTATTGGTTCGGAGAACTCGGTGTGAGCACAAGTGGACACGAACCCGATCAGGCTGAAGTTCCACAAGGCAAAAAGAAAAAACTCAAGAAAGTGCAAATGTCTAAGACAGGACTAAAAATCGGTCCACTCGAAATTACAGGTATTACCGGTAGGGTATATTATCATATGCGACCTGAAATAGCAGTTGGGGTTGACTGTAATATGGATTTTGATGATATTCCTGAACCCGGACTCAATCAGTACCACTATGAATTGCCTGATCTGCCGGATGCTGATGTGTGTGAATTATTAAATCATCTCAATGCAGCTCAAATAAAGTCTTTGTTGTGTAGTTTACATTCATCTGCTTTTAATGCTGTATTAGAAAAGTTTCCTGAACCTAATTTTGACGATATTCAATCATATATTGAAGAAAATGGTCCTGCCGATTCGGAGTTTATTAATCAAATGATTGCTGCCGAAGCACGAGCTAGATTGCAAGACGGATACGAAAATGGGGGAGTACAGGAAAAATACCATGAGTTTACTTACGATAGACTTGCTAAAGTATTCCCGGGTTACGATTGGTGTCAAAAAGTTATTGATGATGCAGACGAAGGAATGCAATGGGGAGATATGCTGTGTCAAATGCCGGATTTTGAATGGCCAACTTTTCCTGATGTGTGCGAACTGTCGGAGTATTTCTTTACTAGAATACTCGAAGAATTACCACCACCCGAATACGATGATTTAAATGCAATTATGTACGACGAAGATTGGGACTTAATAGAAGTGGATTATCCAAATATAACATGGCCCGATGTACATGACATGTTCCCTGATAAAGATTTATGCCGATTTATTATGATATGGCCGGGTATTGATTGGGGCGCTATTTATTTAAATATTCCTGAATTACCAAAATTGGAATGGCCAGATTGGGAATATTATTTCCCCGGGTTACCTGACTTTGATTTCGATATTCCTGAGTTAAACATAGATATTCCTGAAATATCATTCGAGCCCGGTGAGATTGAAGTTGATTACAAAGTAGATCCTACGGTTTCTTATGGCGTGTATGTGTTAGTCGATTATGTGGATTTTGCTTCCAAAGGCGAAGTTGTTGACGGTACAGGCACTATGGAGGTTAAATTTACTGATGGTGGCGGATTAGAAGATATTGGGTTCGAAGTAACCAGCAATTGGGGTAATTATGGTGGGGCTCCTCCTGTAATCGAAGGTTTGGGTTGTATGCATTATAATCATAGTAATAATCGATTTATTGGTGACTTTTTTGGACAAGCTAGAAATCCTGCAGTATGTGGACATGGACATCTGCATATTGATATTAATCCCGATTTTTGGGAAATAAATCTTGCTTCAAGGCAAGATCCTGTAGTGGTTCAACCATTATGTAGTAATGGAATAGTACGCTTTACCGGATACTTTTCGCTTGACCAAACAAATTTTGAAATCGGACTCGGAGCGTTTATGAGAACCGGATTTAGTGGTTCAGTTGGTAACGATGTTTGCGATCTTGGAATTACTGCCGATATGTCGCTTAAAGCAGAAATCCTCGCAAATATTCAGTATAACCCTAGTGTAAAAATTAATCGGGCTTACTTTGGAGTCGATTTTCATGCAAGTCTTGATGTAAATACAAGTGGTACTTTATGTTCATTCGGTGATTTTGAGGTAGCCAGCATTCACCTTAGTGGGGATCTGGAATATTATGAAAGGCATGTTAGTGGCGAAGTGTCTGGGCATGCAAGGTTTCTTAGTATTATTACCTGTGGTTTCGACCTTGATACTAGTTTTGATTTATAAGTTTTATGAAAAAAATAATTTTAATAGTAATATTATTTCTGTTTTGTAGCCGGTTTTCTGCTCAGGAGCAAGCTAAAGTAATTGTTAGTAATACTGAAACTTCAGATATTTGGATAAAATGGTATAGCGAATATATTTATTTTGACTATCCTGTGTTTTTATACAGACAAGAGAATGGAAATAATCAATGGCAATTTGTTGATGAATTTAATCTTGGAAATGGCTTGTCGCAAGAAATGCTAAATAAAGATAAGGTGTTGGAGGTGTTGCAAAATTCAGTTTTAGGTAGTAGAGCAAAAGATTTGGATGGGATTACCCTGCTTATATTAATGCTTAAGTCAGTTGAGCACCCTGAAGTATGCGATTTCTTAGGCACACAGTATATTGATAAAAATGTAGCTGACGGGAAGCAATACAGATATAAAATATGTAAGGATAAATCCCCTGATAGTAATTATCTAGGAATTTCAGATTACATTTCGGTCTCAAAATTCAGTAAGATTAATCCTCCGGCTGGTATTAAAGCATGGCAAGAAGGATATAAAGCTAATTTTTCGTGGCAAGCTGATGAGGACAAATTTATGGGAGTAAATGTTTATCGCATTCACGATGGCAATAATTTTAAGCTAATTACTCCTGTACCGGTAATTCATAGTGTTGACGAAGAAGGCAATTATCCCGAAGTATTTTTTACAGACGATAGCTTGAATATTGGAGAAGAGTATAGATATATTATTAAAAGCATCGACTACTTTGGACGAGAAAGTAAACCAAGTTCCGAAATAGTCGTAAAAATTAATGATGTAACTCCTCCTTTACCGCCCAACAGGCTGGTAATTAATGTTATAGGTAAGCAGGTTCAGGTATATTGGGAAGTTGAGAATATTTCTGATTTAGCAGGTTATCGTGTTTACCGTGCAAATCCTAATAGTTTGGATTACATTTCTTTGAATGATAATTTAATTCCCAGAGATAATCATACATATTTTGATAGTGTTACAGATATTGGTGTATATACCTACAAAGTTGCAACGGTTGATACTTCAGGTAACGAAGCACTGTCTAATGAATATGTAGCCGATATAAAAGATGTTTTTCCTCCATCTGCTCCAAAAAATTTAGTTGCAAGTTCAGATACAGGAGTAGTCCACCTTGAATGGGATAAATGTGAAGATCCCGATTTAATGGGTTATTATATTTATCGCAGTATCAATAATAATCAGGAAACATATATGCTAATGAATGCTGATTATATTACACGAAATTCACATTCCGATCAACTGCCGAAACAAATTAAAAGTAATTTTTCGTATAAAGTAATAGCCGTAGATTCTAGCTTTAATAAAAGCGAATTTTCAAATACGGTATATACAAAACTTCCTGATGTTACAGCCCCTGATAAGCCGGTTATTAAAACTGTTACTCGTAACAACAATGCTTTGGTTATTGAATGGTTCCCTGTACACGAAAGTGATTTATCAGGATATAATATTTACAGATATACCGAAACCCAAAATCAGGACGAAGCCGAAAAGATCAATTTAGACTTAATTTCCGGTTTATGTATTTTTACCGACAGATTTGCTGATTACAATACTACACATAAATATTATGTTGTTGCTGTAGATAGTGAAGGCAATTTTTCTGCTCCATCGGATGCGTGTATTGCTCCGCAACTGGATTATCCTGATGCTAATCTTGAATTCGATAGATTTGATTTAAATCACAAAAGCAGAAAGAAACTTGTAAAAATAGAATGGAAAATAAATAATCCTGAAGAAACAAAAGGCTTCGTGGTTTACCGCAAAACAATAAATCAAAAGCACTTTACACCACTTAGCGGAATGATTACTGAAACTAATTTTCAGGATAATTTAAAAGAAGACAATGGAACATACCAATATCGTATTGGTGCATTAGGAAAAGACGATAAAATGTATTATTCAGAACCTCAAGAACTAAATTTTAATAACAATTAACTTATGAAAACAATAATTTATATTTTTTGCTTTTTGTTTACTTGCAATCTTGCCTTATGTCAGGTGGGAATCAACAGCAGCAGCCCGGATTCTTCAGCAGTTCTCGATTTAAACTCAAACTCAAACAATCAGGGCTTGCTGGTGCCCCGATTAAGTATGGATCAAATAGTAGCCATTTCAAATCCGGCCGAAGGTTTGTTGGTGTATTGCACCAATTTGGATATATTTTGCTTTTTTACTGAAGGTGAATGGACTTCTTTAAGACCATGGAAACAAGATGCCGATCTTAGTACAAACCAAAATATTATTGCAAATTTACCCAATGGTGGAAATGTTGGAGTAGGAGTTGATAATCCTTTTTCACAACTTACAGTTAACGGAAATGCTGCTGTAGGTGCAAATCCAAATCCAATAGCCGATATTAACTATGCTCCTCCTTCGAATAGTTTATTTGTGCAAAACCGACTTATTGTTGCAAACAATATTACTGATAGCATTAATGTTGCAAATCCATATGCAATACAGGCTGCAGGGAATATTGATGCTCGTAATGGTAAAATTAAGGAATCAGGTCATGACCTAATTCCTCATGGTGTAATAGTATTATGGCACGGAGCTTCAAATGCTATCCCGAAAGGATGGGCATTATGTGATGGAAGTAATGGTACGCCAAATTTAAGTGGCAGGTTTGTTATGGGTGCAGGTTCAAGAAAAATGGTAAAATATGATGGTTCTACTTATAATTATTATGGCTCTAATGTTACCTTTAGCCCTGACAATTCTCCCAATGTAAACCATGGAGCAGATTTGGTACAATTAACTCTTGGCGAAATGCCTGCACACAATCATGACAATAGTACTTCTCCAAATGGAAGAACGGGTACAGATACACATAAACATTCATGGAATTGGCAAAACAATCAAAAAGATTTTGATACAGATGGTAGTGGAACGAATGACAATAGAATAACTCTTGGTGATCAACCTGATGTAACATTTACTGAATCTGATATAACTTCATTCAACAGCATTATGTACGATAGAATGAATAATAACACTCACAGCCATCAAATATATCCTCGTGGAGGAAATCAAGCCCACGAAAACCGCCCTCCATACTATGTACTGTGTTATATAATGAAACTATAAAATCATAATAATATGAAAAAATTAATTTTTTTAATTATTACTGTTAGCTTTATAATACCTGCTTTTGCTCAGGTTGGAATTAACAACAGCAGCCCCGATTCTTCAGCAGTGCTTGATTTACAGTCGAACTCAAACAATCAGGGTTTGCTCGTGCCTCGCTTAAGTTCCGACCAAATTGCTGCAATATCACATCCTGCCGAAGGCTTACTTGCTTACAATACCGATTTAGATTTGTTTTGCTTTTACGACGGAACCAACTGGTATTCGTTGCGAACATTCAGGCAAATACTCAATTGGGGCGATTTAGAACCACCTCAGGATATGGATGCCGATATTTATACCGGCAAAAATATGGGTATTGGCTATAATGGAGCAAACAGCAAAATGTCGCTAAATGGAAATCTTAGCGTAGGAGCTAATGAGGCAGCACCTGATAACGGTGCTTTTATTGCTGGACAGGTATGTATCGGTTTAAATGACGGTTTTAAAAAATTGGAAGTGGATGGCGAAATAAATTCAACAAACCACATTAACACCGGTGGCAAAATAAAAGAGAAAGGACACGATTTGCTACCTGCCGGCTCTATAATTATGTGGAGTGGAGATACGATACCGCAAGGATGGAAGTTGTGTAACGGTTCTAACGGCACTCCCGACTTAAGAGGTAAGTTTATTATGGGATATGGTTCTCACAATGAAACAACACTTAAACATGATGGTTCTATAAGTAGTGTTGTTGTTAATCCTTCTATAGGGGCTACGGGTGGTTATGATAAGGTTGCAATAGATACAACCCAGATGCCAAAGCATATTCATACAATGGGCTCAGCAGGTAATCATAGCCACCCTATTGATGGTTCATATGAAGAAATTGATGCAAACGGCGCTGGAGGGAATCCTGGTTTTACACAAGGTAGTACACATAATACTGATTATGCTGGTGTGCATACTCACACCCTTAATTCCAATGGAGATAATCAAGCCCACGAAAACCGCCCCCCATATTATGTACTTGCTTTTATAATGAAAGAATAAAAACATAAATTTATGCATACCCTATACCATAACATAAAAATTATTTTGAGTTTAAGCTTTTGGATGTTTTTTATTTTTTCCGGCTTTGCTCAGAATACTCAAGACACTCTTACTATTACTTCAAATAGTGAAATAACAATTCTTAACGATAGTGTTTTTATTAATGGGAGTATTTTTGATAATACAAACGATTCGTACCCTTACGAAGGAAGCATTTTTAATTCGGGATATGTGTCGATTACAGGTGATATTGTAAATAATTCTGATAGCAGCCTGGTTTTTTCTGTAGAAGAGCAGGGACAGGTACATTTTGTAGGCGATAGTTTGCAACGAATTTTAGGGAGCAACTTGCAGTTTAATATTGTAAAAATAGAAAAATCAGGCGATACACTTTATTTGGAAACAGAAGTGATGCAGAACGATAGTCTGATTTTTTATGGTGGTATTATCGATTTGAATGGCAACAATTTGTTTTTAAGCGACAACGACTTACATCATAAAGGCAGAATGGGGCAGGAATCGGATTCATCTCATATTATGGGGCTTACAGGATATGTTTATACTCAGGCAAATATGAGTGATTTTGATGGATATGGTATGGGAATTAAATTCCAAAATGGTTCTACAGCCGGTAATATTATTGTGCAGCGTGGACATACTTCCGAAACTACTGTAACCGATGGCAGTATAAAAAAATATTATAATCTTATGCCCAGCCAGTCTGGCAATCATGATGTAATTGTTCATTACCTTGATACTACTGATTTATGGGATATAAATTGTACCGAAAGTGATTTTAAACTTTGGTCGTCGTACACCAATGGGTATTATTACGAGCAAAAATATGGTAAGGTGGATACAATTGCCGATTTGGCTGACACTGACGGAGACCAAATTAATATTCAGAATCCAACACGAATTACTGTAGCCGACCATATTTGCGACGTAACTCCAATAGTAGATATTGGCGATACCATACATATTTGCAATGGCAGTAGTGGAGCAATTAATGCTGAGAACAACGGCTCATTTTTCTCATGGAGTACCGGAGAAACTTCACAAATAATAAATGTTAGTACCGATGGAATGTATTACCTTACGGTAACCGATCCGCGAGGTTGTTTTACTGTTGATTCTGTTCTAGTAGTGCTTGATTCTATCCCACATACCGAATTTACATTTAATTCTGCTGTTGGTCCTTGTCCTGGTACAATCATTAATTTCATCAATACTACGAGTGTTGCCCCTGAAGCCGAACCATTAACTTATCTGTGGGAATTCGGTGACGGACATACTTCTACCGAAGAAAATCCTCAACATTCTTATATTTCAGGGGGTAATTACAGTGTTACACTTACAGCTTACGCAGCTAATTCTTGTGAAGTTAGTTATACCGATAATGTTAATGTGTTTGCTTTGCCCGAAATGAGTTTTAGTTTTAATAATGCTTGTCTTAACGAACCGGTATTATTGAATAATACTACACCAAACTCTTTTCCCGGACTTACTCATTGGGATTTAGGCAATGGAGTCCAATTTTTTGCAGAAGATACTGCTTATTATTACAATAATTATGGCAATTATCCTGTACAGTTAACAGTAACCGATAATCATGGCTGCACTGATACCATTACTCAGAACATAGAAATTTATCCTCTCCCCATTGCTGGTTTTACAATAGACGATGCTGAGGTTTGTTTACAGAATTCATCTGTATTCCATAATACTTCAACAATTCCTTATGGAACTTTAAGCTATCAATGGGATTTTGGAAATTCATATAGTAATACTACACCTAATCCAATTATTGTTTACGATTCTGACAGTACATACTTAGTAAGCCTTATCGCTTCAAGTGAGTATGGTTGTAGCGATACCGCATATGCGAATGTTACTATTCGTCCACTTCCCAATGCGGAATTTAGTTTTAATAATGTTTGCGAAGGTGATACCGTATATTTTACAAACGAAAGTACTATAGATCCTGCAGAAACGCTTACCTATTACTGGACTTTTGGAGATGGCACAAGTTCAGATATCACAAATCCACAAAAATTATATGATGATCCGGGTTCTTACACGGTTAATTTAGAAGTAACTTCTGAACAGGGGTGTAGCGAAAGCATCCAAAAAACGGTTTATGTTTATGCCAATCCTAATGCAAACTTCTTGTGTCAGCCTGTGTGTTATGGCAATAGCAGTATATTCCAAAACATGTCTTTACCTAATGATGGTACTTTATCTTATTATTGGGAATTTGGAGACGGTAATGATTCTGATTTATCAAACCCACAGCATAATTATGGTTTCGAAGGCGACTATATTGTTAGTTTAATTGCTCTGTCTGGAGTAGGTTGTTCCGATACAATAGAAAAGACAATAAGTGTTTATCCAACTCCAGTTGTTGATTTGGGTGATGATATATTCCATTGTTTTGATACTTATGTTTTAGATGCTCAAAATACGGGGGCAAATTATTTGTGGTCGAATAATGCAGCAAGCCAGACAATAACAGTAACTAACGATGGTAACTACTCGGTAACAGTTACTAACGATTATGGATGCTCTGCAAGCGACGAAGTTCATGTAACTCTTAATGCTCCGATTATAATTAGTTTCGACGGTGAAGATTGGGAAGTTTGCGATTCTGTTACTTTAGATGCCGGTTATCCCGGAGCTGATTTTCAATGGTCAACAGGAGCTGTTTCGCAAAGCATACTTGTTACAGAATCAGGAACTTATTCGGTTTCATTAACAAATCAAGGATGTACTGGTGAAGGAAGCGTAAATGTTATAGTATATGAATCGCCACAATTAAACCTTGGAGGTATTATTACTGAATGTGAAGGAACAAGCGTAATTTTAAATGCTGAAAACCCCAACTCCGATTATATTTGGTCAACCAATGAAACGCTTCAGCAGATAGAAGTTAATTTAGCAGGAACTTATTCGGTTACTGTTACCGATCAACATTCGTGTACAGTCTCCGATAGTGTTCAGGTTATTTTTAATAGTCTGCCTGTAGATCCGTTCCCAAGCGATACAATAATTTGCGGAAATGGCATTTTGGATGCACAAAATCAGGGGGCACAGTACGAATGGATTGATGGTAGTAATTCGCAGTTTTTTGAGGTAACCCAATCAGGCGTTTATTGGGTAAATATAATTGGTGGAAATAGTTGTAGTTTAACCGATACAGTAAATGTTACAGTATATCCTAAACCTATTGTAAATATTGGTAACGATACTGCCTTGTGCAGAGAAGAGATTCTTGAATTAGATGCCGGAAATTCTGATTGTACATATTTGTGGAATAATAATCAAACAAGCAGGATTATTAATGTAGTAAATTCAGGAATTTATTCGGTACAGGTTACAAACGAATATGCTTGTTCTGCAATTGATTCAATATCTGTAGTGTTTAATCCCAATCCTATTGTTAATCTGGGTGCTGATTTATATTTATGTTCTAACCAAATGGGATTACTTAATGCCGGCGATGATGGTGTTTCTTTTGCTTGGGGCTCCGATTTTGGATTTTATTCCGAAGAAAATCCTGTAATGGTTACTGATTCGGGAAAATATTGGGTAGAGGTTACAAACGAATTTAACTGTAAGTCGTCTGATACTGTTATGGTTCAATTTAGCGAGTTATCTTTAACTGCTTATTTTCTTGCAGCATCGCAGGCAATGAGAGGAGATACCGTAAGATTTGTTGATGTTTCGTACCCCGAACCCAATAATTATTTATGGAATTTTAAAGATGGAGTTACTAGCACAGAAGCTGTCCCTAATCACGTTTTTTATATGGAGGGAACCTATAATGTTGAATTGATGGTTAGTAATAACTTTTGCTCCGATACAATCTCAAAACCAATAATTATTATCGGAACAAGCAAAATGTATATTCCTCCTGATGTTGAAATTGCTGACAGTGAAGACTTATTCGAAATTCTATCCGAAAAATTATATCCTAACCCAAATAATGGAGCATTTACTTACGAATTGCAATTAAATCAACACTCTGTTGTGTCTCTTTCCTTGTTCGACCTAAATGGTAAAATGATTTATCAAGAACAAATAGATAATGCTTCGTATGTAAATAAAACTTTTGATTTTAATAATCTTGTGCCGGGTATGTATATTTTGAGGATGAATGTGCACAATAAATTGAGAACGTATAAAATTGTAATAATGTAGCGTATGTTAGATATTTCTTATCGAATTTGGATTTTTGTATTGGGGTTTATTGTGTGTGGACTTTCTACTTATTCACAAGTATCTGATGGAGGCACTGCTGCTGCTTCTCCTGCTGTAGTTTGTGCAGATGCAAATAGTGGTACTATTGCTTTGAATGCATCAGTTGGAGATGTCCTATTTTGGGAGTATTCAACTTCCGGTAGTGATCCTTGGGTTACTATTTCTTATCAGAATAAACCTCTGCCCTTCAATAATTTGCAGCAAACTACTTATTTTAGGGCAATAGTGCAATTTGGTTCAACTCCTCAGGATACAAGTTCGGTTGCTGTGGTTACAGTAAATAGCACAACATTATCCGGCGAATTATCAGAGAATTTAGAATTGTGTGGCAGTGGCAATTCAGGTACTCTAAGCTTAAATGATTATAATGGTAATATCATCAGGTGGGAATATTCAAATAATGATGGAGTATCATGGAATAATATTACAAATACAAATAGTACGCACTCATTTACAAACTTATCAAATACTAATTGGTACAGGGTAATTGTGCAAAATGGAGTTTGCAGCGAAGAAATATCTGATACGGCGATAGTTACAGTTTATCCTCCTACTAATACGGGAGCTATTATAGGCAATAATGATGTTTGTGCTGATAATAATAGCGGTCAAGTTATTGTAACAGGATTTACCGGAGATATTGTAAGATGGGAATCATCGAATACTGGTTTTACGCCCTGGTCAAGCATTGATTATCAAAATGATACGCTCGATTATACAAATTTAATTCAAACAAATTTTTATAGAGCTTTTGTTAAAAGTGGAGTTTGTCAGGGTATTTATACAGATGCAGTGGAAGTACATGTTTCACCGGTTTCTCATGGTGGAATAGTTTCCGGACATCAGGAGGTTTGTAGTGGAAACAATAGTGGTACTCTTGTACTATCAGATTATGTTGGTACTATTGTGAATTGGCAATATTCATACGATTATGGTACTACATGGAACGATACAGCAAATATTAATCATACTTTAAGCTATAGTAATATTGAACAAACTACTACCTACAGGGCAGTTATTAAATCTGGCGTTTGTAGCACAGCATATTCCGAGATTTGTACAATAGTTGTGCACCCAACTCCCGAAGTTGATTTTGCATATGATTCTGTTTGTTTCTCGCACCCAACAAACTTCAACAACAATAGTAGTATTTCGAGTGGCTCTATTGTGAGTTATAGTTGGGATTTTGGTAATGGCGACGGTAATAGTTCAACAAACCCTGTTTATACTTATCCTTCGCATGGTTTATTTACTGTAAAATTAGTTGCAGTTTCAAATCATTCATGCATCGATTCTGCAAGTGCTGTAGTACCTGTTTATCCTTCGCCTGTGGTAAATTTCTTTGCTCCTAATAAATGCAATAACGACTCTGTTTTGTTTAATAATAATTCTTTTTCTCCAAGTGGTGGCGATATTGGGTTTGAATGGGACTTTGACGATGGAACTATTTCCGATTTAGAAAACCCTTATCATGTGTTCCCTGCACCAGGAAACTATGAGACTAGTCTTGTTGTAACTCAGATAGAATCTGGCTGTAAGGATTCTGTAAAACATATTGTGGAAATATATCCAAGAGCTGAACCAAACTTTGTTGCACTAAATGAATGCGATGGAGTAAGTATCGATTTTAATAACACAACATATATCGAATATGGAAGCGTAGTGTCGTATTGGGCTTTCGGGGATGGTAATTTTTCGAATGATCTTAATCCCGAACATCTTTATGATGAATATGGTGAATATATTGTTAAGTTAACTGCAACTACAAATCACTCTTGTGTTGATACTATCGTGAAGACAATATATGTGCATCCGCAACCTATTGCAGATTTTAGCTTTGATAATGTTTGTTTTACTGATTCCACATATTTTATTGATGAATCCGAATTGCCGGAAGGTAATTTATATTACAATTGGAATTTTGGAAATGGCAATAGTTCTAATGAGCAATCGCCTGCTTATTATTATCAGGCTCCCGGTACTTATTCAGTAGAACTTACTGTTTATACCGATAGTGCCTGTAGTAGTAGTATAAGCAAATTAGTAAATGTAAATGCTTTACCTAATGTAAATTTTGTTGCAAATAACGAATGCCTGTATAGTGAAGTTAATTTTGAGAATTTATCTGTTATTCAACAAGGAGATTTAGAATATTTGTGGAGTTTTGGTGATGGGAATATTTCAAATGAGTTTGAACCCCAGCATTTGTATAGTAGTGCCGATACTTTTGATGTAAAGCTAATTGCAACTGTTAATGGAATGTGTGCCGATTCTATCTCTCGACTTATTGTTATATACCCTGTTCCGGAGCCATCATTTAGTGCCGAAAATGTTTGCGATGGAGAAATGTCTTATTTTTTCGATGAAACCACAATAGAAAGTGGTAGTATAGCAAATTATGACTGGGATTTTGGAGACGGGACTAACTCTGTTCAACAAAACCCTATAAAACAGTACTTAAACCCCGGCAATTATCAAGTTAATTTAAGTGTAGAATCAAATTTTGGTTGCGAAAGTTCATATAGTTCATTTGTTACAGTTGACTTTATGCCTCTTGCTAATTTTACTGTTAACGATGTTTGCGATGGTGTTCCGATTAACCCATATAATATGAGTACGATTCAGTCAGGGAATATATTTTACAATTGGAGTTTTGGCGATTCTCAAACCTCAATTGTACCTGACCCTAATCATATTTATAGCGAACCCGGTATTTATAGATTAGTTTTACATGTTGAATCCGAAAATGCTTGTATAGATTCTTTAGCCCGTTATGTTCAGGTCTTTGAATTGCCAAATGTTGATGCAGGGCAAGATGTTATAATCAGTAAAGGCGACGAAGTAAGATTAAGTGGTTCCGGTGGTGCTTTATTTACTTGGTTCCCTTCTTCGTATTTGTCTAATGCAACTATCGCAAACCCATTGGCAAGCCCAAACGAAACAATGGAGTATATTTTGCAAGTAGAGGATGCTAATGCTTGTGTAAATTATGATACTGTAATTATACAAGTTAATGAGGATTTTAAAATCAATCCAAATAATATTATTACACCCGACGCAAATGGGATAAACGACTATTGGGTTATCGAAAATATTGAAAGCTATAGCTCATGCGAAGTATTTATTTTCGATAGGGTAGGAAATATGGTATATCAAAAAGAAGCGTATGCTAACGATTGGAATGGCGAAAACATGAATGGAGATATTCTTCCGGATGGAACATATTACTATGTAATATCTTTTGAAGATACAGATGTGGTTTATAAAGGAAGTGTTTCAATTTTAAGAAATAATTAATTGAATATGAAGAAAACTATAATATATATTGTGTGTTCGTTTGTACTATCTTCTGCTTTAGCACAACAAATATCGCTTACGGATTTTTATTTTTTAAATTCTTATTACTTGAATCCTGCAAAAGCAGGAGACAACGGCTCAAATTTGTTTTTGCAAAATCGACAGCAATGGAAGGATATCCCGGGAGCTCCCGAAACTTCTGTACTTACATTGGATTCTAAAATTAATGGGCGAAACGTAGGGCTTGGTCTAAATCTTACTATTGATACTGATAATGTTTTTCGTAAAACTAATTTTGGTGTAAGTTATGCTTATTATTTAAAATTTAGTGAAAATCATTATTTGTCCATGGGGCTTACACTAAGTGTTGTTAATGCACGAATAGCTTACGACCAAATCGAAGCTGCAGATTGGAGCGACCCTTTATTATTTACATCAAATAAAAGCATTAGTAGTATTTCTGCTGATGCCGGATTTAATTATCGTTTAAAAGATTTACAAGTTGGAATTGCTGGTTATCAATTACCGGGTACTAAAATGTCTTTTTCTTCAAGTCAGACAAATAACAGTGTGAGTTATCAATTAGTTCAACATTTTTGGGGAGTGGTAAGTTATAATTTTCATTTATTAAACGAAAAACTATCTATTACACCAGAAGTGCAGGCAAGAACAACCATTGGCTTACCACTGCAAATAGATGCTGGAGCTAATTTTGATATCTTAAATAAAATGAAAGCAAGAATTGCATATAGGTACAATAGCTCTGTTTATATGGCTGTTGCTTTTAATATTTACGATAATTTAACTGTCGGTTGTGCTTATGATTATAGCGTAGGTAAAATTGCAAATTTCTCAGGTGCTACATACGAACTAGTTATTGGTTACAAATTTGGTAAAATTGATAAATCAGAAACTTATAGCTCCGATAATCGAAAACTTGATAAATCAATAAAAAGAAATATTCAAGAACAATCGCAGGAATTAGACCGTATTGAATATGAAAATAAAAAAATGCAGGATGAAATAAATGCTAATAAACAAAACATTACTAAACTAAAAGAAGAAATTGAGACACTTAAAAAACGTGCCGAATTAAGTGAAGATGATATTAAGATGCTTAATGATATTAAACTAAAATATGAACTTAGCGAGGATGAATTGAATAATCGTATCGAAAATAAAACTAATAATAGTTCGTCAAATACTCAGAATACTCAAAATACAAATGTTGATAGAAATAACGAAAATGCTGAATCAGAAGAAGTCTATGAGCTCGATGATGATGATAATATTGATAAAGTTGAAGAAGATAGTTTAAGCAACAACATTAATTCTATCAATGGAAAATATTGTGTAATTGTCGGAGCATATAGAGATATAAACCTTGCTAAAAGAGGTCAGCAAATTTTGAGAAGAGAAATTAATCTTGAAACTACATTAATAATGGAAGAGACCGGATATTTCTTTTTTATTTGTTCCGATTTCTTTAATTCAGCAGATGAAGTAGTGAATGAAAAACAACGACTGAACGAATTGAACATTGAGAATTATATTATTGGAAAACCATGGACATATTTTAGAAAAGAAAAATAGTGGGACAAGCTATATTCTGACTCGCTTACAGAATCATAAGACGAATTTCTTAAATGGTTTCAAAGCTTGTAGGGTGTTTTTGGTAGTTTTTTAGCTTTTTGTATTGTAATTGTATCTGAGTTATCCAAAGACTTATGAAATATAGCCTTAACCCGCATTATTCATCGCATTATTATTGGCTGGCTCGTAACAAGTTGTTAGT
>ERZ795048.1552-NODE-1552-length-20225-cov-63.309717_pt1 | contig 20225 bp, 25 predicted proteins | sample MGYA00375132_ERZ795048 | MGnify/ENA primary metagenome ERZ795048 (study PRJEB30177, sample SAMN05720225) | activated sludge metagenome | isolation source: Anaerobic digester | place: Hong Kong | collected 2014-12-17 ... | reverse complement strand
TCGGGCTGCTCGACAACTACATCGAGGTCACCTCACCCATGTTCTCACTGGGCCTGGGAGGTGGTGCCGGCGTATCCTACAGGTTCCGTAATAACTCTGCCCTCACCTTACGCCTGGGGGTGGTGACCGGTCCTGCCATCGACACCGGGGAGACCCGCTGGCTGACTCTGCCCAATTACGGAATTGAATATGACTTTCCCGTCAGAAACAGAAAGTGAGCCGGAGCAGACCGGCCTTAAATAATCTGTATCTTATGTCAGGAAGAGAAAATGGAGCAAAACCGGTCATCAGAGAACTGAGATCGTCAGAGACAGACATTCTAAGAACGATGCTTTACAATGCTATTTTCATTCCTCCCGGAGCAGAAAAACCACCTTTTGACATCATTGATCTGCCGGAAATCATTGTTTACATTGAGAATTTTGGAAGGGAGGGTGATCTGTGCCTCGTTGCAGAGACGAATGGTGAAATTACCGGTGCGGTATGGACACGACTCTTTACCGGCCCGGTAAAAGGATACGGCTTCATTGATACAACCACCCCCGAACTGAGCATGGCAGTGCTTGAACCATACCGTTGCAGGGGCATTGGCACAGGGCTTCTCGCTGAGATGTTGAACAGGCTTGCCTCCGCGGGTTATGCCCGGGTCTCCTTAAGCGTTGACATGGCGAACTATGCTTACCACCTCTACAGGAAGTTCGGATTTGTCGATTACGCCCGTCATGATGAATCGATGACCATGCTGAAACAACTGTAGCAGCACGAAGTCATAACCCGGACATATGAACACAAGAATTAATATATGCTATACTCGTGAAATCAGTGAGGCTGAAACAGCTGTAAAATTGAAGCGAAAACAAGGATCAGCGGGTAGTTGGACCGCATTATAAACACATCACTTGCGCAGGAGCGTGGAAGAAAGCATCAAGCCTGGCAGTTTACTGAAGACCTTTCTGCTGACAGATGCATCATTTCAGATCCGGAGGGGTCATTAGACAGGGAACAGCACCTGAACCCCTCCAGGATGATCCGGAGTCATCTGAGACACACGTGATCAGCCTGAGGTCACAAGCAACACGAAACATATTCATATGAAAAAGTCATTTCTCCTACTTACAGCCCTCCTGCTGGCAGCAGTGGTATGTGCCCAGGAAAAGCATGTCATTACATCTGACAGTGTCTACCTTTACGTTAATGTCAAAGGCGAAGGAACCCCCTGTCTTTATCTCCACGGTGGGCCGGGAAGCGGATCATACTGGCTTGAGAAATTTGTCGGCGACTCGCTGGAAAAGCATTTCCGGATGATCTATCTCGACCAGAGAGGAGTAGGTCGTTCCACCAGTCCCGCTGACGGCAACTTCTCAATGGAAAGGATGGTTAAAGACTTCGAGGAGGTAAGGGAAGCGCTGGGGATCGGCCGGTGGATCACCCTGGGGCATTCCTTCGGCGGGCTGTTGCAGATGGGATATGCCCTGCGGCATCCGTCAACGGTTGATGCAATGATCATGATTAACGCGTCGCTGAACATGGGGATGAACTTTAAGACCAGCTGGTGCCCGAAGGCATGCGAGTTCCTGGGCATCACTGACAGGAGTTATTTCGGGGACGAATCAATCCCGCTCCACATCCGCTGGGACAGCCTGATCACTGCCCTGAACAGCAGTGACCTGATGTGGAAGATGGGTTTCGCTTCGCGCGAAGAGATGGATCTAATGAACAGTACATACGGTGAGTTGCCATCATGGAACGGCGATTTCAGCGAAGTGGCCATGAAGATGGATGATTATGCGGTGGACTTCACTGAATCATCCGCGACGGTCAGCGTGCCCGTACTCTTTATCTACAGCACAAGGGACTGGATGATCGGGCCGGAACACTATAAAACAGTAAAATTCCCCGGGATGATGCTCCAAGGCATTGATGCGGTCCATATTCCGTTCTTCGGTGACAACGCTGACATCATGCAGGCAATCCGGATATTCCGGAAGAAATACGGAAAATAAATCCTTTTTGCTTTATTTTACACATGCTTCGGGAATAGGATCATTCCCGGGGAATGGAATGAACCGGCATGGAACAGAAGGATTATCTGCTTCGCGAGATTGAAAAGATCGGAGATATCATCAGGGCTATCCGGCAAAAACTCTTTGGCGGAACAGATGACTTGGCCATTTCTGTGGCAAACCAGGCTGAAGCACTGAAAGAGATGATGCTGAGCGAGGCATTCATTGACCTCGATGAGATTCTTGTCATGGATACAGCAGAAACGGATGCATACCTTGCCGGTCAGAAGGGCTTCAATGTGGAGAATATCGAGCTGCTGGCGCAGACCCTGGCCGACATCGGGATGACCTCCGCGCCGCCGGCCTCCTTCGCCATGCTTGAGAAAGCGCTGCAGCTCTATGAGATATGCAACCTTCGTGACAGAACATACTCATTTGCCCGGGAGGCACAGATAAACCGGATCAGGGAGGAGCTTCAAACTGGCATGTAAATTGTGGAAACTCAGTAAATTTGTATATCTCAATCTTTAAAGACAGAACATGAAAACCCTGGTAACTGTTTGCCTGTTGTCCGTGATGTGCCTTGGATGCGAGAGAGGCAGATTTGATGTCAGTAACCCGGATGTCATGGAATTCGTTAAACAACTGAAAAACGGGACATATGACCAGTATGAATGGACTGAAGAGGGTGACCGGCTCTGGACAATAATGCCTGCTTTTCAGAAAAAAGACATACCTGCACTTATCAGCCTGGCAAAAGATTCCGAACTGGTTTCTCCCTGTGACCACTTCCCTGTAAACCCGATCTCCTCCATGTGGCCGTTCAGGGTTGTCGACGGCAAAGAGTGCATCATGCTGGGCGAGTATCTTCTGTGGTGTGCCGAGGCTGTTATCGAAGGAAAGGACTTCGCCTCACTCAACCCGGTGTTGCGCAATACAGGCAACAGCAGTGACCAGCGCCTCGACGCCGGGGAGATCATGGCAGTCAGGAAAATCTACCAGGAGTGGTGGGATGAATACGGCCACCAGGCAGACCCGCTAAAACTGCCGTTGGAAGGAACCGTTTATAGCTGGAGATAATCCGTTATTATTCCTTTGAGATGATCAAGTACCACAAGACCGTAAAAGGCATATCCATTGCCGAGATCCTGCCCGGTTCAGAGACTATAAGCACAACTGAGGAGCTGCTTGACATCCTTGCTGATGCCGGCTATAACGGCAGCACAGGCCTGGTAATCCATTCTGCAACCCTGAGCCAGGAATTCTTTGATCTCAGGACCGGCCTCGCCGGCGAGATCCTGCAGAAGTTTTCCAACTACAGGATGAGGCTTGCCATTATCGGTGACTTCAGGGATGTTAAGAGCAAAGCTCTTCGTGATTTCATTCTCGAGAGCAACATCCGCGGAACCATAAACTTCGTGGACTCACACCCAGAAGCCATAGCCAAACTTGACAGGTAAAAATGGAATCAGCTATTGTTACCGGCCTGCTGATTGTTGTACCCGTTCTGCAAATGCATGCTGATTTCAACCGCTGATAACCCCTGATCTTCAATAATTCCACTATTAACATGCTATCTTAAAGCATTTTGCTTATTTTGATCTCACTGTTCTGAGTCTCCTGAGAAAATTGTTCAATCAAAATACAGGAATCATGAATCTTCAAAAGTACCCCACAGACAAGACAAGCAGAATATTGTACAAGGCCGGAGGCTGGACTTCCATCCTGTTTCTGGTATACTCAGTGGCTACAATCCTGATATTTATCCTGGTGGGTAAAGACTATCCTGAGACGGCCTCTGAATGTTTTGACATGTTACAGGCGAATAAGTTTACTGCCCTGTTAAGGCTTGATATTGTGTCTGTTATTGTAATCCCATTTTACTACCTGCTCTTCTTCAGCATTTTCCAGGCACTGAAGAACGACAATGAAATGCTGGCAAAAATTGCTCTTTTCTGTACCCTGGCAGGAGTGACAATCTTCATCGCTGGATTGAACCTGGTATCAATACTCATTCTCAACAACAAATACCACGCAACCACCTCACCCGAGATGAGACAGCATCTGCTTGCCGCTTGTGAAGGGATGCTAGCAAGTGACATGTGGATAAATACCGGTGCTATAATCAGGGGAATCATGATTGAGACAGGGGCGCTGATCTTCTCAGTAATTATGCTTAAAACTCTGATCTTCAGCAAAGCGACAGGATGGGTAGGAGTGCTGACACATGGTTTTGACCTGGCAAGTATCCTGATTGGGATATTCTATGCGCCTATGAAAGATATATTCACGATGGTTGCAGGACCACTTTATTTCGTATGGTTTGTGATGATAGGTGCCGGCCTGTTCAGACTGAGCAGGATGCGCGATTGATGAAGTGCCGGAAAAGAAGCCGGGACAACCAACCCGGGCTGCCGCTATTCAGTCAGTTGATCCGCGTGATGAATGCCCAAGTCCCTTAATCAGTTTCTGCTTCAGTTTATTGTACTCTGCCGACTCACTGTCTCTCTGATCAAGGGGAGTGTCAAAAGAAATATGTGTGGTGATATGGACAGGAGGACTGCTCATCACAAATATCTCTTCGCCAAGCATCAGCGCCTCATCAACATCATGGGTCACGAAGATAACTGTGCGCCTGTCAGCGGTCCATAGCCTGGTAAACCATCTTATCATGTTGTGCTTGAGGGCAATATCCAGACCCTTGAGTGGTTCATCCATGAGAATGATATCAGACGGACAGGCAAAGGCACGTGCTATTGAAACCCGCTGACGCATGCCCCCGCTCAGCTGCGCCGGGTAATGATCTGCAAAATCATCAAGTCCCACCAGCCGAATCAGATTATCTGCCTGATGCCTGCGTTCACCGGCAGCTATCTTCCTGTCAATGACCAACTCAATGTTTCCCCTGATGGTCTTCCATGGCAATAACCGCGGATCCTGGAAGATATATGACATGATTGTGCCCTCAAAGCCTGATAGAGCACCTCCGTCAGGCTGAGTAATACCGCCAATGATATTCAGCAGGGTTGTTTTCCCGCACCCGGAAGGTCCCAGTATGCATGTTATCAATCCCCGTGGAATGCTCAGACTGAAGTCGCTGTAAACAGTGACTCCGTCATATTTCTTATTGAGATTACTGATCTTTAATTCCATAATCAATCTTTCCAGGCAACAATCCTGTGTTCACTCCACCGTATCAGCTTTTCAAAAACGAAACTTATAAAAACCGCAACTATTGTCCACGCGATAACTGCATCAACATTCAGAAATACCTGTTGCTCATGCATCATGGTACCGATACCGTATCTGGGCTGACTCAGCACCTCTCCTATTATTATTGCCCTCCATCCTATTCCCATTGCGGATGATGAGCCGCTGATAATGAAAGGCATGATAGCCGGCACATACACTTCGAGAACCACTCTTTCATTGCTCACCCTGTAAAACTTTGCCATCTCAACAATGTCAGGATCCACGCTCCTGATGCCGTCAGCAACGTTGGTGCAGATAAACGGGAACATGGTCAGTATGGCAATAAAGACCGGCACGGATCCCGGGCTGAACCAGATCAGTGCCAGCAATATTATGGCAACCACCGGTACCGAACGCACCGTCACCAGGAAGGGATTCAGAAAGGCATTGAAATCCTTGCTGATACCGGCCAGTATGCCAAGCAGCAATCCGAAAACGGCAGAGATGATGAACCCTGCCAGCCCGCGAAGAATCGTCGTTCCAATGACAGCAAGGAATTCGGCATCAGTGAACAGCTTCAACACCGCCACCACTGTTTTTGCCGGTGTCGGCAGGATAAAGTCAGAGTTAAAATACAATGCCAGCAACTCCCAGATAACCAGCATGGTGATTACGGAAGCGAACCCCAGGTAATGCCTTTTAGTAAATGAAAGCTTCATCAGGTATCTTTCCTCCGATTATATCAGGCTCCATATTAAAAAATATCCGGAGATACGCTTCAATCCCGGTACTGATGTCCCGTGCCTTTTTAAACTCCATATGCGACCGCGGAATGGATGCCACAGCTGTCTGCTCGTCAGGCAGAATGCCATAGGCGACAATCAGCCTGGCGGCACTGTCCGGATTGGTGCTTACCCAATCCACTGATGTTCTGCAGGCATCAATAATCCTTTCAACCAGCTCCGGGTTATGGTCAATTATCTGATCCTTTGCCAGCAAGGCTGTCTGAGCCATTGGTATTCCTGTTGTCCTCTCCCATTCGTTGTTCAGGTCAAAAATGGGGTGGATATCCGTGTTCTTTGCAGCCACCATGCTGACCAGGGGCTCTGACAGCACAGCCAGCTCAGCCTTCCCGGCAGCAACGGCATTGGCCAGTTCAACATGTGAGGGATAACTGTAATCAAGCACAATATCCGCCTCCGGTCTTATGCCGTTCTTTTCAAGCAGATACCGGAAAAGAACATCCGGGGTCATTCCCCTGGCCATAACATTGACTCTTTTACCCCTGAGATCCTCCCAGCGGCCTATTGTTGTATCCTGTCCGAAGAGGTACAGTGAGCCCCAGACAGGTATCGCAATCAACCTGTAACCGAGCCCTTTGTTATAGAGTATGGCTGCCATGGTGGTAGGCAGAATGGCGAAGTCGGCACTTCCGTCAAGCATCATCTTCCTGACCTGAAGAGGCTCATCAAGGATATCAGCCTTCAGGCCGGCATGACTGTCAGAGTCAAGGCTGTCAATCAGTTTTATAAGGGCCATTGACGAAGGCCCGTTAAGGCTTGCAAGGGTCATCCCGTCATGCTTCCCCCTTACAGCGGTCTCTCTGCAAGCAATGCATGCCATGGAAAACAGAATAAATATTACGAGCTTGCGGTTCATGTCAGTGCTTTGCACAAAGCTATTCAATTAAATTCTAAAAAAAAGACAATATCCCACATCCATAATTGCATAATATGCCGGGGAAGGAAAGGTTCTGCGTCAATGTATGACATTAGTCATTGACAGAAAGCATACTTTTACGTAGTTTTGCGCTGTAATTAATCCGACCTGTAATGGCACTGAGGTCTGGTCTTTTTCCCGGCTGAGGTAGTACAGGTTAAATATTAATCCAATCCAGAGGTACCCTGATGGAAAAGAGAATAGGAACACTTCTTATCAGTGTTAACAGCAGCGAGGACGTTCAGTCGCTGAACAATATCATCTCAGATCATTCTGATATTATCATAGGACGCCAGGGCCTTCCCCGTGGCAATAATGTCAGCATCATTTCTCTTGTTCTTGAAGGTACCACAGATCAGATTGGCTCCCTGGCAGGCCGCCTTGGCCGCCTGAGAGGGATTCAGGTAAAATCGGTACTCTTAAAGAACACAGAAAATGAATAAAACACTTTTAATTGCAGCTTTATGTTCACTTGCCATCGCCCCGGGTACGTACGGGCAGAACCGCAACATTCAGACACCGGACGATGACACTCTCTCATTATCTGAGAGAACTATCGATATTGGCGAGGTGGTTGTCTCAAGCCTCCGTATAGACAGGAAGGTGAAAGAGCTGCCTGCCCCCCTTACCGTTGTGAGGGCATCAGATTATCAGAAACAATCATCCCTCACCCTCTCCACCGTGCTGAACAGGGAACCGGGCATCTCACTTGGCGGTGACGGAATATGGGCCACCAATATAAATATCAGGGGCCTGAATGAAAACCGGCTGGTGACCCTTGTTGACGGCAGCCGGGTTGAAACAGCCACTGATCTTACTGCATCAATGAGCATGGTTGACGTCTGGGAGATCGACCGGGTGGAGGTAATAAGAGGCGCACTCTCCTCACTGTACGGAACCGGGGCAATGGGTGGCATCATAAATATCATCACCAAAGACGGCCACTTCTCAGATCAGCTGTATGTCTCGGGAAATGCGGGGGCGGGCTTTGCCTCGGCAAACAGGATGTATTCAGGTCATGCAGACGTGAACACAGGATCGGACAAATGGTATGTGAGGCTCTCCGGCACCTACACTGATGCCGATGACATGAGGACTCCCGAAGGAACACTGCTGAACAGCCAGTATACATATAATAACTTCGGAGCCAGGGCAGGCTTCAGACCATTCGATAATCATGTCATGAAAATTCACTATCAGCGATATATGGCAACCGACGTCGGCATACCCGGCGGTGAGGCCTTCCCCGGACCGTCAGAGGCCACATATACAGACATCGGCAGATCACTGTTGTCAGCAAGCTATGAGATTACCTCTGTTACCGGGAAGCTGAGCAGCCTCAGGTTCAGTTATTTCAACCAGTATATTGACCGTAACGTCGCTCTTGAACCCAACACTGTCACCGAGACCACACTTCCCAATGGCAACACTCAGCGCACCACCCCCACCCTGATGACTCCCGGCGGCAAGCATATGACCAACGGCGGACAGATGCAGGCCACATTTAATCTGTCGTCCGGCAACACGCTGATAGCAGGTGCTGACGTGTGGGGCCGCAGGCTGACAACTGACAGAACAAAATATGTAACCATAGATATAATCAATCCTGCCGGTGATATAATCAAGACCAACAGTGTGGTAAGGGGTGAGACTCCTATCCCGGCCTCATCCTTCACCAGCTCAGGCATTTTTATCCAGGACGAAGCCACGCTTGCTGACGGAAGAGTGACACTGATCACCGGCGGACGGATTGACGGCGTATGGGTCAGCAACGAAGAAGGCTATGATGTTGATTACATCATTATAAATGATGTGGAGAACGACTCTCCTACGCGCCGGATAACCTTCCCGGAAGGATCCGGGAGAAGCATCTCATGGAGCGCCAATGCCGGACTTCTGTACAACCTGACCGGCAGTACCGATCTGTCATTTAATCTCGCACGCTCATTCAGGGCGCCGTCACTCGAGGAACGTTTCAAATACATAGATTTGGGCAATTATGTCCGTCTCGGCGACCAGTCGCTAAAGCCGGAGAGCGGCCTCTCGGCCGAAGCAGGCGTGCGAAAATGGAGCAGTGTCTTTAACTTCCAGGCTGATCTCTTCGTCAATCGCCTGTCAAACCTGATAGTTGAAACTCCCGGTGAGTTCATTTATACAACTATCACCGGCACAGAATTTACAACTGATACCCTTCCGGCGTTGATAAACTCCAATGTCAGCAAGGCGGTGTTATATGGGTTTGATCTGAGATTCGAGTATAACTTCATCCACAACTTCGTCCTTTCAGGCTCCGGGTCATATGTACGCGGGAGGGACACTGAAGCCGGCGCCGACCTTCCCCAGATACCGCCCTTCAAGGGAAGAGTGGGTCTGCGCTATAACTGGAACAGGGCTGGTACAATTGAGCTGACCCTCGCGGGAGCGGCAAAGCAGACTAAGATCGGCGAGAATGAGCAGGTGACAGATGGCTACATGCGGCTTGACCTGGCTATGGGTTCGAAAAAGATTAAACTTGGAAGAACCGGCTTGCAGTTATTTGCAGGCATAGATAACATAACAGATGCCACCTACACCAACCATCTCTCGACGAACAGGGGAGCCGTCAGCGTGGAGCCGGGACGTAACTTCTTCATGCGCGCAAACCTCTCATTCTGAAAAAGGGGCCGGGATAATGCTTGGACGCTTAAGGAAAAAGACCGGCCTGTCACCAGAATACACGAGCCTGAAGAGCCCTGGTCAGGATCCCTGAGAACTATATTATCACGATTGACCACGCTTCCCCGTAAGTGCACGCAACTCATCATTCCGCAACAATCATCCTGTCATTCATCGGATAAATAATGCTGATCCCTGCCGAACTACTGGAGATCGTGATCCTGTACAAGGCCGACGAAATTATCAAAAACGAGTTGCCGAAACCATTGGAGTAAGCCTGGTGACACTCTCCGTTTCATAGAGACAACCCTTGACAGATCCCGGCGGTTTAGTACATCAGGTGGATCTTCTCCTTATTCCTCCATCCTGCCTGGTTCTCATACTGGACGCTGAAGACCTTCTGGGCCGAGGCGGTGACGGAAACCGCCAGCAACACCAGGAGGACGGAAACGTAGTATAACTTTTTTATCGTATTATTTATTTGGAGGTTACTGATATTACAAGGTCAAATTTCGTGCTGAAAATACCACTCCTGGATTCCCGGCTTGCGTCCGTCAGGCCCCTGAGTAATGATACTGAAGCCATCGCGAGAAAAAAACATCATAAACCTGCCACTTCCCATGATCTAAAACCACCATCTCCTTATCTGCAAGCGACTTAAGCGACGCTGAGACTGAGCTGGGACTTGTAAGTCCGTATCGTGAGATAAACCCTCCTGCAGTGGGCTGATCAACACCGTCTTCAGCTGCAATTGCAATAAGCAGCCTGAACTGGTGGGCGGAAAGCAGATTGCGGTAATTGATATACTGTGGTTCAAAATCAGTCATAATACGGTGAAAAGCCCGGTTGACTTCGTCTGCACCTGTGTTTTTATACCCTTGCTCATAAATGATGCTGCACACATACTGCACATACCAGGTATGTAGCCTTGTCCACCGGAAAATTCGCAGCAATGAATCATCATCAATCTCCCTGCCGGCTTTTTGAAAATGACTTTTGATGAATTCAGCGTAATCATTCTCCGGGATCCTTTCAAGGTACATGAGTTCAGAGCTCTGGTAAAACGGGCTTCCGGCAGACATGAACATATTTTCAAGCATATGCTTGCTGCTGCCTGAGAAAATGAACGGGATGACGGGGTAAGCCTGTATTACCGTTCGCAGTATTGCTTCGGTGTTTTCTTCCGGATACTTAGCTACCTGCTGGAATTCATCAAACATGAATACGATATCCCGCTTTATCTCCGAAATCAGTAGCATTATGCTGTCAAGCCCTGTGCTGATGTCAGTGGTTGTCTCCACTGTCAGCTCAACCGCCGGTTCTCCTGTCAGAGGGTCTATCGACAGTTTCGGACGAAGTGAAACCATCAGGCCAAACATTTTTTCCATGAAATTCCTTTCCTTCTGCCTTACCCTGAAAAGTGCCGTAGAAACAGCATTCAGCATGTCGTTGCAATTCATAGTCGGAAGAAGATCGGTATAAATTACAGCGCACGATTTCCCCCTTTCCTCAATCCGGTGCTTCAGGTGCCTGAGCAAACCCGTTTTGCCCATCCTCCTGAGAGATATCAGGGTTAAATTCCTTCGAGAGTCAATGGCGCCGGCAAGCCTCTTCGTCTCATCTTCCCTGTTACAGAAATACTCAGGGCCTGCATATCCCCCCGTAATGAACGGATTGGTGATTTTAGTTTTCATGTTACGTTTTTTACGTAACGCAAATTACGAAATTATATTCAATCTTTTATACATAATATGGGAGAAGAAGCTGTTTTCATCCCATTTCTCCGGGTGCAGGCATGTTAAATAGTCACGTAACTCTCAGGGGGTGATCGGAATACTGACACCTGGCGTGGGCACGCCCCGAGACAATTTCAGTTTCATCCACCTTGATTACGGGACCTGTGACAATTACGTCTGGGCCGATGGCGGTGAGAGGCTCTGGCCAATCATGCCGGCTTTTGACAGGGATGATGTCCCTGCCCTGATCACCCTCGCTGAAGACACTGATCTGAGTGTTTTGTTTGAAATGAAAAATAAGTAATTTAATCACCCCTAAAAGACCAACTTATGAACGAAGCTGTAGAACGCCATGATGAGGGATACTGCATAAGGGATATCGAGACTGTCAAGGCGCTGTGGACCCGGACATACGACACCGAAGGCAAGCCTGACTGGTCACATATCCTGCCATATTACCATAAGGATATCAGGTTCAGGGACTCGGTACAGGAGCTGTACGGCAAAGACGATTTTGTGGCTATGACGGAACGACTGGCACAAAGGTCAAAAGACCTGAAAATGAATATTGTCAATGCCGTAGCCCAGGATAATGTCTATTTCCTTGAATGGGAAATGACCATAAAGTTCAGGAAAAATCCAAGCTCCATACTCTACGGCGCCAGCCGGATCAGGGTCAATGATGAAGGTAAAATCATTGAACAAAGAGACTACTATGACCTCTGGGGAGATATCTTTGACAACATCCCACGGTTCGGGAAAGCCTACAGGAGGTTCATGATCAAGAAATTCGGTTGATTGATGCTTTATGCGAAAGAACTTAAAACTCAGACAATACTTTAAAGAATACAGGTGGGATAACATTGCTGCCATGATCCGGAACAACAGGGCAGCACCTGAGATCTGCCCCGGGGATTTCCCCGGGAGACTGGTTGTCATCACCGGTGCAACATCAGGCATCGGCTATGTGACTGCAAGGAAGTATGCCTCACGGGGAGCAGACCTGATGTGTATCAACCGAAACCGGGAAAAATCAGAAGTGCTCAGGAACGAAATCGAAGAAGAATTTGGTGTAAAATGTGATTACAGGATAGCCGATCTCAGTGTCCTTGCAGACATACACCATGTTGCCGGTGAGATGGCAGCACTGGACAGACCCATTGATATCATTATCCACAATGCCGGGGTCTATATGACCAGGAGGGAACTCTCCACTGATGGCCTTGAGAAGGTATTCGTGATACAGTACCTTGCCTCCTTCATCATTAATTATCTCCTGATGGATAAGCTCAAGTCACAGCCCCGTGCTCGTATCATAATGGTAAATTCCGAGGGACACCGGTTTGCTGCATGGGGTCTTCACCTTGATGATATGAACTGGGACAGGAGGCGTTATTCCGGGTTGGGAAGCTATGGATCTGCCAAGCTGGCCCAGTTGCTGTCAATGCTTGTCTTTGCCGAACATTTTAAAGGTTCGGGCGTAACGATCAATGCCATGCACCCGGGAGCAGTGAAGACAGAGACCGGACAGGATAACGGACCTGTATATAAATGGTTCAAGAGGAACTTTATCGACAGAACCCTGAAATCGCCCGAACTGTCAGCTGAAGCCCTCTTCTGGCTTGGTACATCAGAAAAGGTGGAAGGAGTAACCGGGAAATTCTTCAACCTGACCACCATGGAGGAGCCTGCACCCCCTGCACTGGATATGGAAATCGCCCGCCAGCTGTGGCACACAAGCATGGAATACGGCAGGCTGGTGCAGAAAGAAGATTCGGAGAGAATTGAATTTTCCGCTAAGGAAACCCGTGAATCAAAAACTGAATGAATAGAATAAAAATCATTCATAACTATCTGTCAGTAAATACTACAGGAAACGAACGCCATGATTGGTAACAGGTACGATACAATCATTGTTGGAGGAGGAATAGCAGGTCTTACCGCGGCGGCATACCTGTCAAGGGCCGGAAGGAAGACACTTCTTATTGAGAAGAACAGTGAATGCGGAGGACTGGTAAACTCATTCAGCCGCGACGGATTTGTTTTTGATGCGGGTGTTCGCGCCCTCGAGGATGCCGGCATAATCATGCCCATGCTGGCCGAGCTGGGGATCAGCCTTGAGGTGGTGAAGAGTCCTGTTTCTGTAGGTATAGGAAACAATATCCTCAACATAGAAAACCTTGACAGCCTGAACAGTTACAGTGATCTCCTCAAAAAAATCTACCCGGCAAGCAGCAATGAAATTGATGATATCATTCGTGTCATCCGGAAGGTGATGAAAGACATGGATGTTCTGTACGGCGTAGAGAACCCGGTGTTCAAGGATCTGAGGCGCGACAGGAAGTTCCTGTTTAAAAAGCTGCTGCCCTGGCTGCCAAGGTTCCTGTTTACTGTCGGCCGTATAAACCGCATGAACCAGCCTGTTGAAGGTTATCTGGAAAAGATCATCAGTGACCCTTCGCTCTGCGATATCATCTCACAGCATTTCTTCCGGAACACCCCGGCATTCTTCGCCCTGAGCTACTTCTCGCTCTACCTTGATTACTTTTACCCTGTCGGGGGTGTGGGTAAGCTGGCCGGGGCCCTGGAGAAAAAGATCGTTGAATGTGGAGGTGAGATAAGGCGTGAGACGAGTATCACCTCGGTAAAGGCCGGCGATCATACGGTAACAGATATGGATGGGGCTGTCTATTCATATGACACTCTCGTCTGGGCTGCAGACCTGAAAGCCTTCTACCGGATCACAGATACTGAAGGACTTGGTTCGAAGGTGATTAAAGGCTTCGCGGATGCGAAAGAGAAGATCCTGCAGCACCGCGGGGGCGACTCCGTATTTACGCTCTTCATACAGGTAAATGAGCCTCTGGAGACCTTCCATAAAGTGGCCAACGGCCATTTCTTCTATACGCCCCTGAAAACAGGACTGGGCCGAATCCACAGGGAGGAGCTTGACGCTCTTCTTGCCGGTCCCGGGATTCAGGACAGGAAGCGGGTGCTTGAGTGGCTTGACCGGTTCACCACTCTGAACACCTATGAGATCTCCATCCCCGGCCTGAAGGATCCTTCACTGGTACCGGAAGGGAAAACGGGGTTGATAATCAGCTTCCTCACCGAGTATAACCTGTTTAAGGCAGTGCAGGCAGAGGGCTGGTATGATGAGTTTGTCAGGGAGATTGAAAACCGGGTCATAGAGGTCATCAGCGGCTCTGTCTATCCATGGCTGAAAGAGAGGATCATGGCCCGTTTCAGTTTCACACCCCTGAGTATAGAAAACAGGATTGCCAGTTCAGAAGGTGCTATCACAGGCTGGTCATTCATCGATCCGGTGCCTGTAGTGCACAAAATACAGATCGCTGACAGGTCAGTGGTGACGCCTGTACCTTCAGTCTTCCAGGCTGGCCAGTGGGCTTACAGTCCTGCCGGGGTGCCAATGTCAATCCTGACCGGCAAACTTGCGGCTAATAAAGTACTGAAAAGCAGGTAGCTTGCACCAACGGGGTAATTTCACGGAATTCCGTTTGGCTTATAGTTAAATAATGATCAGGAAAGCAGAATAATATGGCCTCATCAACCTGAAATGAAATCGCTTGAGGAAAGTGTCACCGGCTCTGTGTGCTCTAAGGCTGACGACGGAATACTCCGGACATCAAGGCAGCCATTATCTCTCCCCATATCAGCTCCGACGGAGGCATGATGGGTTGGATTGCTGCCTTCCGCAGCGGTAATCTGGATCTGGCAGGTTCAATACAGTACTTTTCTTCCAGGTCAACAGACAGCAATTCATCTGTCTGAATCTCTTTCTCGATCATCTGCTTCTTAATCTTTATTGCCTCATCATTAACCTGATTCCTGACAACGAGCCCGGATTCCGGCTCATACTTCCTGCCGATGAGTGTGCTCAGCTTCTCCAGGATTAATTCCATCTCCGGGTGGTTCACCTTTCCCCGGATTTTCAACAACAGTCCCAGTATCTGCTCCGCCAGTCCCGCATCGGTAATGCTAAGGCTGAGAATTGAATAGGCGGGATCGGAATAAAAATAGAGCCCTCCCTCCTGCTTTATCGGGGCATTGAATCCGAGGATGTCACTTCGCATGACGCGGATATCATCACGGAGGGTCCTCTCCGAGACTGTGGCGTATCTTCCCCTGTCCGAGGCAAGGGCCTCCGAGCATCTCTCCCTCAGCTCGTCAATTGACCACCTTCGTCTTCCCCCGGCGAGGCAGGAGTTGATTGTCTTGTATCTTATCAGTGCGTTAAGGTTGGCCGGCATGATAATTCTTTTTTCATTGCAGATAGGCTGCAATGCGGTGGCTTTTCTTTGCCCACAGTCTAAAATTAATAATTATAAACGAGTAACAAAACCATGAAGACAAAAGCGATCCACTTCACAGCCTTTGGCAACGCTGCCATTGTTCAGGTCAGCTGCCAGCCTCTCACCTCCCTCCCCTTCCTTCCTGCCGGACCGGCCATAAAGAGCGGCGGCCTCATCATCTCCGAGCTGACAGCCTCCGGCTCCGTAGGTCAGCTCACCGCGCTCAACAAGACAGCCTGCTATCTCCTCCTTACCGATGCCGATGTCCTCACCGGTGCGAAACAGAACAGGGTTGTAAACAGGTCGGTGCTGCTGGCACCGTCGTCGAAGACAGTCATAGAGGTCTCGTGCGTGGAACGGCTTCGCTGGGACTACCGGTCGTCGTCGTTCAGTACCCCCGGATCGGTTGCTGATCCAGACTTACGGAGCAGGAAAGCAGGCACCTTTTCAAGGATGAAGCCTGATCAGGGGTCTGGCGTTCGCAACACGCAGGGCGAAGTATGGGATCATGTAAGCGCGAACCTGGCTTGTGAAGGTGTTCACAGCCAGACGGAGAGCTACGAGGAGCTGCTTCAGTTCAGGATGCAGAAGGCGGAACGGGCTTTCCACGAATGCAATCCTGCCGATGGCTGCAACGGCCTGGCCGTCATCCTCGACGGAAAGGTTATCTCGGCCGACATTTTCGGGAACGAGGAGTCGTTTAAGTATTATTTCCCGATGCTTCGCGATGCCGTCTTCACCCTTTCGCGCCACGGCGCTGACAGGGAACAGCCGGATATGCACGAGGCTTACTTCAGGGCGCTGGAGGCCATTGACGAGTTCAATGATGCCGGCCGTCACCCCGAAGAGTCACACCCCGGCGCCGGAACGCTTAATATGGTAGAAACCGAACGCCTTGTGGGCTTCAGCCTGGTGCACGGGGAAGAGATGATACACAATGCACTCTTCACCAGGAACGATCCGTCAACAAGGCTGATCACCGAATAAAAACCACACCCGGGCCAGGGACAGATACTGGTGGATATAAAGGCTTTAGCCATCATTCCGGTCGGCTGGATGGTCAGATGCAGCCTAAATGGCGGGTAAATGGCGGGTAAAGTACCGTCAAAATATTTTTTGCATTGGCTTTTCAGTCGTAATATTGGTGAGGATTTAGAAACCAAGGCAATGAAACAACCGGAATTAGGCAGGAAGATCACCGAACTCAGAAAGGAAAAAGGTCTCACCCAGGAAGAGCTGGTAGACAGGTGTAATATAAGTGTACGGACCCTGCAGCGAATAGAGGCAGGCGAGGTTACCCCGAGGAGCTATACTATCAGGACAATCCTGGCGGCGCTCGATTACGATCTGAGCAGGATCTCAGACGATGATGCTGCCGGAAAGAGCTTCTTCGGATGGCTGAAGGATACCTTTCTTATTGATATTGACCCCGACCGGTCAGGCACTTTTATTATTAAACAGCTTAACATTGCGTGGCTGCTCGGCCTGGTCTATTTCATTCTCGGATTCCTTGAATCTGCGGCAGATTATTTCCGGATGGAAAATGACCGGATGATCTTCAGCATCCCTGTATATGTAACCATCAAGGTTGCTGTCCTCGTCACTTTCTTTTACTTTCAGCGAGGCTTCATCCTGGTGGGCCACATGTTCAGGAACTACCTCCTGAAGATCATGTCATATGTACTGATCTTTGGCGTGTTCCTGATAATAGCATATGATATCGCTTCGCTGTTCTATGAATCCGTTGAGCGGGAATACATTCTTGGGGCTCAGGCGCTGACCTTTGGAGGGATACTGATCCTTTACGGAATCTCACTGATAAAGCTTCACAGATCATTTGGGAATGTTCCGGTTATCGCAGGCATATTTGAGATTACCGCAGCCTTCTTCTTCCTTACAATCATACTGTCATTCATCGGATATATAATGCTTATCCCTGCCGAACTGCTGGAGATTGTGATCCTCTTTAAGGCAGTTGAAATCATTAAATCAAAGCAGCCCGTGAACGGGGCAATGACAACCTGACGCACAAGGCGCAGGTACTGATAGTCCCGGAAACACTTCCCTGTTACTTATTCCAAAGACGGGGTATTTGATTAATTTTGCTGTCGCAAAACCGGATTATCGGAAGCAATTATTTCAATCTTTTCGTAATACTCGGCATTGCCGGCCTTGCAGGGCTTGTCATTGGCGGAAGGCTGGTTGTCACCAGTGCCATCGAGATGGCAAAAGCAATGGGTGTAAGTGAGAAGATCGTCGGCCTGGGAACAATGATTCTTCTTCTCTTTATTTTGACCGGGAAAAAGAGAAAACTTGACAGGTGGGAGGCCGCCCTTCTGCTGATCGGCTATATTGGCTACACGGTAAAGCTGGTGGCCGGTTAGCTCTGCCTTTGGCCCACAGTCATGTTCACCTGTGACCTGCTGACAGGAGGGCAGGGCACCACGGCGCACTAATCACCCTCTTCAAGACTGAACAGGTCGTTTACCGGTTTGTCAAAATACTTTGAGAGCCTGAGAGCCAGGACGGTCGACGGCACGAACTTGCCAAGCTCAATGGAGTTTATTGCCTGCCTGGTCACTCCTATCTCCCTGGCCAGCTCCTCCTGGGTGATATTCCTGATTGCCCTCTCAACCTTCAGACTGTTTTTCATGACTCAGTGATTTTTTGGCTCTGTGGAGTAGATACTGAAACCGGATTATAAATATCACCAGGATTGTGAACATGTTGAATATCATCACATAGAAAAATCCGAAATCATAAAAGAAAAGAAAACAGAACAGCAGTATGCCATAATTGATGTATGTAGCCCACAACAATGATTCAAGCCTGATCCTGGCAATGAACTCATCTTCTGTCTTTTCCCTGGAGAAAGCAACAAAGAAAGCACTGATAATGAAAAGTAGGCCTGTAACAGTCAAGGTGAGATTCGTTTTAACGAAGCCCATAGTGACGGATTCACCCAATATCTCATTTGAGTATAACGTAAATACCTTCGCATCAAGAAAGTCAAACTCGAAACCGGAAAAGATAATGTAAAGTCCAAACAGGGTTGTAGGGATCAGCATGATCCAGCCGGGTGTTTTGAACTTATTCGGTAAAAGCAATTTCGTTTTCATAGCTCTTTGCGTTTTTATTCAATGCAAATGTAATACATACTTTACATTTATGCAACTATTATTTACTTTTTGTAATGTTTAGATGTCTTTTTTTAAATTTTTTTATACTATATAAGAACAGGCCGGAGCCAGGTGCCAGTAGGATGGCGGCAATGAAATACACGTCGTACCAGGCCGGTAGAATTTACAGCATCCTGGTTCCAGCCAGAGAGCAAAGACACCGGAGCGGGAAATAATTACCTTTACATGAAAAAATGGGTAATTGGATTTATCAGCTCAGAATCACTTTAGTTGAATCAAGGCCCAGAATCTGGCGCAGGATCCTGGTGGAAGAGGACATACTTCTCTCAGATCTTCACAAGATCATACAGACCACTATGGGTTGGACAAATTCGCATTTGCATCAGTTCATAAAGGACGAAACCTTCTATACTCAAAGAATGCCTGATGATGATTTTTGGGAGGAGATGAATAATGTGGATTATAAAGGGATTAAACTAAATGAGTTACTACGTTTCGTTAAAAATACAATCATCTACGAATATGATTTCGGGGATAGCTGGATGCATGAAATACTGCTGGAGAAGTTTCTTAAACCGGATCCTGATGTTAAATACCCTGTCTGCATTGATGGCGCCATGAAGTGTCCACCCGAAGATGTTGGCGGAATGGGAGGTTACATGAGAATGCTGAGGGTCCTGCGAAATCCCAATAACAGAGAATATGAAAGCTTCATTAACTGGCTTGGAGGGGATTTCAACCCAAGGGAATTTGACATTACAATGGTTAATAAACAATTGGCAAAGCGCAACTACGGGCTCCCCCGGTTTTAATGCAGACTCCCCCCAACGTGGAATAATTTGCATATATCCTTCATTGTCAGAGCTGATCAACAAACCTCAGTCACAGGAATAAGAACCGTTCTCGCAGGCACTGGCTAAATTGACAGGATGATGGAGTTGGGGAGATGCTAAGTCACCACCAAAGCAAATAATTCATGAAAATATTTAACTGAGTGGGGGGCTATTCAACTCCGAAGACCTTATGCAGGAAGTTTCTAATCTTTGTTACATGAATATCATAGAGAGAAATATCGATCAAATTATCAAGCTCTGTAAGCGCCACAAGGTCAGGGAGCTATATTTGTTCGGTTCTATACTTACAGATACCTTCAATGATGAAAGTGATGTAGATTTTCTGGTTGAATTCAGCATCGTGGATATTCAGGAATATTTCAACAGCTATATAGATTTCAAGGAAAAGCTGGAAGCTTTATTGAAGAGACCAGTAGACCTGGTCGAAAACCAGGCTGTCAGAAATCCAATCTTCAGAAAAGTTCTTGATAGAGAGAAAAAGCTGGTCTATGAACGAGAAAGTGCTTAAGTGTCTGTATGACATCAAAATAGCCATAGATGAAATTTATCTTTTCTTTGAAACAGGTTCTGGGCATGTGGATCTCCGAGACTGAGAGTGCTTCGTTCTGGATGA
>ERZ795048.1550-NODE-1550-length-20273-cov-6.300277_pt1 | contig 20273 bp, 20 predicted proteins | sample MGYA00375132_ERZ795048 | MGnify/ENA primary metagenome ERZ795048 (study PRJEB30177, sample SAMN05720225) | activated sludge metagenome | isolation source: Anaerobic digester | place: Hong Kong | collected 2014-12-17 ... | reverse complement strand
GGGCCGTAAGCGACGTCAAAGGCGACGGGCAATCCGGAGCTGGCGGTGGCGGACAGGGTCAGCTCATTGGTGGCCCATTGATCGTCCGGCGGGGAAAAATCAATGGTCTGGGGGTGGCGGGCGCCGGTGCCGGCGAACAGCAGATTGGTCAGGGGGGAGGGCGAGTCGGTATCCAGCGAGAGGGCGGCCTGGTAGACGCCGGCGGTGGCAGGCCAGAAGACCGCGGTGAAATTGGAGGCGCCGCCGATTTCCACGGTGGAGGGGATGCCGGCGAATTCGAAGCGTGCGGCGCCGGCGCCGTTGGTGGTCCATCCGTGGACGTGCAGATTGGAAGACCCGAGATTGCGCAGGGTGAAGAGATTGGTCCGGGCCCGGCCGATGAGGATCTCGCCGAAGTCGGTGCCTTTGGCGAGGGAGGGCGGTTCGGAGTCCACGACGGGCGCGCCGTTGGTGCCCAGCACGGACAGGCCGGCCGACGATCGCAGCAGGAACGCGCGAGGCTGGCCGTAGTAGAGGCCGCGGCCGGCGATTTCGTTGTATTCGTTGATGCCGGTGGCATTGGTGAGCACCCAGCCGGTGCCGGAAGCAATCAGGTCGTTGAGGTTGGTCATGACGCCGTCGCGCCAGAGAAAGGCCTGGTTGGTGCCGGAGCCGGTGGTGGAGGTGCCGACGATCCAGGAACGATCATTGATGGCGTTGGCGTAGGAACTTTGATCAGGCGATTCCAGGGTGCCCAGGTCGCGCATGAGGGAATTGGAGGGATTGCTGGTTCCGGCAGGATCCTTCCATGTTCCGTTCGTGGAGGTCACGAGAAAGGCATGGCGGGGATAAATCGTATTGGTGACGCCGGTCCATCCGACGGCTTGTCCGAGATTGTTGACATCGTTGGCCTGGCTGTATTCGCCGGTGGAATCGTCGACGGCCAGAGAACCCAGAAAACGGGTTTCTTCCGTTTCGCTGGAGCCATTTCCGTTGTCATCGCTCCAGACATAAGCCCACCAGCGGGGATTGGCAGAATACAGGAACATGGTGCCGCAAATCATGCCCTCCTCATTGATTCCGTACGCGTCGCAGGATTGGTTCGCCGCCATGGTGGATTGGATTTGCACGAACTGGTTGCTGACCCACCAGAACGCATTGTTAATGGCCGGATAGTTGGTGGGGGGGAGGAGCCGGCGAGTTCACCCTGGTCATTGATGGCCCGGGGCCGGCTTTTGGCACTGCCCCAGGTGCCGATGGAGGTCATGAGGCCGTTGGAATACACAAAGCCGTGGTAATTGGTCGGCGAGACGTACGCATCTCCCGTGATCTGGCCGTGATTGTTGATGGCGCGGGCGACGCTGGTGGTGCCGCCGGGGAGAAAACCGAGGCCGGTCAGGGTTCCGTTCGACCAGACGAAGGCCTCAATGGCGCCGTCAGCCGTCAGCGACCAGCCGACGACCTGGCCGTTGTCGTTCAGGCCCAGGGCGGCGCTTTGGGCGCCGCCGAGGGTGCCGAGATCAATGGGCCAGTACTCCGGGGCGGCCGCGGCGGACAGGGCGGCCAAGACGGCGCCGATCCAGATGACATGGAAACGGGTCATGGGCAGAAACAGAATCGTAACGGAATCGGGAGGAAGGTCAATGGCCGGGTTCGTGGAATTGGAGGCCGAAATAGCGGTAGGGGGGGAGAAGGGGGGGAGAAGTCATGACGGGCGGGACGGCGGGGAGATTGGTGAAGACGGAGAAGCCGCCCCAGGCGGGGTTGGTGCTGGCCAGGATGGAATAGGAGGCGGAGCGGTTGGTATAGGCGTGCCAGACGACGCGCCAGGCGTTGGTGCCGGGGTGGCGGGTTTCAAAATCCACGACGAGGCGGGCATCGGCGGGATTGGTGGGATTGAGGCCGAGGGCATGTTCCTGCCAGGTCAGATAGCCGTCGCGGTCCTGGTCGAGGCTGGCCTCGGCCATCCAGTGGCGGTTGGTCAGATCGAATTCGGCGAGCCATTCGGGCGGAACCAGGCCGTCGTCGAGGACCGGGGCGAAGACGGCATGGAGATCGAGGTTGCCGGGGAGAGAGGTCCAGGAGAACGCCTGGGTGGCGACGGGCATCGGCAGGGGCAGGGGAACAGAATTGGAGCGGAGGTCGGCGATGAAGGCGCCAGCGTCGGCGGTGAATCCGGCGGCGAACGGATCGCCGGCCTCCAGCAGGAATTCGCCGGCGGGATCGGCGGTGCCCGGGCCGTCGGAGGTGACGCGCACGCGGCGGGTGGTGTTATGGAGCGCGACGGGCACGACGATGGGGGATGGCGTTTCGGGGTCGTTGTGGTGGACCAGAAGCGCACCGTGTCCAGAGGCCATGGGCGGCAGCGGAGTGGTGTCGAGATCGATGGGGACGGCAAAACCAAAGCCGACACCGATATTCCAGTTGGTAATGGGGAAAGTGAGCCAGGCTTCGTATTCCGTGCGCGGCGTAACGACAACATCGTCCACGCGCCAGCCTTCGGCGACGACATAGGCGTCGGCGCCGAAGCGGAACCGGATCTGCACTTCCCGGCCGGCGTAGGCGGAGAGGTCGGCTCCGACGGGATCCCAGTCTTCGGTATCCACGAAACAGGGGGTATCCGGGGCGAAGGGAGAAGCGGGGTTGGAGGTGATGAGGCCGGGATAACCGCCTTCCGGCACGAGCGGGGCCCACGTGGCCCCGCCGTTGGCGGAAATTTCCAGGACGCCGGAATCCCAGTAATAGACGCCGTTGGGATCGTCCTGATCGATTTCGAAGCGGGCGCGATGCAGGAAATCGAGGCGGGGGGCGGCGGCGGCCAGCTGGATGGGCGGAGAGACCAGCGCGGCGTGGGTGGAATTGCGATAGATGCGGGTGATGGCCTGCCCGCAGTACCAGGCGTGATCGGGCGAGGCGGATTCCTGGGAGCTGAGATGCCAGTCCAGGTTGCCGTCGGGGCGGGTCCATCCGTTGGTGCCCGATTCCATGTCGTCGGCGAATCCGATCGGCGCGAGTTCCAGTTCGATCTCCAGGTCGCGGCCTCCGGTGTTCTGGATGGACAGCGACACATTGGTTTGCGAGTCGCGGGGCAGGGAGGCGTCGAATGAATCGGGCGAGATGGCGATGCGCGCATAGGCGACGGAGACGGTCCAGACGGCGGACTGGGCGGAGTAGCCGGCCGGATCGGCGGCGGAGAGGGAATAGGTGATGACATCGCCGTCGCGGGCGGGCGAAGGAAGGACGGCGGTGAACAGATTGCCGGCGGCATTGGTCATGGGGGCGGAGCGCAGGAGGCCGCCGTTGCGCTGCCAGTGGAGGGTGGCGGAGGCGACGCGGTGATTGTCGGTGATGACGGCCTCGACGGGCCAGGGGGCGGGGGCGAGGGCCGGCGACGGCAGGGGGTCGTGCAGGATAACCGGGGGCACGGGGAAGGAATCGGCGTCCAGCGGATCGGTGTGGTCGGCGGCTTCGAGCTCGTTTTCGTGTCCGTCGCCGTCGGGGTCGCCGTAGCGGTCCTGGCCGATCGCGCCGAAATAGCGTTCTTCGAACCAGTCAGGGAGCCCGTTGCCGTCGAGGTCGCGGGTAGAGGGCAGATAGCGGGCAATGGCCGTTCGGGGGGCGGGCATGGGCAGGCCGGTGATCTGGCGGGGAGAGGGCGCGCCGTCGGCGGGCCAGCGGGTGCCGTCGACTTCCCATCCGGCGAAGGACAGTTCCACGGCGCCGGTTACATGGTGTTCCGGGGTCTCGAGGCTGGAGGCCGCGGAGCCGGCGGCATGCCAGGTGATGCCGGAGAGCGCACCGGTCGGCGAGGACCCGTGCGTCAGGGCGGTCTGTTCCTGCCAGAGCCAGGTGATGATGGACGGGCCGGTCAGGGTGAACGAGCAGACGCTGCCGGTGCCGGCGGGGGGAACGGAGCCGGCGCCCTGCCAGCCGGCGCAGGCCGTGCGCCAGCCGTTGGTGCCGTCGGGGGGATAGAAGGCTTCGGCGCGGACCCGTGCATTCGAGGCGAGGGTATGCAGGCCGTAGGCCGGGTCCACGCTGAAGAAAGACCCCGGCAGGCCGCTGACGGCCAGGGCGATGGGCGGGGTGATGTCAAAGATATGGAGTTCGGCGGGGAATGCGGCGGGATGGGTGGCGGGCAGTTCGGCGGGGCCGGCGGAAAGATAATAATGCACGCGGGTGCCGACGGGCTGGGGGGGGATGGAGGCCTCGAAGAGGCGGTCGTTGGTGGTGGTCATGGCGACGGTCGTGAAGACGCCGGTGTCGCCGGTGGTGTTCCAATGGAGCAGAACGGAGGCGGGATCCAGCGCGCCGGCAGAGGTAACCTCGGCCGTGACGGGGTAAGGCGCATCGGTGATCCAGGTGGTTTCCAGCGGGGTGTGCTCGATGGAGGCCGGCAGGGCGATGGCGCCGCGGAGATAGAGGGCAAAAGGCTGGGGGCCCTCGGGGACATTGGTGGCGGTGACGGTCAGGGTCCAGATGCCGGGGGCGGGGGCGGGCACATCCACGCCTTCGAGATTGTTGAGGGCGTCGGGACCGGAAAGACCGTTGGGATAATGAATCGCGCCGCCGGGGGCGGTCAGGGTCAGGTCGAGATCGTTCACCAGATTGACGGCGGCGGCCAGGGCGGAGGGATAGTCGCTGTAGGCCAGGACGGCGGTGAGCGGGGCCGGGCTGGTGACGGCGAACGGAAAGGCGACGCGCTGGCCGGTGGCGAGCGGTTCGGGGCCTTCCATCAGGACGGCCGCCAGGCCGTTGGTCGGGAACAGGGTGCCGCCGACATCGATCAGTCCCCAGCCTTCCACGGAATTGGGCCTGGGGGCGGGGGGGATTTCGCGGGCGGCGCCGGTGCCGTACTGGCCGGGGGAGAGCGAGCGGGCGCCGCCGGCCAGGGCGGCTTTCAGCAGGGCGGCGGAGGGGCTGTCCAGGCCGAGCACATCGGTGGCGTACTGGCGGACGAGGAGGGCGGAGCCGGCGGCCAGGGGGGTGGACATGCTGGTGCCGCCCATGAAGCAGTAGTTGGTGTTGCCGGCCAGCAGGCCCCAGCCGGTGTCGGAGGAGGCGCGCGACCGCGCCGAAACGATGTCGGTGCCGGGCGCCACGATGTCCGGTTTGGTGCGGCCGTCGGCGGCGGGCCCGCGGGAGGAATAGGCCGCCATGCCCGGCGGTGCGACGGGGGGGCTGGAGGACACGTAGTCGGATCGGAGGGGTTCGGCGCGGTAATCGATGTACCAGAGCTGCCCGTAGGTGGCCGAGGTGCGGCCGCCGGTGCCCGGCGGCCGGCCGCTCTCGGAAGCGCCGACGGCCAGCACGTTCTTGGCGGAGGCGGGGGAATCGAGCGACAGGGGGTCGACGAGGCCGTCGTAATCGCCGTCGGTGCCGGCGTTGCCGGCGGCGAAGGTGATGAGCATGCCGGGGTGATCCCAGATGAATTCATCGGTGGTCATGGCGTCGCTGGTGTAGTCTCCGGCGACGGCGCTGCCCCAGCTGTCGGAGTGAACGCGCGCGCCGAGGTCGAAGGTAGGCCCGTACAACTCGTTCAAATCGTCGGGGAGGGCGAGATAGTCGTAGGGGTCCATGATGGACTGGAAAACCAGACCGGCGCCGGGGGCGACGCCTCGGTACTGGCCGCCGGAGGCCGCGCCGGTGCCCAGCACGGAGGCGGCGACGTGGGTGCCGTGATAGTAGGTGTCGCTCCAGTTCGTGAGGCGTCCGATATCCAGCACCTGGATGAGACGTCCGGCGAAATCGGGATGCAGCGTGGCGACATCGCCCGAATCCAGGCCGGTATCGGCGATGGCGACAATCTGTCCGGCGCCGTCGAGGCCGTGAATCTCGCGGACGGCATCCACGTTCAGGCGTTCGGACGCGCGGGCCATGTCGTTAAGGATTCGGGGCGGCTCGTGGTATTCGACCCATTGGACTTCAGGCAGGCGGGCGAGATCCGCGGCCGCCCGCGCCGGCAGGGCCGCGCGGACAAGTCCCCATCGCCGGCCGGGGGCGGTGCGGATGTCCGACGCTCCGGCGGCGGCCAGTTCGCGGGCCAGGCTCTTCACGTCGTCGGGCGCGAAGGTCTGGAGCGTGACCGGCACGGGCAGGGCGGGTTCCTCGCGGGCGAGAGCCGCCAGCAGCGGCTGGATTTTATGCTCCGGGCGGTATTCGCCGGTCCACGCCACGTGGGGAAGCTGTTCGATCCGCGCTCTCGCCTCCGCGGGCGCCTCCGTCAGCAGCGCGTGGTCGGGCAGATACGAGCGGATGATGCCGCCGGCCTGTTCGATGGCGGTCCGCCACTCGGGACGGACGGGGGCGTCAAACAGGACCAGCCAGGGAAAGCCCCGGGCGGACGGCCGGGCATGGGCGGGCGCGGGGTCCAGCGGGATGCCCGGGCGCACGATGCCGGTTCGCAGGCGGATGGCGGGGCCGTCCGGGGAGGGCTCCGTCGGCGGCGGAGACAACTGCGGACGAACGGCGCGAACCGCGGAACGGGAGGCCATGGCGGCTTCCTGGAGGGTCGGTCCGGGATCGGATGCGGAGGCGCGCGTGGCCTGCCGGCGCGCCGACAGCCAGACGGTCAACCCGGCGGCCAGCAGCAGCAACCCGGCGGCCGTTCCGGTTCGTCGAATAAAAGACGGCAAATTCATGGCGGGTCCGATTCCATTAACCTACCACGCCTCAAGGGCATAAGCCAAGCGGGGAGAATCCGCTTTGGGAGGCCCCGGCCGGAAGGACGGCCGGGCCGTTTGACAAGCCCCCGCACGGGGTGTAGCTTCCGCGGAATTTCATGACTGTTCTGCGCAGCATTCAGGCCTGGTCCCCGATGATTCTGGCGGTTCTTTTGCCGCTGGGATTCGGGGTCTTTCGTCCGGCACCACCGGCCGCGCCGGCTGCTCCGACGGTTCCCGTCCGGAAGGCGGTGGATGCCGGGCAGGCGGCGGCGCGGCTTGTCGAGGCGGTGATCCAGATTGAATCCGGCGGCGACCCGTTGAAAGTCGGCCGCCACGGCGAGCGCGGCTTAATGCAGATCCGGGCCGGCACCTGGCGGGACGTGACGGCCCGGTTGTACGGCGCGCCCCTGCCGTTTGACCGCGCGTTCGAGCCCGCGCTGAACCGCCGCGTCGGCGCCGCCTATCTGGCGCAATTACAGGATCGGCTGCTGACCCGCCGGTCTGAATGGAAATCCGACGAGCGCGCCCTGCTGCTGGCGGCCTACAACGCCGGTCCCGGCCGTCTGCGCGCCGCCCGGTATACCCTCGAACGCCTGCCGCGGTCCACCCGCGACTACGTGGAGCGCGCCAGCGCCCTCCATGACACCCTTCTCGAAGATTCCGCCCAGCCGGTCCGCCGGCGTTTGCAGGCCGCGCTGTGAGCCGCGTCCCCCTGTGCCGCCTGGGGCGAAAGGAGATCCGGGAGAATCCGGACGCGATTGCCGATGCGGTGGCTGCCCCCACGCATTTCTGTGCCCGCTGCGCCCGCGCGTCCAACCGGAAGAAGCGCCTCTGCAAGCCGGTGAAGATCGCCAGGGTCCGGGCGGGCTGAATCCCCGGGTCGCCGCCGCTTCCGGGAGAAACCGGAAAATCGGTGGAAAATGCCCTTGCCAAGGCGGGAGGCGGGTGATAGGGTGCGCGCGATTTTGGTCCCGGACTGCGGTCCGATCCATTCAACGGAAGCCTACAACGATGAAAAAAGACATCCATCCCAAGTACGAAGAAGCGACGATTTCCTGCGCGTGCGGCTACGTGCTCAAGACCCGTTCGACGGTCAAGAGCATGAGCGTGAACACCTGCGCGGCCTGCCACCCGTTTTTCACGGGCCAGGCCAAGTTCATTGACACGGAAGGCCGCGTGGACCGCTTCAACAAGCGCTACGCCCGCAAGACCGCCAAGTAGCTGGCGAACGCGACGGGCCGGAGCTCCCCCCTGCGGGGTCTTCCGGCCCGTTTTGCATTCACTGCGCGCCCCATGGAACTCGATCCCGCCTATTTCAACCAGGTCGCGGCCCGGGCCGAAGAGCTCGAGCAGGCGATGTCCGCGCCCGGCGCGGCCTCCAATCCGCGCACGTTCAAAGAGCTGGTCCGCGAACATCAGCGCCTGCGCGACCTGACGGCCGCCGCGGATGACTTCCGCCGTGTGCAGCGGCTGCTGGCCGAAAACGCCGAGCTGCTGGCCGAGAGCGCGGACGATCCGGAGATGGCGGAAATCGCCCGGGCGGAGAAGGCGGAGCTGGAGGCGGCGCTGCCGCCCGCGGAGCGCCGGTTGATGGCGCTGATGCTGCCGCCGGATCCCGACGACAGCCGCAACACCATTCTGGAAATCCGCGCGGGCACCGGCGGGGAGGAGGCGGCGCTGTTTGCCGGCGACCTCTACCGCATGTATGTCCGCTTCGCCGAGTCCCGCGGCTGGAAGACCTCGGCCCTGGATGTGTCCCCCTCGGATCTCGGCGGCTACAAGGAAATCATTTTCTCGGTCGAGGGCGTGGATGTGTACAAAACCCTTCGCTATGAAAGCGGGGGCCACCGCGTGCAGCGCGTGCCGGAGACCGAAGCCCAGGGGCGCATCCATACCTCCGCCGCCACGGTGGCCGTTCTGCCCGAAGTCGAGGAAGTCAGCGAGGTCGAGATCCGGCCCGAAGACCTGCGCGTGGACCTGTTCTGCGCCTCGGGGCCCGGCGGGCAGAAAGTGAACAAGACCGAATCCGCGATCCGTCTCACCCACCTGCCGACGGGCCTGGTGGTGGCCTGCCAGGACGAGCGCAGCCAGAACCGCAACCGCGAAAAAGCCATGCGGGTGCTGGCGGCGCGCCTGCTCGACCTGCAGCGCCAGCAGGACCACGACAAGATGGCCAGCCAGCGCAAGACGCAGATCGGTTCCGGCGACCGCAGCGAGCGCATCCGCACCTACAACTTTCCCCAGAACCGCCTGACCGACCACCGCATCAACCTCACGCTGTATTCCCTGGATCATGTCATGGAGGGGAATCTCGACGAAGTGATCGGGGCGTTGCAGGCCCGCGACATCGAACTGCGCCTGGCGGCGCAGATGGGGCAGAAGGCCTGATGGCGGCGGAGACGGACCGCTGGGGCGGCCGGCTGGACGCGGCCCGCGCGGCGCTGGAAGAGCGGGGGATCGACGAAGCCGGTTCGCGCCTGCGCTGGCTTGCCGCGCATCTGCTGTGCTGCGGACTGCTGGACGTCGAGCGGCACCGGGCGGAACCGCTCGAACCGGTCCTGGCCCGCGCCTGGGAGGAGGGCGTGGCGCGCCTGGCGGCCGGCGAACCGGTCCAGTACGTCATCGGCGAAACCGACTTTCTGGGGCTGCGCATCCGCTGCGACCGCCGTGCCCTGATTCCGCGCCCCGAGACCGAAGAGCTGGCGCTGTGCGCCGGGGACGACCTGCGCGCGCGTCCCGGGCGGCCGGTGGCGGTGGACGCCTGCACGGGAACGGGCTGCATCGCCTGCGCCCTGGCGCTGCGTGCGCCCCGGGCCCGGATCCTCGCCACCGATCTCTCCGCCGAGGCCCTGGCGCTGGCCCGCGAGAACGCCGGGGCGCTGGGCGCGCGCGTCGAGTTCATCCAGACCGATCTGCTGGCGGGCCTGCCCGACGCCTCCGCCGACCTGGTGGTGTCGAATCCGCCCTATGTGTCCACCGGCGACTGCGGCCGCCTGCCGCCCCACGTGCGCGACTACGAACCCCGAATGGCGCTGGACGGCGGACCGGACGGCCTGCGGATCATCTCGCGGCTTGTGTCGGAGGCCGCCCGTGTTATAGTGCCGTCGGGACGGTTGATGATGGAAATCGGCGACGATCAGGCCGAAGCCGTCCGGGAGATCCTGTGTCCGGAAAACCTGTTCAATCTGGAAGCCCTGAGGTGCGACTGCGCCGGACGGGCACGGCTCGCCGTGGCGAGACGGGTGCCAGCCTCGCCCCGCGCACCTACATGCCCCGGCGCGGGAAGGGGACCTACGGCTACCTGATTCTGCTGCTGGTCGTGATCGGGGCCGCCCTGCAGTGGAACTGGATGCAGCGCGTCCGCCGCGACGGCGCCGAAACCGTCGTGACCCACAGCTTTGCCGAAAAACTCAGCCGCTGGATGCTGGCCAAGCGGGGCATTCACCTCGAGGAGGACGCCGCCGCGGGAGAGTCCGGCACCGAACGGATTCTGTGCGAAACCTGCGGCGGGAGCGGCCAGGTGTTCGGTCCGGACGGCACCCTTGTGCCGTGTCCCATTTGCCAGGGGGTCGGCTACGGTCTGGTCCGCAAGTTCAGTCCCGACGAGAATATCTGTCCGTTTTGCGTCGGCATGGGCCGGGCGTTTATGCCCGGCACCCGCGAGGTCGTCATCTGTCCGCGGTGCCACGGCCGGGGGTTGATCGGCCCCGTGGATATCCCGGACGCCCCGCCGGCCGAATAGCCCATGTTCGACCGCCTGTCCAGCCGTCTCCAATCGGTGTTCCGCCAGCTGCGCGGAACCGGCACCCTGTCGGAGAAAAACATCCAGGACGCCCTGCGCGAGGTGCGCATGGCCCTGCTCGAAGCCGACGTCCACTATGCCACGGCCAAGGCCTTCATCGAGCGCGTCAAGGCCAAGAGCCTCGGCGCGGAAGTCCTGGCCAGCGTGACCCCCGGCCAGCAGATCGTCAAGGCCATCCACGACGAACTGGTCGCCCTGCTGGGCGGCGTCCAGCGCGATTTCGACCTGTCCGCCCTGCCGTCGGAGATCCTGCTGCTGGGCCTGCACGGCTCGGGCAAGACCACGACCGCCGGCAAGCTCGCCCGCCTCTGGCGGCAGAAGGGCAAAAAGGTCCTGCTGGCGGCCTGCGACATCCGCCGGCCGGCCGCCGTCGAGCAGCTCGAGGTGCTGGCGAAACAGACCGGCGCCGGGATCATCAAGCCCGAACCCGGCGAAACCGTTCCCGATCTCGGGCGCCGCGCCTTCCGGCATGCCCGAGAGAACTATTACGACATCGTGCTCTACGACAGCGGCGGGCGTTTCCAGATGGATGCCGAACTCGTCGAGGAGCTCAAGGCCCTGCGCGCCGCCACCGATCCGAAAAACGTCGTGCTGGTGCTTGACGCCGCCATCGGCCAGGAGTCCGTTCACGTTGCCCAGACCTTTCATGAAGCCCTCGGGCTGACGGGCCTGATCCTCACCAAGCTCGACGGCGACGCCCGCGGCGGCGCCGCCCTGTCCGTGGTGTCCGTCACCGGCTGCCCCGTCCTGCGGATCGGCACCGGCGAGCGTCCCGAAGACCTCGAGCCGTTCCATCCCGACCGCATGGCCTCGCGCATCCTCGGCATGGGCGATGTCGTCAGCCTGGTCGAAAAGGTGCAGGAGACCCTGGACGTCGAGGAAGCCGGGCGGCTGCAGGACAAGCTGCGCGGCCGGCAGGGCCTGGATCTAAACGATTTTCTCTCCCAGATGCGCCAGCTCAAGAAAATGGGGTCGTTCGGCAAGATCCTGGAGATGATTCCCGGCGCCGGCGCGATTGCCGGGGACATGCGCCAGCGGATCGACCGGGACTCCGGCCGGCAGATGAAGAAGACCGAGGCGCTGATTCTGAGCATGACCCCGCGGGAGCGCCGCCATCCGGACCTGCTCGACGCCAGCCGCCGCCGGCGCATCGCCCGCGGGGCCGGGCTGGAGGTCAGCGACCTGAACGAGCTGCTGCGGAACTTCCGCCAGGCCCGGCAGATGGCCAAAAAAATGAAACAGATGCAAAAAAGATTGCCTCGCGGCGGGCTTTTCGGCTAAAACCCCCGCCTATTCGTCAAGACCCGGAAACTCGCAATGGATCGGCCGCGTCCGGGGCGGCACAAGGAAACAAAAGGAACCGACATGTCAGTCAAGATTCGTCTCCGCAGAATGGGCGCCAACAAGAAACCCTTCTTCCGCATCATCGCCGCCGACGTTCGCAGCGCCAACCAGGGCAGCTTTCTCGAAGAGCTCGGCTGGTACGATCCCGGCAAGAAGAGCGACAACTACAAGCTCGACGTAGCCAGGACCGAGGCGTGGATCGCCAAGGGCGCCCAGCCCAGCGAGACGGTCGCCGCGCTGCTCAAGAAAAGCCGCGACGCCCAATAGGGCCGGCCGGCCGCCCGCGGCGGTTTTCCCATCCCCCCTCCGTTTTCTCTTCTTCCCCCCCGAGGTATCCCGTGAAAGACCTGATTGAATACGTCGTCAAGACGCTGGTGGACCATCCCGACGAGCTGCGCATTGCCGAAATCGAAGGCGAGCGCACCATCGTGTTCGAACTGCGCTGTCATCCCGACGATGTCGGCAAAGTCATCGGCAAGAGCGGCAAGACGGTCGGCGCGCTGCGCACGCTGATCAGCACCGTCGCCGCCCGGCAGAACCGCCGCGCCATGCTCGAAGTCGTCGAATAAGCCGCGTCCCCCGATGGCCTCCGTGCCGTTGCGGATTGACATTCTCACCATCTTTCCCCGGATGCTCGACGGCATCCTGGGCGAAAGCATGCTCAAGCGCGCGCAGGCCGCCGGGCTTGTCGAATTCCGTTGCATCAACCTGCGCGACTACGCGACCGGCGCGCATCTCACGACCGACGACCGTCCCTACGGCGGCGGCCCCGGCATGGTCATGAAGCCCGAGCCCGTTTTCAAGGCCGTGGACGACCTGCGCGGGCCGGACACCCGGGTGCTGCTGATGACGCCGCAGGGCGTGCCGTTCCGGCAGTCCGTCGCCCGGGAACTGGCGACCGCGTCGCACCTGCTGATTCTCTGCGGCCACTACGAAGGCGTGGACGAGCGCATTCGCGAGGCTCTCGTGGACATGGAAATCTCCATCGGCGACTACGTGCTCACCAACGGCGTGCTGCCGGCCGCGGTGGTGGCGGACGCCGTCGTGCGCCTGTTGCCCGGCGCGCTGGGCGGGGAGGGGGCCGCCGATGACGAATCCTTCACCGACGGCCGCCTGGAATATCCCCAGTACACCCGCCCGCCCGTGTACCGCGGCATGGCCGTCCCCGACATCCTCGTCAGCGGCAACCACGCCGAAATCGCCAAATGGCGCCTTGAACAGTCACTGGCCCGTACCCGCGCCCGCCGCCCCGATCTGCCGGGGCCGGCCGGTTTGCCTCGCGCCTGACGGGAGCGGGCAGGCGGGATCGGGCGGGGATCGCAGCGGCAGCTGCCGGCCGGGGATCTTACTTCACGAGCCAGAGGCGGTCGATTTCGAGGCGGAAGGGGCCGGGGGGAGGGCCGGCGAGAATCTGGACGCGGGAGAGGGTTTGGCCGGGATAGCCGGGGAGATCGAGGCGGTCGCCGTGCCGGATGGCGTAGAGCCGGTCGAACGGGATTTCAACGGCCTGCCACTCTCCGCTGGTTGGAAAATCAAAGGCGTAGGCGTGGCGGTCGGCCGGCGAGGCCTCGACGCGGACCTGGCAGCGGCGTCCGTCGCCTTTCAGGCCGATGCACAGCGCGCGGTAGCCGGAGACGTCCAGGGAATCGAAATCGCGCTGGATGGAGGAAAAGCCGCCGTCGTTTTCAAGAGAAATGGAGCCGGAAAAGACGGCATTGCCGGCTTCGTTGATCTCCAGGCGGCCGCGGGAGCGTCCGCCCATGACCAGGTCGTCTTCGATCTGCCAGTCGCCGGTGCCGGTATCGCGGGTGAACTGGTGAAGGGTCTGGTTGGAGCCGCGCGGGGTGTCGGGCACGCAAACCCGGGACGGACTGTGGGCGCAGCCCAGGACGAACAGCGCGGGGATCAGCAGCGGAAGCGGGGTTTTTATGATCGGAATCCTCCTGATTTCTCGAGGATAGTTCTTTTCGGGGCTCTTGTCCAACACGACGGATGAGGCGACATGTGGCCGGACGCATCTGGATTAGGTGCATCCTCGGGGTCATATTGAGCGTAGGCGCGCAGCGCCGGAGTCGAAATATCTGAGCACAATCCCGATGGCCAGCCTGCGGGACCAGGCTGAGATCCCTCGACAAGCTCGGGATGACAGTCATACAGGACCATGGCCTTTTTGAACGGTATGCACCCAATCGCAGATGCACCATCAGTGCAAGAGGCCGGATTTTCGTATTTCCGCGGGGAGGGGGGGTGGTAGGATGGGGGCATGACGGCAAGAGGCATTGGCGGAATACTGGCGGGCATGATGATCATGACGGGTTGCGGCAGGGAAAAGGCACCGGAGCCGGCCGTTCCGGCGGCGGAGCCGGTGGTGACGGTCGCGGTGTCGGGGGAACGGGCGCTGGAGGAGGTCCGGAATTTCACGGCGCTGGGGCCCCGGGTATCGGGCACGGCGGGCGCGGAACGCGCTGCGGACTATCTGGCGGGCCGTCTGCGCGAACTGGGGGTGGAGGCGGAGATCCAGGAGTTCCGCGACCGGGCGCCGGGCGGGGAGCTGGTGTTCCGCAACGTGATCGGCCGGATCCCGGGGACGGGCGGGGGCATTCTCCTGTTCGGTTCGCACTACGACACGAAGGCGGGGATTGCGGAGGATTTCGAAGGAGCGAACGATTCGGGATCGAGCACGGGGCTGCTGCTGGAGCTGGCGCGGGTGTTCCGGGAAGGCGCGCCGCATTCGATGGAGATCCGGCTGGCGTTTTTCGACGGGGAGGAATGCGCGGAGGCGTACGGTCCAGCGGACGGTCTGCACGGCAGCCGCCGGCTCGCGGAGCTGATGGAGGCGGACGGGAGCCTGAAGAAGGTCGCGGCGATGATCCTGCTGGACATGGTGGGGGACCGGAACCTGACGGTGACCATTCCGCGCAACAGCACGCCGGAACTGGTGGCGAAGGCATTCGACGCGGCGCGGGCGGAGGGGGTGCGCCGCGCGTTCCAGCTGTATCCGGGGCATATTCTCGACGATCACGTCCCGTTTCTGGATCGCGGCGTGCCGGCGATCAACCTGATTGATTTCCACTACGGCAGCGCCCCGGGCCTGAACGACTGGTGGCATACGCCGGAGGACACGATGGACAAGCTGTCGGCGGAAAGCCTGGGCATCGCGGGGCGGGTGGCGGCGCGCATGGCCCGGGAGATGCTGCGCGAGTCTTCCGGAAAATGAGCCGGCGGGGGCCTTTTTTCTGGACAGCCGGCGGGGGGGCAGTCCAGCATTCCGGAGAATCTGGATGACAAGGAGACCGACGATGTTCAATCCCCAGGCCGAAGCGATGCCCGTTGGAGAATTGCGCAAGCTGCAGGGGCGGCGGTTGCGGGCGCTGGCCGAGCGCGCGTACGACCGGGTGCCCTTCTACCGCGCCAAGATGGATGCGCAGGGGGTGAAGCCGGAGGACATCCGGGGCATCGAGGACATCGTGAAGCTGCCGTTCACGGTGAAGGCGGAGTTCCGCGAGCAGTACCCGTTCGGGATGTTCGCGGCGCCGATGTCGGAGATCGTGCGGATTCACGCGAGTTCAGGGACGACGGGCAAGCCGACGGTGGTGGGCTATACGCGGGCGGACATTGACAACTGGGCGGAGTGCGCGGCGCGGTCGCTGGGGTGCGGGGGGGCGACGGCCGAAGACACGGTGCAGGTGGCCTACGGCTACGGGCTGTTCACCGGGGGGCTGGGGATGCACTACGGGGCCGAAAAGCTGGGGGCGGCGGCCCTGCCGATGTCGGCGGGCAACACCGAAAAGCAGATCATGCTGATGAAGGATTTCGGGGTGACGGTGCTGTGCTGCACGCCGAGCTACGCGCTGCAGATCGCGGAGGTGGCGGCGGCGATGGGCGAGGACCTGATGAAGCTGCCGCTGAAGAGCGGGCATTTCGGGGCGGAGCCCTGGACGGAAGCGATGCGCCGGCGCATCGAGGAGGTGCTGCCGTTGAAGGCGCTGGACATCTACGGGCTGTCGGAGGTGGCGGGGCCGGGGGTGGCCAACGAATGCCTCGAACAGCACGGGCTGCATGTCTTCGAGGACCATTTCTATCCGGAGATCATTGACCCGGCGACGGGCGACCCGCTGCCGGACGGCCAGAAGGGCGAGCTGGTGTTCACGTGCCTGACGAAGGAGGGCGTGCCGCTGATCCGCTACCGCACCCGGGACATCACGATGATCCTGGACGAGGGGCCCTGTCCCTGCGGGCGCACCGGGCGGAAGATCGCGCGGCTGATGGGCCGGACCGACGACATGCTGATCATCCGCGGCGTGAACGTGTTCCCGTCGCAGGTGGAGGATGTGCTGGTGCGGATCGAGGGTGTGCACCCGCAGTACCTGATCATCGTGGACCGGCAGGGGAACCTCGACACGATGGAGATCCAGGTGGAGGTGACCGAGAACCTCTTCAGCGACGAGGTGAAGAAGCTCGAGGCGCTGCGGGACAAGATCCACCACCAGATCAAGACGATGCTGAACGTGAGCGCGAAAATCACGCTGGTGGAACCGAAGACCATCGAGCGCACGCTGGGCAAGGCCAAGCGGGTGCAGGACCGGCGGAACCTGATCTGAGCAAAGGAGCGAACCATGAAAGTGCGTCAAATCTCGATTTTTCTGGAAAACCGTTCGGGGCGCCTGGCCGGCGTGCTGTCGGAGGTGGCGAAGGCGGGCGTGAACATCCGCGCGCTGTCGCTGGCGGACACGAGCGACTTCGGGATTCTGCGGCTGATCGTGGACGACGTGGATGCGTGCGTGAAGGCGCTGAAAGACGGCGGGCACACGGTGTCGCTGACGGAAGTGCTGGCGGTGGAAGTGCCGGACCGCCCCGGCGGGCTGGCGGGGATTCTCGACGCGCTGTCGAAGGCGGACCTGAACGTGGAATACATGTACGCGTTCGTCTGCCGGGCGACGGAAAAGGCCGTGGTGGTGTTCCGGTTCGAGGACGCCAATGCCGCGATTGCCGCGCTGAAGGACGCCGGAATCTCGATTCTGCCGGCGGAAACGGTCTACGCCCTGTAGCGGCGGCTTGACGCCGCGGGGGGGAGGGGGATATAGTGCGCGGACTTTACTACCTTTCAGTCGAGTCGAGGAGAGAACAATGGCTACAAAATGTCAGATTTGCGGCAAGGGCGCATCGGTCGGTTCCCGGATCGTTCGTCACGGCCTGGAGAAGAAGAAGGGCGGCATCGGCCTGCATACGACGGCGGTGACCAAGCGGACCTTCAAACCCAATTTGCAGAAGCTGCGGGCCCGGGTGGGCGGCGGTGTGAAGACCCTGACGGTCTGCACGTCGTGCCTCAAGGCGGGCAAGGTCCAGAAGGCCTGACGGCGGACGGACGGTCCGTCCGCCAGCCGCCCCGGCAAACACCCCGCCGCCCGCGCGCGACGAGGTGTTTTGCATTCGGAGGAGCCCCCCCCCCCCGGCTTCGCGAAAGGAATCCATGAGCACCATTCCCGGGACTGATGCCGCGCTGGAAATCGCCGGCAAGAAAACCGAACTGGACCTGCTGCAGGGAACGACGGGCGAACGCGCCCTCGACCTGAGCCGGCTGCGGGCGCGGACCGGCTGCCTGTCCTTCGATCCGGGCATGGCCAACACGGCGGTCTGCCGCAGCGCCGTCACGTTTGTGGACGGCGAACAGGGCATTCTGCTGCACCGGGGCTATGCGATCGAGGACCTGACGGCGCACTGCAGTTTCATCGAGGTCGCCTATCTGCTGATTCACGGCGCGCTGCCGACCGACCCCCAGCGGCGGAAATTCTCCCAGCTGCTGAATCTCCATTCGATGCTGCACGAGGACATGCGCAGTTTCTTCGGCAACTATCCGGAGGGGGCGCATCCGATGGCGGTGCTGTCGGCCATGGTGGTGTCGCTGTCGAGCTTCTATCCCGAGCTGCGGCTGGACAGCGACAAGGAGGAGATCGACATCACGGTGACGCGGCTGCTGTCCAAGCTGCGCACGATCGCGGCGTTTTCCTACAAGAAGTCCGTGGGCGAGCCCTATGTGTATCCCAGCCACAAGTACAGCTACTGCGAGAACTTCCTGAACATGATGTTCCGGTCGCCGGTGTCGCGGTACGAGGCGGACGCGGAGGATGTGGCGCTGATGAACCGGCTGCTGATTCTGCACGCCGACCACGAGCAAAACGCCTCGACGACGGCGGTGCGGATGGTGGGCAGCACGGGGGCGAACCTCTATGCGTGCATTTCCGCGGGGATCTGCGCGCTGTGGGGGCCGCTGCACGGCGGCGCCAACCAGGCCGTGGTCGAGATGCTCGAGAAGATCCAGCGGGAAGGGCTGACGGTGGACCAGGTCGTGGCGCGGGCCAAGGACAAGAGCGATCCGTTCCGGCTGATGGGCTTCGGGCACCGGATCTACAAGTCGTACGATCCGCGGGCCCGGATTGCCAAGGCGCTGTGCATGGAGACGCTGCGGCGGAAGAACCTGAACGACTCCCTGGTGGAGACCGCGCTGGCGCTGGAGGAGCACGCGCTGAAGGATTCGTATTTCCAGGAGCGCAACCTGTATCCGAACGTGGATTTCTATACCGGGCTGATTTACCGGGCGCTGGGTTTTCCCAAGGAAATGTTCACGGTGCTGTTCGCGCTGGGGCGGCTGCCGGGCTGGATCGCCCACTGGCAGGAAATGCGGCAGGACCCGGAGCAGAAGATCCTGCGTCCGCGCCAGCTGTACACGGGGCCGGCGCGGACCGACTACGTGCCCATCGAGGCCCGGGGATAGCCGCGATGGGCGGGGTTCCACCGGAGCGGAACAAGGGGCGGGCCGCAAACCGTGCAGAGCGGAACGACCGGGCCCGGAGGGTGGAGCTGGCCTTTCTGGAGGGTGTGCGCGCGCGCCTGCCCCGGAATCCCGCCGTGCTGGAATCCCTCGGCTGCCTCTATACCGAGCTGGGACGCCATGAAGAGGGGCTCCAGGCCGACCGCGACATGGTGCGCCTGCAGCCGGCTTCTCCGCTGGCGTGGTACAACCTGGCCTGCAGTCTCTCCCTGACCGGCCAAACCGACGAGGCTTTCGAGGCGCTCGAGAAGGCGATTGCGCTGGGCTATGCCGATGCCGAATGGATGCAGGAGGACGATGACTTTGCGCCGATCCGGTCCGACCCCCGGTTCGGGCGTCTGCTGGCCCGGCTGATGGTCGGAGACCCGTAGCCGTCACGGCCGGGGAGGGGGACAGGGGACACTCTGGGCTATCCCGCCGGGAACGGTCAGGGGATTCCCGCCAGCATGAAGACGATGCCGGCGGCGGCAGAGCCGGCCAGCAGGGGGAGGGGCGGGGTTTTCCGGCGGAGGATCAGGCCGAGGACGACGGCGAAAATCAGCAGCGGGGGCAGGGAGTCGGGCGCGACGCCCGCCGGGACGAGCGCCAGGCCCAGACGGATGGCGGTGGCGGTGAGCAGGCCGACCAGGGCGGGCATCAGGCCGCGCATCGCGGCCCGGAAGGCGGGGGTTTCGCGCAGATGCGAGGCCATGAGGCCCAGAGCCAGCAGCAGGGCGGCTCCGGGCAGGCAGACGCCGGCCGTGGCGGCGGCGGCGCCGCTTACGCCGGCGACCTGGTATCCGGCGAACGTGGCCAGGTTGACGGCGATGGGCCCGGGCGTGGCCTCGGAGATGGCCAGCATGTCCATGAACCGCCCGGAGGGAAGCCATCCGCGGGTTTCCACTTCGTGCTGCATCAGGGGCACCATGTTGTAGCCCCCGCCGATGCTGAACAGGCTGATTTTGAAAAAGGCCCAGAAGAGCAGCGCATGCGGATTCACGGGGCGGCCTCCGGCCGGCGGCGGAATCCATGGACGGCCAGGCCGGCGCCCGCGCCGGCCAGGATCAGGGGGACGGGCCCCAGCACCCGGCCCAGCATCAGCGCGGCGCCGGCGGCGGCCGCGGCGAGCAGGAGGGGCGAGCGCAGATGACGGCGTCCCAGGCGAACGGCCGCCCCGGCAATCAAGGCGACCACGGCCGGGCGCAGGCCGGCCAGCGCGCCCGCCACCCAGCGGTTGTCCCAGCGGGTGCCCACCAGCGCCGCCAGCGCCAGGATGACGAAAAACGAGGGCAGGGCCCCGGCAACGGCGGACAGCACGGCGGCGCGTTTTCCCGCGAGGCGCAGGCCGGCCAGGACCGCGAAATTGACGATGATGACGCCGGGCACGGACTGGGCGATGGCGTATTCCTCGGCGACTTCGGCGGAGGTGAGCCAGCGGCGGCGGGCGGCCAGCTCGGCTTCGAACACCGGCAGGGCGGCCATTCCGCCGCCGAAGGCGGTGGCGCCGATCCGCAGGAAGCTCCAGGCCAGGGCCGGATAGGTGGGTCGCGTCATGCGATTGACGATAGCATGCTGAAGTGGAAACGCCATCCGGAAATCGGCGGAGCGGGGCGGGAGGTATCGAGAGGACAGGGGGCAGCCGGGACAGCAAGCTACGGATTTCACGGATTGCCGG
>ERZ795048.1548-NODE-1548-length-20279-cov-10.391614_pt1 | contig 20279 bp, 17 predicted proteins | sample MGYA00375132_ERZ795048 | MGnify/ENA primary metagenome ERZ795048 (study PRJEB30177, sample SAMN05720225) | activated sludge metagenome | isolation source: Anaerobic digester | place: Hong Kong | collected 2014-12-17 ... | reverse complement strand
TACGAAGCAGCCCCACGCCGCCGGTGATGCATAGGAAACCCCCGGCCAGCAGGCAGATGCCGCTCAGCAGATCGATCAACAGGCTCATCGGATGTCCTCCACGTCACCGCTTTCGTCTTCAGGCCTGGAGTATTCAAAAAAGCGCATCACCGCGATGGTGCCGACGAAATTGACGAGCGCATAGAGCAGCGCGACATCGAGGAAGCTGTTCCACGAAAGCGCAAAGCCACCGAGCGCGATCAACAGCACGGTCTTTGTGCCGAATGCGTTGGCCGCGAGCATGCGGTCGTATTCGGTGGGGCCGAGGAAGGCCCGGATCAGGGCCAGTACCATGGTGATCAGCACGGCGACGATGGCGGCCAGCAACACCTTCTCAGACTCCAAGCCGCCGGATGCGTCGTTCCATCTCGCCCTCACGCAGCTCGTCGATACCTTCCTGCGAGAGCGCGTGGATCAGGAAATGGTTGTCGTGCACATCTGTCGTCAGCGTGCCCGGTGTCAGCGTGATGGAATAGGCATAGATGGTCTTTTCAAGCGGCGTCGATACCGTGGTCTCGAGGCGGGTCCAGTTCGGCTTGATCGGCAGGCGTGGATCCCAGATTCGGCGTGCGAGGTCGATGTTGGCCTTTACCACGCAGCCCATCAGCCAGGCGATGTAGGTGAGAAAGCGGCCGGTCGGATACAGCGTGCCGGGTTCACGGTCCACGCGGTCCATACGACGCAGGAACCAGACCACCAGCAGCACAGACAGCAGACCGGAACTCAGCAACAGGGCCGTGAAGTAGCCCGAGAGCAACAGCCAGAAAACGGCAAGCAGGAATGTGGAAAACAGATAGTGCATGGCCTTAAAGGTCGATGGTTGTCTGGCCCAGGGGCATCGATAGGGCCCCATTTCTTCCTGATCCGGACCGTAACCAAACGCAGCCTTGCTGGCAATCTCGATTTGGAGCACGGGCGCCATTGTCGGCGAGGGGGCGTGGCGGGAGAGTTCAGACCCGGATACAAGGCGGTTGCCGTCTAAACAGGGGGATGCGCCGCGGTCCACGCCCGTGAGAGGCCAGCAGGCACACGACGAATCAATAATTAGTACAGTGGATTCTTCACGATGACAGATGTCGCGCCAGGGCAGACGGGGTCACCGGCGGTCGAACTATACCTGCGCGACTGCAGCGCTTGCTCGGTCACGCACCATGGCAAGTTGCGATGCCTGCCGGAACCACAGTCGTTGTGGTTGGCGAAACAGGGGCGGACGAATTACCCGCCTGCGGGCGCGAGGCGCGCGTGCTTTCATGGCGATGGTTAAGAGGTGGGTGCATGGCGCTTCACTCACCGGGTTGTGACTTCAGCCGTTCGAGGTTTTCATCGTGCCGCTTCTTGCGCCAATCAGGGATCTCGTTCGGCCCTTTGCCGTCGAGGATCGAATCCCACAGCGTGTCCAGCAGTTCGAGCCTCTCCTCGATAGGCATGGCGTCGATTTCAGCCGGCGTGAGTCTCATGTCGATCAATCCGCTGTCAGCGTGATGCTCCAACAAAGGTTTAGCGGCGACGGACGAGTAACAAGCCGCAGCCGAAGGACTTGGCCGTGCCGAAACGTCACGAATTCCTGATTCAGGACACTATGCCGCGTCCGCATCACGCGCCGCGGCGATCTCGCGCAGGCTGTCGGCCGCCGACACGCAGCCCAGCGGGATTACCAGCAAGGTGAGCACGGTCGAGACGAATACTCCGAACATCAGCGAGATCGCCATCCCCTGGAAGATCGGGTCGGTCAGGATCACGCTGGCGCCACCGATCAGCGCGAACGCGGTGATCATGATCGGTCGGGTGCGCGCCTTGCACGAACGCAGCACCGCCTCACGCACGTCGATGCCCTGACGCACCTCTTCGATCGCGAAGTCGACCAGCAGGATCGAGTTGCGCACGATGATCCCGGCGAGCGCGATGAATCCGATCATCGAGGTTGCGGTGAAGAACGCGTTCTTGCCGGTCAACAGGCCGACCAGCCAGTGACCCGGCACGATCCCGAGCAGGGTCAGCGGTATCGGCGCCATGATGATCGCCGGCACCAGGAAGTTGCCGAACATGCCGACCACCAGCATGTAGATCAGCACCAGCGCCACCGCGAAGGCAGCGCCCATGTCGCGGAAGGTCTCGTAGGTCACAGTCCACTCGCCGGCCCATTCAAAGGCCGACAGGCCTTCATCGGCGGGTTTGCCGGTCATGGTGCCGGACAGGGTCTGGCCGTCAGGCGTGACGTAATCCAGAAGCCGTTCGTCGACCTCCATCATCGGGTAGATCGGTGCGCCGAGGCGTCCGACCGCGTCGCCGACCACGTATTCCAACGGGCGCAGGTCCTTGTGATAGATGATCGGGTCTTCCTGGATACGCTCGAAGCTGCCGAGTTCGGCCAGTGGCAGCGTGCTGCCACCAGGGCCCGGTACAGGCAGGTCGCTCAGTGCCTTGGGATTGGCACGCAGGGCCAGCGGTGCCTCGATCACGATCCAGGTGGGCTCCAGTGCCGAGCCCTCACGCACGTCGGTGATCTTGTACGCGCCCATCGCGGTCGACAGGGTCTCGATCACGGTGCGTGTGGACACGCCCTTGGTCGAGGCTTTCTGGGTGTCGATCACGAAGCGCCAGGCCTCGTACGGCTGGCTCATGTAGTTGTCGACGTCAGCCAGGCCGTCGACCGATTCGAACAGCGCAGTCATGTCGGACGCCACCTGGCGGCGGGTAACCGCGTTGGGACCGTAGATCTCGGCGACCACGGCCTGGATAACCGGTGGCCCGGGTGGCATCTCGGCGATCGTGATGCGCGCACCGACGTCACGCCCCAGCGGGGCCAGCAGGGCACGCGCCTCTTCGGCGATCTGGTGACTGCTGCGCTTGCGCTCTTTCTTGTTCAGCAGCTGCACCTGGATCTCGGCGAGCCACGGATCGGCACGCAGGTAGTAATGACGCACCATACCGTTGAAATCGAACGGACGTGCGGTGCCCGTATAGGTCTGCAGCGCCGTCACCTCGGGGATCTCACGCAGCTGTTCGGCGACTGCACGGGCCAGGTTGGCAGTGGCCGGCAGTGCAGTGCCCTCCGGCATGTCGATCACGACAGCGAACTCGGGCTTGTTGTCGTACGGCAGCATCTTCACCGTGACCGCAGTGGTGTAGAACATCGCGCACACGGCGAAGAACAGCACGACCAGGCCGCCGAGAAAACCGTAACCGGCCGCCTTGCTGTCGAGCAGACGGGGAATGACCTTGCGGAACAGCTTGTCGAGTTTCTCGTTGCTCGCATGTTCCGCCTGCTCGGCCTTTTCCAGCTGCTCCATCGACGGGCGGATGCGCATCGCCAGGTAGGAGGTGAAGGCGAACGCCGCGAACAGTGAGATCACCATCGCGATCGAACCCAGCACCGGGATCGGTGCCATGTACGGCCCCATCAGGCCGCTGACGAAGGCCATCGGCATCAGTGCGGCGACTACGGTAAAGGTTGCCAGGATGGTCGGGTTGCCGACCTCGCGCACTGCGTCGATCGCGATTTCGGTCGACGGCTCACCCTTCATCAGCCAGCGCCGGTAGATGTTCTCGACCACGACGATCGCATCGTCGACCAGGATGCCGATCGAGAAGATCAGTGCGAACAGCGATACGCGGTCGATGCTCATGCCGATCACGAACGCGGCGAACACGGTCATCAGGATGACCACCGGGATCACGATGGTCACCACGATCGCCGGTTTCAGGCCAAGTGCATACCACACGAGAATGGTTACGATGCCTGTGGCGACCACCAATTTGAACAGCAGCTCGTTGACCTTTTCCTGCGCGGTCTCGCCGTAGTTGCGCGTGACCTCGACCTCGACCTGGTCGGGGATCAGGCGGCCCTTGAGCGATTCGACCATCGCCAGGATGTCGTTGGCCACGGTGACGCCGTTCGAGCCTTCCTTCTTGGCGATCGCGACGGTGATCGCGAGGTCGCCGTCGGCGAGCTTTTCGCTGCCGAACGACTGCGCATACGCAGGGCCTGTGTAGTAGTTGACGTAACTGCTGGCCTCTTCGTTGGCCCAGTTAACCAGCGCGACGTCGCGCACGTAGATCGGTGTGCCGTCGATCACGCGCACCACCAGGTTTTCCACGTCGCGTGGCGTCTTCAGGAAGCTGCCGGCATAGATGCGCGACTGCAGGTTGTCGGATTCGGCATGGCCGACCATCTGCTCGGCGTTGCTGCCGCGGATCACGTTGATCACCTCGCTGGAGGTGATGCCTTTGCCGGACAGTCGGTCGGGCAGGATCTCGACCTTGATCTGCTGCTGTTGCCCGCCAACCACGAAGCCCTGCCCGGTGTTCGGGATCTGCTTGAGCTGTTGCAGCAGGTTCAGGCCGAGACGGCGCAGGCTGCCGCCGTCCAGTTCAGGTGACCAAAGCGTAAGGGTGACCACAGGTACGTCATCGATGCCCTTGACCTTGACCAGTGGCGGCATCTGCACGCCGGCCGGCATCTTGTCCAGATGCGAAGCCAGCTTGTCGTGCACCTTGACCAGCGACGGCCCGGTCTTCTCGCCGACCTTGAAACGCACCGTCACGATACCCTGACCCCGCATGCTGGCCGAGTACACGTGCTTGACCCCCGGGATCTCGCTCATGATGCGTTCGAGCGGGTCAACCGCCATTGCTGCAACCTGTTCCGCCGAGGCGCCGGGGTAGGCCAGCATGATGTCGACCATCGGCACCGAGATCTGCGGGTCTTCCTGGCGCGGCGTGGCCATCAGGCCGAGGATGCCCATCGCCAGCATGGCGAGAAACAACAGCGGCGACAGCGGCGAGTGAATGAATGCGCGTGCGGTTTTTCCGGCGAGGCCGAGCTCGGCGCCCGCGGTTTCCTTGCGGTCGGTATCTGACACGGCGAACCCTTCTTATTGTGCGTTCTGGACGGTTTCCGGCTGCGCCGGGGCCATGATCTGGGTGCCGGCACGCAGGCCCGGCGGCGGTTGGTCCACCAACAGGTCGCCGACGTTCACCCCGGACAACACGATCTGCATCGTGCCGTCCGGGGCGTCGCCCAGGCGCACCACGCGCAGCCGCGCCTTGCCCTCGCGGTCCACTGCGTACACCAGCGGCAGACCGCCCTTGGTCACGATGGCGCTCTTCGGAATGGTCAGTTGTGCCGGCATCTGTGCGGCGTTGTCCGGCACGCGGATTTCGACATACTGGCCCGGGGTGGCGCCGGCATCCAGCGGCAGACTGAGTTCGATGCGCACGGTGTTCTGCCGTGGGTCGGCGACCGGGTGGATGCGGCTCACCGGCGCCTGCAGCACCTCGTCACCGTTGATCGCGACTTCCAGCGGCAGGCCAGGCGTCAGGGTCCGGCTCAGGCGTACCGGCAGGTCTGCCTCGACCACCAGTGCTGCCGACTCGCTGAAGTCGAGCAGCGGCTGACCCGGTTGCACGGTATCGCCGACCTCGACATGCACCTTCTGGATCACCCCGGAGAACTGCGCCACACCCTTGGTGTCACGCAGCATTGACTGGATCTCACGGATATTCGCCTCGGCGGTCTTGTAGCGAGTGGTCGCCTGCGCCAGCTGCGTCTCGGCACCGACCAGGTCAGAGGTGCGCTCGGTACCGCGGTCGCGCATCCCCATCATGTTCTGCATGGGGTTGGCGAACATCTGGTCCATCATCGCCGGCATGCCCATGCCACCCGGGGCGCTGCCTGCCGAGTTGGAGCGTGGCGAATAGAGTTCACGGTCGAACTGCACGCGGGCATTGCGGATATCCGCGGCTGCCGAGTCGCGGCTGGCGATCGCTGCCTCCAGCCGTGCCAGCAACGCGCTGTCGTCGAGCTCGACCAATACAGTGCCGGCGCCGAACCGGTCGCCTTCCTTGCCGGCGATCTCGGCGATCCGCCCGGGCATCTGCGCGGTCAACTGCAGCGTCTTGTCTGCGGTGACGGTGCCGGCAAAGGACACCGTCAGCGGGATCGCCTCGCGGCTTACCTCGTGGACCTTGAATCCGCCGCTGGCGTTGTCGAGGGCACTGGCCTGGCCGAAGGTCGCGACAAACACGGCAGTGGCGACAGACTTGATCAACTTCACTTCACAGACTCCTCGGTGCGGTCGGGGACCGCGACGCATGTTCGGGTCGCATGCGCGCGGGCAATACGACGAAACCTGTTGTCGGACGTCCGGTACTGCATATGGACGGGACGCAGGCATACTGGTCGGCCAGCCTGCGAAACTGGCCGCGGATTGTACATTAGAACTTGGTTATAAACAATTTTTATTTGCTCTTTTGGTAATAGTTATAGCCGATCCGGCATTGTTTTGTCGCGTCCCGGACAGCGGCCGTAAAGTCCGGCGGTGGCCACCCGTTTGCGGCCGATGGTACAGTCCGCGCAAGCCGATCCGGATTGCCGAACCCAGCGGGAAACAACCAGACAATGCAGTGGCAGCAACTGCTCTCGCGCGCCCGACTCGGTTCGCGGGAGCCGCCCCGGGCGTCCTCCGCCCGCACCGATTTCCAGCGTGACTTCGACCGCGTGGTCTTTTCCTCGGCGTTCCGCCGCATGCAGGACAAGACCCAGGTGTTTCCGTTGTCGAAGGTCGACTATGTCCGCACCCGCCTGACACACAGTCTGGAGGCGTCCAGCATCGGCCGCTCACTCGGCACCCTGGTCGGCGAACAGGTGATCGCCCGGCACCAGCTGCGCGGCTTCGAATCGGCGGATTTCGGCGGTATCGTGGCCGCTGCCTGCCTTGCCCACGACATCGGCAACCCGCCATTCGGGCATTCGGGCGAAGACGCGATCCGCCACTGGGCACACACCGGCGAATACGGCGAGCGTCGGGTGGCGATGCTGCAGGGCAGCGAACGTGAGGACTTCCTGTCGTTCGAGGGCAATGCACAGGGATTCCGTATCATCACGCGGCTGCAGAACCCGGATAACGACGGCGGCCTGCAGCTGACCTGTGCGACGCTGGCAGCCTTCACCAAGTACCCGCGCGAGTCCTGGGTCGGCGGCAGCCGCTTCGACGGCGTCAGCGCCAAGAAGCAGGGCTTTACCGCGGCGGACCGCGGTGCTTTCGAGACCGTGGCCGCCACCGTGGGACTGATCGCGCGCGGCAACCACCATGCGATGTGGTGCCGCCACCCGCTGGCGTTCCTGGTCGAGGCGGCCGACGACATCAGCTATCGCGTGATCGATATCGAGGATGGTTACCGGCTCGGACACTTCACCTACCAGGAGGTGCTCGATCTGTTCTGGCCGATGGTCAGCGACCAGGCGCGGCAGCGCCCGCGACTGGAGCACATCCGCGACCCCAAGGACCGGGTCGAGTTCCTGCGCGCCAAGGTGATCAACGAGGTGATTCGCCAGGTGGTGGATGGCTTCATGGACAACGAGGCGGCGATCCTGGCCGGCCGTTTCGATGTCCCGCTGCTCGAGGAGCTGCCGCTGCGCAGCGCCCTCGATGCGCTGATCGAAAATGCGCGCCAACGCATCTACTGCGCGCCTGAGGTGGTCAGCATCCAGGCCGCCGGTTTCCAGGTGGTCGGCGACCTGCTCGACCGCTTCACCCAGGTGGTGGACGACGTCGCCCATCGCGGCGAACAGGCATCACCGCGCAGCCGCATGTTGATCAGGCTGGTGCCCGAGCAGTTCATCGGACCCGAGCGGGTGCCGACGGCCGATCCCTACCGACGCCTGCTGCTGTTGACCGACTTCGTCTCCGGCATGACTGACTCCTACGCGGTCAGCCTGTACAAGAAAGTCAACGGCATCTCGCTGCCGGGCGGGTGACGGCGGCCTGACCCGATGTGTGGCCGCTACTTTCTGCACTCGACTGCCGACAAGCTGACCCGGCTGTTCGGCGAGATGCCGATGCCGCTGCTGCAACCGCGTTACAACATCGCCCCGAGTCAGCCGGTGCCGGTGGTGCGTGAAAATCCTGTTGGGCGGCGCGAGATGGTGCTGTTGCGCTGGGGACTGGTGCCCGGCTGGTCGAAAGGGCCGGACCCGCGCTTCAGCATGATCAATGCGCGCGTCGAGACGGTGGCGCAGAAGCCTGCCTACCGCAACGCACTGCGTTACCGGCGCTGCCTTGTCCCGGCCGACGGTTTCTACGAGTGGCGCGCCGTCGACGGGGGCAAGCAGCCCTATGTGCTGCGCCCGCGCGCTGGCGGGGTGATGGCGCTGGCCGGGCTCTGGGAGCACTGGCAGGACGCCAATGGCAACGAGCTGGAGTCGTGCACGATCCTGGTCAGGGCGGCGGATGCGCAGGTCCGTCCTGTCCACGATCGCATGCCGGTGATCGTGGCACCCGAGTCGTTCGACCTGTGGCTGGACATCCACAGCCAGAAGACGCAACCGCTGGAGACCCTGCTGGCGGTGCAACAGGCCCCGGAACTGCAGATCTACCCGGTCGAGCGTGCGGTCAACCGCCCGCAGAACGACGACGAATCACTGATCGAACCCCTTGAGAGGCGGCCGTGATGGATGCGATGCGGCGTCTGCTGGAGATCATGGCAAGGCTGCGTGATCCGCAGTCCGGCTGTCCCTGGGATCAGCGCCAGACCTACGCCACTATCGTGCCGTACACACTGGAAGAGGCCTACGAGGTGGCCGACGCGATCCAGCGCGGTGCGCTGGATGAGTTGCGCGACGAACTCGGCGACCTGCTGTTCCAGATCGTGTTCTACAGCCAGATTGCGCAAGAGGAAGGCCGTTTCGATTTCGACGACGTGGCGCGCGGCATCTGCGACAAGATGATCCGTCGTCATCCGCACGTTTTTGGTGATGCCGAGTACCAGGACGATGCGCAGTTGCGCACGGCCTGGGAGGCGCACAAGGCCGAGGAGCGCGCTGCGCGTGAAGAAGGCGCGCGTCCAAGCCAGATGGATGGTGTGGCACGGGCGCTGCCGGCGCTGATTCGTGCCGAAAAGCTGCAAAAGCGCGCCGCCCGCGTCGGCTTCGACTGGCCGGATGCCGCCGGTGCATTCGCCAAGACGCGCGAGGAGTTTGCCGAAGTCGAGGCCGAGATGGGGACAGCCGACGGCGATCGTCTGCAGGATGAACTGGGCGACCTGCTGTTCGCCATGGTCAACGTGGTGCGGCTGCTCGGGATGGATGCGGAGCAGACGCTCAGCCGTGCCAACGAAAAGTTCGAGCGCCGTTTTCGCGCGATGGAAGACGCGCTGCACGCCAGTGGCCAGTCGGACATGCAGGCCCTTTCGCTGGAGCGGCTGGACGCGCTGTGGGACAGTGTGAAACGGCGCGAGAAAGGAACCTGACGCGGTACGCCGGGTCTCAATCGGGCTGGTGGAAAAGGAATGAGGGGAATGGTCTACATGTGGCGGTGTCTTTTTCGGCGTGGTCTGGTCGTCTTCGGAATGGCTGCACTGGCGGGCGGCTGTGCGGTGAATCCGGTGACCGGCCACAACGAGATCGCGTTTGTCTCCGAGTCTCAGGAACTCGCGATCGGTCAGAAGAACTATGCGCCGTATCGCCAGGCGCAGGGCGGCGACTACGTGGTCGAGCCGGAGTTGACGCGTTACGTGAAGTCGGTCGGCGAGCGCCTGGCGAAGGTCAGCGACCGCAAGCTGCCATATGAATTCAATGTCATCAATGACTCCACGCCGAACGCCTGGGCGCTGCCCGGCGGCAAGATATCGATCAACCGTGGTCTGCTGGTCGAACTGCGCAGCGAGGCCGAACTCGCCGCCGTGCTGGCGCACGAGATCGTGCACGCGGCGGCGCGCCACAGTGCGCAGTCGATGGAGCGGGGGGTGTTTCTGCAGGGAGCACTGGTGGCCGCCGGTGTCGCACTGAGCGGTTCGGACTACCGCGACATCGGCATGCTGGGTGCCGGTCTGGGTGCGCAGCTGACCAACCAGAAGTACGGCCGCGACGATGAGTCCGAGGCGGACCTGTACGGTATCCGCTACATGATCCGCGCCGGCTATGACCCGGCGGCCGCGGTGCGCCTGCAGGAGACCTTCGTGCGTCTCGCCGAGGGCAAGCAGCCGAACTGGCTGGAGGGATTCTTTGCCAGCCACCCGCCGTCGCGTGAACGCGTGGCGGCCAACCGTGCGCTGGTCGCCCAGCTCGGCAATCCCGGCGGTGAGGTGGGAGAGGCGCGTTACCAGCAGGCGACAGCACGGATCCGCCGTACCAAGCCCGCCTACGAGGCGTTTGACGAGGCACAGACGGCGTTCAAGAAGAAGGACGCCAGGCTGGCGCTGTCCAAGGTGAACGAGGCGATCCGGATCGAGCCGGACGAGGCCCTGTTCTATGGTCTGCGCGGGGAGATCAAGGCCGCGCGTGACAATGACAAGGCGGCCCTCAAAGATCTCGATCGTGCCGTGGCGCTCAACCCGGACTACTTCCGCCCGCTGCTGCTGCGCGGGCTGGTGCGCCGCGAGGCCGGCGACAGCGCCGGTGCCGCGCGTGACCTGCAGCGCAGCGTCGGCCTGCTGCCCACGGCGGAGGGTTACTACGGGCTCGGTCAGGCGGCGCAACATGACGGTCGACACGACCAGGCGATCGGTTTCTACCGACAGGCCTCCGCCTCGAAATCCGAGGCCGGCACGCGGGCGGGCCGCGAACTCGCCCGCCTCGACCTGCAGCAAAACCCATCGCAGTACCTGGATACCGCACTCGGCCTGAGCAGTGACGGTTACCTGGTGGTGAAGATCAGCAACCAGGCCGCGGTGGCAGTACGCGACGTGCGCATCGTGGTGGGCGAGCAGACCGGCAGCGTGTTCCGCGAGCAGGCGGCATACCGCCTCGATCGCAGTCTGGCGTCCGGACACTCTGTGCAGTTGAAAACCGACCTCGGCCCGATGAACGCGAGCACCGCTCGTCGCTTTGCGGCCGTAGTGCGTGATGCGCGGCTGGTCGAATAATGCGGTGGCCTGACGATTTGCCCGGCCGACGAAACTTTGCAGCGCCTGGGCGGTCCATGTGAAGGGTTACCTGCGACACGTAGCGGCCTGTAATCCACCGGTCGACGAGGTCTTCCTGCCGTGGCGGGTCGACGATCAGGTGGTCGGCTGGGTGCGCCCACGGTTTGCGGCGCACCTGACGCGCTTCCCCGAGTTGTTTCAGGTCGACGACGACGCCTTGACCCTGCGGCCTGAACTGCAGGGATTCGCCGAGCGCAGTTCGGCGCTGGAGGCAGTGGCGCGCCATCTGGCGGGGGCCGGGCTGATCCCGCCTTTCATGGGCGAACCCTACGCCGTGACGCCGGCGGGCCGGGAGTCGGCGCTGTGTGTGATCGACCGTGCGGCTGCCGCCTATTTCGGTGTGCGCTCATTCGGTCAGCACCTCAATGGTTTTGTGCGTCGGCCTGATGGCATCCATATGTGGATTGGCCGTCGTGCACGCGACAGGCTGCTGTTCCCGGGTGCCCTGGACAACATGGTGGCGGGCGGTCTGCCACACGCGCTGGGTCTGGACGACAATCTGGTCAAGGAGTGCCAGGAAGAGGCCGGTGTGCCGGAGGCGTTGGCAAGGAAGGCTGTTCCCGTTGGGGCTTTGTCCTATAACCGCGTGGCGCCCCGTGGATTTCGGCGCGACGTACTCTATTGTTATGACTTGGAGCTGCCGACGGATTTCGTGCCGAAGAACACCGACGGCGAGGTGGAGGCGTTCATGCTGTTGCCGTTGGCCCAGGTCGCCGCGATCGTGCATGAAACGGACGACTTCAAGCTTAATTGCAACCTGGTCATCATCGATTTCCTGATCCGCCATGGCTGGCTGGATCCGCAGACGCCGGAGTACCTGGCGTTGGTTCAGGGGTTGCGGCAACCTCTCGCAGGCGCCTCGGTGGTGTCTGCCTAATGTCGGCTAAGTGCTTGCCGATAAAGTGATTCTCCGGCATGGTCGACGAATAAGGCCGGCGTCGATGCCATCCCTTCAGGCGCGAAAAGGCCGCGCGACGAGGTTTCCGCTATGAAACGAGACATGATCAAACTGCTGCCCCTGTTGTGCCTGTTGCTTGTCGGCGCAGCCTTGGCCAAGCCGGCGGTGGTCGCGCTCGATGCGCTGCACGCCAATGACCAGCAGCGTCAGACGTCATTGATCATCACCCAGGTGATGGAGAAGTTTCACTATCGCAAGCCGACGCTGGACGACGCCATGTCGTCGGCGGTCTTCGATCGCTATCTGGAGACGCTGGACGCCAACCGCAGTTTCTTCAGTGCCGAAGATATCGCGCAGTTCGAGCGTTTTCGCGCGAAGCTGGACGACAGCCTGCGCAGTGGCAAACTCGAACCGGCCTATCTGATCTTCCGTCGGTTCCGCGAGCTCGTGGAGCAGCGTGTGGCCTATGCACTCGATCTGCTGAAGGCGGGCAATTTCGATTTCGACATCGACGAGGACTACCAGTTCGATCGCACGGATGTCGACTGGCTGCCCGATTCTGCCGCTGTCGATGATCTCTGGCGCAAGCGCGTCAAGAACGACATCCTGTCGCTGCGGCTGTCCGGCAAACCGGAGGCGGAGATTACGCAGACGCTGGAAAAGCGTTACGAGGGCATTGCCCGCCGTGTCGCGCAGATGGAAACGGAGGACGTGTTCCAGGCATTCATCAATGCCTACACGCTGAGTGTGGAACCGCACACCAGTTATATGTCGCCGCGACTTTCCGAGAACTTCGACATCGGCATGCGCCTGTCGCTACAGGGTATCGGTGCCGTGTTGCGCAGTGAAAACGAGTTCACCGAAATCCAGAGCACGGTGCCGGGCGGCCCGGCGGAGCGCAGCGGTGAACTCAATGGCGGCGACCGTATCGTCGGCGTCGCACAGGGCGATGCCGGTGAGATGGAAGATGTCATCGGCTGGCGCCTGCAGGACGTGGTCGACCTGATTCGTGGACCCAAGGACAGCACCGTGCGTCTGAACATTCTGCCGAAGTCGCAGGGTGTCGGTGGTCGCGCGCATGAGGTCACGCTGGTGCGTGATGAGATCAAGCTCGAGGACAAGGCGGCGAAGAGTGAGGTGATCGAGGTCAGCGGCGGTCTGCGCCTCGGGGTCATCGAGATCCCGGCGTTCTATCGTGATTTCGGTGCCCAGGCGGCTGGTGAAGATGATTTCCGCAGTACCACGCGCGACGTGCGGCGACTGCTCGAAAAGCTGCAGTCGGAGCGCGTCGACGGCATCATCGTCGATCTGCGGCGCAACGGTGGCGGTTCGCTGTCCGAGGCCACCGAACTGACCGGCCTGTTCATCGAGAAGGGGCCGGTGGTGCAGGTCAAGGATTCGTCGGGCAAGATCGAGGTCGAACGTGATCCCGATCCGGAACAGGTCTATGCGGGGCCGCTGGCCGTGCTGGTCGATCGCAACAGCGCCTCGGCCTCGGAGATATTCGCCGGTGCAATCCAGGACTACAGCCGTGGACTGATCATCGGCGAGCCGACGTACGGCAAGGGCACAGTGCAGACGCTGGTCGATCTCGGTCGCTTTCTGCGCTCGCGCGACGACATCGGGCGCCTGCGCCTGACCATGGCGCAGTTCTTCCGCGTGGATGGTGGCAGTACACAGCATCGCGGCGTGGTGCCGGACATTGTCTATCCGACCGCCAAAGGCGCCGCCGAACACGGCGAACGCGCACTCGAAAACGCCTTGCCCTGGGCGTCGATCCAGCCCGCAGCGCATCAGATGCTGGGGGTGACCTCGGTCGCCGGGCTGCGCGAAGCCGCGCAGCAGCGCATCGCCGACAATCCCGGGTTCCAGTTCCTGCTGGCTGAGGAAGACGACCTGCTGGAACTCGACAAGAACAAGACAGTGTCGCTGCGCGAATCGGTGCGCCGCGCCGAATGGGATCAGCGTGAGCAGCAGCGCCTGGAACGCCGTAACCGCCTGCGCGCATTTCGCGGTCTGCCGCCGCTGGCCAGCCTCGACGAGGCGAAAGACCTGTCGGCGGAGGATCAGGAAAAAGACGAAGAGGGGATCCGGCGCATCATGCTGGAGGAGTCGGCCAACATCCTGGCTGACGATATCCGCGCCAAGCGTCCGCGCACTGCACTGGTCAATTGAGCGGTATTGCCGCCGGGGAAGAATCTGATCAGCCGGTTTTTTTGCCGTCTGTTGTCGATCCGGCGCTCTTGGTTGGCGTGTTCCTGATGCCTTTCTCGATCCACTTGCGCACCCGGTTGGCGTCGCCGAACGGCGTCAGTTTGCCGAACGAGTTCAGTAGCACCAGCACCGTGGGTGTGCCTTCGAACTCGGTATGCATCACCAGGCAGCGGCCGGCCTCGTTGATATAGCCGGTCTTGCTGATCTGAATTTCCCAGCTGTCGTTGCGCAACAGCCGGTTGGTGTTGACGTAGTGCAGAGGGCCGCGCTTTTTCAGCGGTTTCACGTCCATCGATGCTCGGGTGGTCGCATCGCGGATCGCCGGGTAGTTCATCGCTGCAAACACCATCCGCCCCAGGTCGTGCGGGCTGGCGACATTGCTGGCATCCAGGCCGGCCGCGTCGACGAACCTGCTCTGGTGCATCCCCAGCTGTTTGGCTTTCTGGTTCATAGCCTTCAGGAACGCCGCGGTACCGCCGGGGTAGGTGCGTCCAAGCGCCAGCGCCGCACGGTTTTCTGATGACATCAACGCCAGTGTCAGCAGTTCCTTGCGGGTGAGTGTGGAGCCGACGCGCAGGCGCGAGCCGGTGAGACGGATCAGGTCGCGGTCGGCGTTGGTGATCTCGATTCTTTCGTCCATTGCCAGCTTCGCATCGAGAATCACCATCGCAGTCATCATCTTGGTGACCGACGCGATCGGCATTGCCTGATCGCTCTTGCGTTCGTACAGCGTGTTTCCAAAGCGATCGACCACCAGGGCGGCTTTGGAGTGCAGCTTGAGCTTGCGCGTATCGAGTTGTTCCCACAGATGCTGGGCGCGGGCGGCTGACGGGTTTTCAGCGAATACCGTACCAACTGAGAGGTCCAGCAGCAGCGGCACCAGCAACAGGGCGAGGGTGAATTGACGAATCTGCATGGCCGCGCATGATCGCTCAGGACGCGGCTGATCGCAAACCCGCGCGCAGGCCGCGCCCGGGGTTATAATCGCGCGCCTGCAACCCTTGGGGATCACCCTTGCTCGATTCTGTCCAGGGCCGGCTTTCCCGGCTCGCCGGCGAAGCCGATATTCAACTGCTGCACCAGGGCCTCTTTGGCCTGGAAAAGGAAAGCCTGCGCGTTTCGGCACTGGGCGGGATCGCACTCACGCCGCACCCGCCTGCGCTCGGTTCGGCGCTGACGCATCCGGACATCACCACCGATTATTCCGAGGCGCTGATGGAATTCATCACGCCGCCGTCGCACAGCGTCGGCGCAGCGCTCGACTATCTCGCCGACGTGCAGGCCTATGTCTACCGTCGGCTCGACCACGAGATCCTGTGGGCGACCAGCATGCCGTGCGTGCTGGCCGGCGACAGGAATATCCCGGTCGCGCGATATGGGACATCGAATGCCGGGCGCATGAAACATCTGTACCGGGTCGGGCTTGGTTATCGCTACGGCCGGGTGATGCAGGTGATCGCCGGCGTGCATTTCAACTGGTCGCTGGCCGAGGAACTGTGGCCGGCCATGCGCCGGATCGACGAGAGGGTGTGTGGCCTGCGCGAGTTTCGCGACCACCGCTACATGGGACAGATCCGCAACCTGCAGCGTTATGGCTGGCTGATCCCTTTTCTTTTCGGTGCCTCCCCGGCGGTGTGCAAATCGTTTTTCGTAGACAAGACCACGAACCTGCCGTCGTTCGATGAGACGACCTTTTACGCGCCACACGCGACCTCGCTGCGCATGGGGGACATTGGCTACCAGAACAGCCGCGAGGAAGGCCTGGGTATCAAGGCCTGCTACGACGACCTGCCATGTTATGCGGACAGCCTGCTCAGGGCGACCATGACACCGGCGGAGCCCTGGGAGACGCTCGGCGTGCGTGCCGGCGACGAATACCGGCAGCTCAACGCCAACATCCTGCAGATCGAAAACGAGTACTACAGTACCGTGCGGCCCAAACAGGTGCTGGACGGTCTGGAAAAGCCCAGCCTGGCATTGAAGAAGCGCGGCATCCGTTACATCGAGCTGCGGTCGCTGGATGTCAACGCCTATCATCCGCTTGGCCTGGACGAGACCCAGGGGCGTTTTCTCGAGGTGTTCCTGTTGTTTTGCCTGTTGGCCGAAAGCCCGCTGATCGACGACTGCGAACGCCGCGAGATCGACCGCAACCTGCTCGATGTGGCCCATCGCGGGCGCGAACCCAGGATGATGCTCCAGCACCGCGGCGTGCGACTGCCGATGCGCGCCTGGGCACTGGAGGTCCTCGAGTCCATGCTGCCGGTGTGCGAAGTGCTCGACGGCATCGAGGGTGGCGCCTGGTTCGAGGATGCGATCGATGACCAGATCGCCAAGGTGCGTGCCCCGGAACTGACACCCTCGGCGAGAATGCTGGACGAGATGCGCGACAAGGGTGAAGGTTTCTATCAGTTTGCACGCCGCCTGTCGCAGCAACACCAACGCTACTTCCTCGAGCGCGAGCTTGCCCCCGAAGTCGTCGCGAGGTTCGATGAGAAAGTGGCGCTGTCCCTGGCGCAGCAGGCACAGATCGAGCAGCAGCCGCAGGCGGATTTTGACCGGTTTCTCGCGGACTATTTCGCACAGACCTGAATTCGACCAGGACAGCGCCGCGCTCAAGAGCCAAGCCCTGCACTAGACTTGAACCTCTGCAGCGGTGAATGATTCTGTTTGAAGGGGGATCCTGATGAACATGCGGCTGACCATCATTCTGGCAAGCCTGTTGCTGGCCGCCTGCCAGGGCAGTTCAACGGTGCGTGACACCGTCGGTGCCAACCGCTTCATCCAGCTCGAAGGCGCCAGTGTCGTGCTCAAGCAGGCGCTCGATGTGCCATCGGGCAAGGCACGGGTATTTCTGCAGGATGGCCAGGTGTCTTCCGGCTTTGACAGCTACCGTCCGCACTGCGCGTTTGAGATCAAGAGTGTCCAGCACGACGGGATGTCGATTGCGCCGGATACCTTTGTGATCACCAGGGTGCAGGGTTCGTTGCAGCAGGTGGTCAGTGCCGAACCGGTGCGCGTGGCCGCGCTGCGCCTCGCCGCCGGAGCAGGGATCGACGGTGGCAGTTCATCGTATTATCAGGGTTATCACTTCTGGTTGTCGTCAGTTGCCCAGCCGGACGTGAGGCGGATGAGCTGCCTCGGTGTATTCGCCCAGCCACACGACCTTTATCCGCCGACCGTGGAAGAGATCGCGCAGGCACTGGGTGGGATCGCGGAGATCCGGCGGTAGCCAGGCACGCGGTATGACGGACCCATTCCAAGGCAGGATCGCGCTGGTCACGGGTGGATCCAGCGGCATAGGCCGTGCGATCGCGATGCAGCTTGTGGCGCGCGGTTGTACCGTGGGCATCCTGGCGCGAGACAGCGAACGACTGAACGCGGCGAAGGCCGACATCGAGGCGGCATCCCCTGGGGCGGCTGCTGCGGTCAGCGTGTTGCGGGCCGACGTATCGGACGAGGGTGCGGTGGCCGGGGCGATGGCCCGTTTCGAGGCGACCTGCGGGCTGCCCGACTTCCTCTTCAACTGCGCCGGCAGGGCAGAGCCCGGCTACATCCAGGACTATTCGCTCGATGCCTACGAGGCGGCGATGCGCGTCGACTACCTGGGTACCGTGATCCCGACGCAATACCTGCTGCCGGATTTCATCGCCCGCGGCAGCGGCCACATCATCAACGTGTCCTCGGTGGCCGGTTTCCTCGGCCTGATCGGTTACGGCACCTATGCACCCGCGAAATTTGCGGTGGTCGGGTTTTCCGAGGTGCTGCGTCACGAGATGAAGCCGCATGGCGTCCGGGTCAGCGTCGTGTGTCCGCCGGATGTCGACACCCCGGGGTTTGCGCAGGAGAACCGCACCAAGCCGGCGGAGTGCACTGCGATATCAGGCAGGGCACGGGTCATGCGGCCGGAAGATGTCGCGCGTGCCGTGCTCGACGGGGTGCGCAAGAACCGGTTCTACATACTCCCCGGCAGGGCCGGGCTGCTGTTCCGCTTGAAGGGCATGGTTCCCGGTCTGGTGCGCGCGGTACTCGACCGCGAATTGCGCAGGGTACGTGGACGATAGGGCCCTGCGGCCGCGACCCAGCGGCTGCCTAGCGGTTGCCGCCACCGGACGTCCTGCGCAGCAGCCAGTCCAGCTGCCGGGTGGTGAGCAACCGCCTTAACGCGCCGAAGACATGGGTCGGGGTCGTGACTGCATAGCGCGCACGCGGCCTTTTGCTCTCCAGCGCATGGATCACCTTGTTCAGCACCGCCTCGGGTGGCAGCGTGAAAGACGTGGTCGGACCCTCGTGTTCCAGCCTGGCGGCCATCGCCCGGTAGTTGTCGCGGTGCACACTGTTTTCCGCGTCGATGTTCTGCCTGAACATGCGGTAGGCGTTTTCGCGGAAGCGGCTGCTGATCGGCCCGGGCTCGATCAGGCTGACCTCGATGCCGCTGCCGTGCAGTTCCAGGCGCAGCGTATCGGTGAGTCCCTCCAGTGCATATTTCGAGCAGTTGTAGGCGCCGCGGTAGGGCATGGCCACCAGGCCCAGCACCGAGCTGTTCTGGATGATGCGGCCTTCGCCACGTGCCCGCATCCCCGGGATCAGCAGGCGGGTCAGTTCGTGCCAGCCAAGCAGGTTGGTTCGCAGCTGCGCCTCCAGAACGCCCCAGGTCAGGTCCTCGACGGCCCCCGGCTGACCGTAGGCACCGTTGTTGAACAGGCCGAATACCTGGCCGCCACAGGCGTCGAGCACCTGTTGTGCGGCGCTGGCAACCGAGTCCGGGTCGTCGAGATGCAGGCCTACCGCCTCGCAGCCGCTGTCGCGCAGCATGTCCAGGTCGCCTTGTGTGCGTGCTGTTGCAAACACGCGGTATCCGCGCGCCTGTAACCCCAGCGCGACACATCGCCCGATGCCGCTGGAGCAGCCCGTCACCATCACTGATCTGCCATTCATCCGGGTCCCTGTTCTGGTTAAGCAAGAACTAAAGTTTTTGCCGCGATATCCGCTACGCAGCACATGACCGTCCCCGGTCGATTGTCGTATGTAGCCGGGGGAACGCAAGGAGGTTCATTCGTGGATATTGCTACGCTCGTCGGATTGCTCGGCGGCTTTGGCATCATTATCGGTGCAATCGCGACCGGCGGCGACGTCATGATCTTCGTTGATGTTCCGTCGACCCTGATCGTGGTCGGTGGCACCTTCATGGTGACGCTGATGCAGGTCTCGCTGGCCGATTTTCTCGGCTCGTTCGCAATCGGCCTGAAGGCGTTTCTGTACAAGGTCGATGACCCCAAGAAGCTGATTGAAGAGGCGGTGGCGCTGGCGGATATCGCCCGCAAGAACGGCCTGCTGGCGCTCGAGGGTCAGGAGATCAGCAATACGTTCATGAAGAAGGGCATCGGCCTGTGCGTCGACGGCCATGACCCGGCGCTGGTGCAGAAGATGCTCACCACCGATATCGACCTGACGATCCAGCGTCACGAGGTCGGTCAGCGGATGTTCAAGAATATGGCGACCATGGCCCCGGCGATGGGCATGATCGGCACCCTGGTCGGCCTGGTGCAGATGCTGGCCAACATGTCCGACCCGGCGGCCATCGGTCCGGCAATGGCGGTGGCGCTGCTCACCACACTCTACGGTGCGGTCATCGCCAACGCCTTCGCACAGCCGATCGCCGACAAGCTGGGGCGTGCCAGCGAACTGGAGCAGACCAACAAGGCACTGATCCTGGAGACCATTTCGGGCATCCAGGAGGGTATGAACCCGAAGGTGCTGGAGCAGATGCTCAGCACCTACCTGCCGCCGAAGAAGCGTCCGGAACAGGCCTGAGGGGGCGCTGAATGGCCAACGACTGCCCCAAGTGTGAAGCCGGTCTGCCTCCCTGGATGGGCACCTTTGCCGACCTGATGTCGCTGTTGATGTGTTTCTTCGTGCTGCTGCTGTCGTTCGCGACCATCGACGCGGTGCGGTTCAAGAAGATGGCCGAGTCGATGAAGGACGCGTTCGGCGTACAGCGCGAGATCCCGGCAGCCGAGATCGTCAAGGGCGTGAGCGTGATCAAACAGGAGTGGAGCCCTACCGTGGCCGAACAGGCGGTGATCACCGAGATCCGCCAGGAGACCACGGACGTGGAGCAGGAGCACCTCAAGTTGAAGGAGGGCGAGGGCGATCACGACAAGCAGGGAATGCAGGACGAGCAAGAGCAGCAGAAGTCGCAGCAGGA
>ERZ795048.1544-NODE-1544-length-20298-cov-4.364126_pt1 | contig 20298 bp, 19 predicted proteins | sample MGYA00375132_ERZ795048 | MGnify/ENA primary metagenome ERZ795048 (study PRJEB30177, sample SAMN05720225) | activated sludge metagenome | isolation source: Anaerobic digester | place: Hong Kong | collected 2014-12-17 ... | reverse complement strand
TGAAGGTCTTGATTATCAGCAGGTGGAAACCACTCTTTACTTTGATCATTTGGCCATTGTTTCCTATGGAGCGTGCTCATGGGATGACGGTTGCGGGATGGGGCATAGGCCACCTGAGGCGGTAGCTCAGCCTGATAGTGTGGCGGTAGTCCTCGCCGATGTTCTCTTAGGAGGCCATAAGGGCGAGGTTTTGACTCTCAAGCATGACGCCCCGGAACCTAAAAGATCCGGACACTCTGAGGGTTTAAACGGTCAAAAAGATGACCAAAAAGGAAAGGTTCATAAACAAGAACCTAAAGAGAGGTCTGATCAGGATAAGAAGGATGATATTATGGCTGAAGAAGGAAAAGGCGATAAATCCAAGGGTAAGGTCAAAGTAACCAAGCCTGAGGAGTTGAAGACTCAAATCGAGGAGATCGGACAGACTGAGGACCCCAAAGACGGCCTTCAGAAAGCTAAGGACCTCCTCGAAGGGCTATACACTGACGCTACGGCTCAGGTTGGGCTTTTCAAGGCCCCTGAGGGACAGACCCCAGAGCCTCCTAAGTTCTTTGCCCCTGAAGCTCCTATGCCTGACAAGCTCGAAGAGGGCGCTATCCCTGAAAGCTTCACATGGACGGAAAACGTAGACCCTGAGGCGGTGAAGGGCCATACGGCGGGGCTCCTCGTCGCCTACATGAAGGATAACCTCAGGCTCAAGAAAGAGCTTCAGGCCACTACCGAGAAGTTCGCCACCCTGGAGGGACACGACAGGGCCGAACTGATCGGACAGATCAAGGCTCATGGTAAGTACTCAGATGAAGAGCTGAAGGCTTTCGAAGGGCTCCCCCTGGAGTCTCTTAGGCCGGTAGCTCGAAACATAACGGCCATGGCCATCAAGGGACACCAGGGAGACCCGGACGAGGGATCTACACCCTTCAACCCTAACCCGGCTCACCCTGGCCAGCATGGAGAAACGGACGCCCAAAGGCTAGAGCGCCTTAACAGAGAGTTTGATGGTCGCCTCGGCGTCAAAGGAGGAAAGTAAACATGAGTCTCGAAGGCGAAATAGGCGGCGATATCGGATCTCTCGGCGAGCCGATCACGGCCTATCTTTACGAGGGCAACGTAACCCTCGGTACAGCAGTGGGGAGGACCGGGAGGGATACCTCCATCCTGACTTACTCGGCTGGTCTTAAGGTCGGTGACAGGGTGGAACTCTTCGACGATGCAGCCCTTACTTACAGGGCGTGCCGGGCTCTTCCTGTGGTTAGGAAGGTTGCTACGGCTGGCAACACCATAACAGGCGAGATCGTGAGTATAGACCCTGCTAGGGGTATGCCTGCGAACGATACGCCAGTAACGGCCCTGGCTACTATGCTCTCTCAGGACCTCCTTAGGAGGGCTACGATAGAGTTTGAGGGCCTGAGGGCAACAAAGCTCATAGAGCAACTCATCCCCCAGAACTCCCCCGCCGATTCTCAGGCGGTCGGAGCACCCGCAACTCTGGCCTGGGATATCAACCTGGGAGCCTTCAAGTATGTGGCTTCTGGTGGTGCTGGCCTCACTCCCCTCTTCCACATAGCGGGATCTACTGAGGGCGACGTAACGGCTCCTCAGATGGTTGCCTACGGGCTGATCCTCAGTAACAAGGTGAGCTAAAATGGTCGAAAAAGTTGTACTTCCAAATGAGCAATTCCTCCAGAAAGACTTTGTGGAGGCTCGTATCCTTCGCATCATGGAGCCTGAGTTAGAATGGCTGACTGGCTTCATGCCTCAGGTACAGAGCACCGCTAAGGCTGTCTGGACCACAAAGGAAGTCACCAGTGCGAAGAGTGACGCGAAGAGGCGGGCTCCCAGGCTTAGGACGGCTGGCTCCAAGTTCGTGAAGATGAGCATCTCTCAGCTCGAAGAAGTCAGTACGACCCTGGCAACCCTCGGCCTTCAGATGACCATAGACGAGGACGCGGTAAGATATGCAGAGGGCATAGACGAGATGCAGCGGGCCTATAACCGGGCCGCTTACTGGCTCCTCGATCAGGTCAATACTGAGTTTGGCGCGGCTCTCACGGGTGGCGTCTATCAGGTAGCGGGCTCTGACAACTTCGGCGGGAAGACTACGCCAGCCTGGAGCGTGAAGACGGGCGAGAACGTTAGGGACCCTGTTGAGGACCTGATGCTCTTAGCTCAGGATATGGAGCGGGATGAGTACCCCTATGGCCTCACAGACGTCTACGTTCATAAGCAGAACTACTGGGAGCTGATGCACTTCCTCAAGAATCTTCAGGTTACAACTGAAGAGAAAAAGGCTATCTGGGGTATGCCTGACATCAAGGCCCCTCAGATCTCTATACCTGTCGTCGGTAACGTGGCGGTTCATAAGATGGTGAACGGTGTAGTTGAGGGCGGTATCCTCGGCCTCGATAGGCGTTTCCCTGCTGGAACCTTCTATTACGCCAGAAACCCCAAGTACCCCACGACCACAGACAACAAGATCGGCTTCCACATCAACAGATTTGAAGACCAGGAAACTCACGATACGGTCTTCCAGATGTGGTTAGAGTTCGGCATCCTCGTAAAGGAGCCCTACGCCGGGATCTATGCCTCCTCAGGCATTTAGACCCCTTTTTGGAGGGTGAACATGCCTATAACTTTCACAGTTAAAGAGAGAGCCCCGGAATATCGGAAGCTCATCTTAGAGGCTTGTGATTTTGGCGGCGAGGATCTGGCTAACGTCGGAGACATCACAGCGGAAACCATCACCACGACCGGAAACGCCACAGTAGGCGGCGACCTGGCCGTAACTGGCGAGGTTGGAGGGGCAACCCTCGATATAGCCGGGGACGGCGCTATAGGTGGAGACGTCGCCGTAGAGGGCGAGGTTGGAGGGGCAACCCTCGATATAGCCGGGGCTGGTGCGATCGGTGGAGAGCTTGAGGTAACTGGTGTCCTTAAGGGATCAGGCGGGCTAGAAGTCGGTGGAGCTTCTGGGGTGGATGTAATCCTCCATGAAGGAGTTCCTGACGCGGCGGTTCTGGCTAAGGTCAACTCCCTTTGTATCGACACGACTAACCACGATCTCTATATCAACACCGGAACGGCGGAAACGCCGGTATGGCTTCTGTTTACCAGGGCTTCGGGGACCTGATCCCCTCCCCCTGGTAACTAAATTTATTTGGAGGCTTTTATTATGGCTGGTAAAGACAAGGGCCGTAGAGGTAAGGACGAAAGGGCAAAGAAAACTAAGGAGTTTAAACCGTCGCCTATCGCCGTACCTTCGGTTGAAATAGGGAGGCTAGAAGGGCTTATCGACCTCCTCGTCTGGAAGGGTCTTATTACAGATGAAGAGCTGATAACCACCTCAGAGCCTTACTATGGGATTATGAACGGGCTGCTGGACCTTCTCGAAGTCAAAGGCGTTATCCATAAATGGGAGTTAGATATCGCCATGAAGTGTTACCAGGACTTCATTTTAGCGGTAGGTCCTAACCCAACCGTCCCCCCTCAAGTTCTTTTCAACCAGAGGCGACAGTACTTATCTGAGCTTCTGGAGATTGAAAAGAAAGTGAGGGAAGGGGCTAATGGTTAATATTTATTTATGGTATGTGTCATCTGCATCGGTCCCTTCGGGTTGGACTGAGATTAGTTCAACCTATCGGGATCGCCTTGTTTGTGTCACTGGTAGCCTAACCACTGGAGGGGCCTCTACTCATTCTCATAGCCTGGGGTCCTGGTCGGTGGGGACCTCCAGCACCAGCGGCTCTATAACGTCATCCTTCGGCTCTAATGTAGCTTGTAATCAAAGCCATAATCACTCTGTCACGTCTGTTTCAGTTGGCTCGGCTTCGAGTTTTCCAACTTGCAAAGCTTATAGATTAATCTATAAAAACTATAATAATTTTAATGGTATGTTACCCGCTAATATGGCGGTTACGAAGACCTCCTCTCCAGGGACGGGATGGTCCGAAGTGGATAGCGGCCAGTCCTATTATCTTCGAGTTGGGGACTCTGGAGACGTCGGCTCCACTTATGGGGGTTCTCATTACCATACCGTGACGGTGGCCTTGAGTAGCAAGGCGAATAGCTCTAACCCTAGCGCCTCAGGCGGCGGAACCTTCGCCAGCATGACCCATGGCCATAGTTCGGTTACTGTCAATTGTAGCGTCTATAATAGTTATGATTTTAAGAGAGTAGGGGCCACGAAGCTCTATAAGACCACCACGACGGTCTACACCCTCCCCGCCGGGTGCTATGCCTACTTCGATAACACGGTCCCCGCTGGTTGGACTGAGATCTCAGCGACTAGCCACTTTCATTATAAATCTACAAGCTCCTCCTTTACTTCGAGTACGGGCTCCCAGACCCTCGCCGCTTCTCATTACCATACCATCAGCGGCTACTCTGGATATCCAACCCCTACCTTATCTTGCGGTACGGGATCAGAAGGGGCTAACCCTCAGCTCCATACTCATTACCTCTCTGTCACTTCGGCGAGCGCCAACATGGCCCCGCCTTACGTCCGGTTGAGGATGGCCTCTAATGATAGCGATATCAACGCGGTAACGACGAACACGAAGACCTACTCTATGGATATGTTGCTCCAGCAGACGAGGACCTCTTCAAACAACATGGACGTGATCCTTAAGGCAGTCCGCAACAAAACAGTTACAGCAGACACCATATTGAAAAAGACGAGATCGGTATCTTTTGGGGAGGACCTCCTCCTCTCGAAGACCATATCTAAAAATCATGCTTTAGACGTGCTCTTGAGGAAGACGGTTATAGCTTCCATCACGGCGAACCTCCAACTGAAGAAGACGAGGGAGGCTTCTTATGACCTGTCGGCGGTCGTCCAGAAGACCATTTCGAAGGGCTACTCGGCGGGCCTCGAAATAATCACCCCATCGAGATACCTGCCTTATGAGATGGGGCTCTCCCTGGTAAACCGGCGGATGGCCTCCCTTGATATGGACGTGATGCTTAAGGCGACGAGGACGGCGGGCTCCTCGTTTAACATGATCTCCATCCAGAGGAGAGAAGCGGCCTATACGTTGAATGCCCTCCTTCAGGGGAAGAAGGATAAGACGGCTGAGTTTGACGTTATTTTGAAGAAGATAGGGACCACCCCGTACTCTCTCGATGTGCTCCTTAAGAAGTCCAGGGTCTCCACTTACCAGACGTCGGTAAGGCTCCAGGCTCAGCTTCAAAAGTCTTACCTTACGGACCTCCTCGCCAGGATAAGGAGGACTTCCTCGGCTGACTTCGACGCTATCCTAATCCAACGTCGGGAAGAGGGTTTCGACCTGGCAACCACGTTGAAGGCTATCCGGACCTCTGATCTTACCATTAACACGATTCTTAAGAAGAAGATGGTCTCCTCGGTGAACATGTCGATAGGGCTTCAGAAGTCCGTAACTTCTTCTTATACTTTCGATATGTTGACAAAGAAGTACGGCGTCACGGCGAACTATCAGATGAAGACCTTCCTCTTCCAGTCTCAAAGAAAATCTGTGAGCATGTCCCTCTTAGTTCGGGATACCTTAGAGACTAACGCTTTATTTGACGTACTGGTAGCCGGTCGATATGATAAAGATTACTTGATGAATATATTACTCGAAAAAACACAAGCTAAGACTTACTCTATGTCGTCTCTCCTTCAGGGCGTGAGGGAGACCTCCATCGAGGCCGACGTCTGGCTAAAGAAACCACAGGATACCGCTCAAGATATGGATGTTCTCCTCCAGAAGGCGAAGACGACGGCGATCTATGCTAACGCTATGCTCCAAAAGTCGATATCAAAAGACTACTCGGTTGATACCCTGATAGCTAGGCGGCGGGTTGCTGGTTACAATACCGACGTGCTCCTTAGGGCCAGGAAGACCGCCGGGTATGGAGTTGATACCCTTATCGCTGGAAGGATGAGCAAAAGCTACACCCTCAACGCGAAGGTGGCGAGGACCACTTCAAAGACCTATCTCTCTCGTCTGTATCTGAAAAAGCGGGGTATAACTCAAGGGTTTGATATGTCGGCTCTTACGGTCGTAAGGAGTTTATCGGCCTATACGATGCGATACTCAGGGGCTAAATCGGTCAATTATGGGGTTAATTTCAATTTAGCTATCATAAGACCACGTAACTATGATAATAAGCGTGATCTGTTTATAAAAAGAGTCCCTGAGGTCGTTAGTGTAGGCTCTGATTACGTACCCGTCTATGATATCCCTGAGGTGGAGATAAGGCCATTCAAGAAGACTATTTGAAGAGAATCAAAAGCCTTATAAGCCTATATTGATCAAAAAGACTGTATAGGGCGTTTAACTTCGCTCTAGCTCGAATAGAGAGGGGAAGATGGCAAAGAAGCTCAAAACCTCTAAAATAGTGGCTGGGGAGATGGAAAGGGCTTTATCCGATCTGGAAGACTGCATAATAAAGCGGATAAACGCCGGTAATATCCCGCCAGCTCTAAAACCCGAAACCGTAGAACGAAAGGGCCACGATAAGACTTTACTTGATTCTACGGCTCTTTTGGGCTCCATTCACCACAAGATCACGGTTACGGGTAAGGAGGTTATCGGCTTCGTCGGCGTGATGGACGCGGCGGTAGAGGAGTATGCCTGGACTCAAGAGTACGGGTTCCCTATGGATTTTGAGTCTACGACGTCCAACACGAATCAAAAAATTCCCACAAGATCTTACCTTCGGGTGCCTTACGATGAGAATATTGATCGGATCAGCTCGAAATTTGAGCAAAGAGTAGGCGATAAGCTAATTGCCGAAATGACGGCCAAGAAAAGGAAGTGAGATCATAGGCGCAACAGTCAACGTTGAGGAAGGGAACGGGTCTTCTGTCACTTGGACGGTCATCACGACCGGGCGATATGCTACCATGGACAGCTACAACCCTGGAAGTTCTAACCCTTGTGTTGTACCTCCCTCTGGAACTTATTACAGCTTCTGGAAGCATCACAGGATTGCTTTCAGCGGGACCTTTACCCAAATCACTCAAATCAAATGGTACGGCCCCGCAAACGTGGCCTCTACGTGGGGCCTTGGAACGGGTGGAAAGCTGGCGGTCGGTCGTCGCGACAGTGGCGATAACGGTTGCCCCGCTGCTAACTATCAACAGGCAGTGGGGACAGTCGGCACCACTGGAACGGCTATAAAAGACCCAACCAGCGGCCACGCTTACTATAAGGACCAGACGATAGATGTAGGGGACGCTGACTCTTTCGGGTCTGGCTCTCCCCTGCTGATCGACAGCGGGCCTTATTCGAGTTCTGGAGCCTCCAAGAGCATAGTTACTCAGGTTGAAATCAAACCTGACGCCACTCAGGGAGACAAGGCCAACGTAACCCTAACCTGGCAATGGGATGAGATCTAAGGAGATACCAGCATGGAAGATAAGCCAGAAGCCTTTAACAAGGCGGATGGCCCTGAAAACTTCGAGGATGAAGAGGTAGACTCTCAGGGATGGGAGTCTCCTCTTCCCCTTCGGTTTTATTGGGCCATGGAAGGAGCCGACAGCGGGAAGGTCTATACTCAGTTTGACCTAGAAACAGGCGAGGATCGACCTTACGAAGACCCTGAAAAAGGAAAGTACAAGTGCCTGGTTTGGATACCGTTTAGAGATCCTGAGCTAATCGACAGGATCGATTTACAACAGAGCACCTTACCAAACCCTACACCTATAGAGCCCTCGGTAGATCCCATTTACCAGGTCGTCTTAAAGCCTGGCGAGCGGGGAACGATGACGAGACGGGGCTATATAAATTATTTTGATTATTATAGGTGTACGGCCTGCAACACTGAGTTTATGTGGGGAGGGGTGGAGCAATCGCCCCGGCCTGAGTGTCCCTCTTGCGGAACTCATAACGACTGGTATTGTGACATCTGTAAGAAAGTTATCCCTAACCCTATCTTCTTCAAATCAGAGGTTCGTTGCCCGGTCTGTGAAGCCAGGGGAGCCCCTAGAGGCTTGATTAAAATCAGGCGTCTCAAGCTGGTTGAAGGAGTGGAGCGGTTCACTAACTACGTGATCCGGGTTGAGGATAAGTTTGAGCTGGAGATCGGTAACGACCAGGTGACGGTAAAATCTCTCTGAGGCCCTTGAATGACTAATGTTTATGCGCTGTGGCTTGGATCGGGTGCTCCCCCTGGAAGCTGGAGCCTCGTTAGTGATGTACCTGAGGGTAAATATCTGATTCATGTTAATACAGCCCTAGGTACTTACGGAAGCGCAACGCATAACCATTCTTTAACAGGGACCAATAGCCTTGATGCTTACGACGCCACGGGTGTCTACGGCCATTATGCTCAAGGGACCAGTGGCGTAAGGACTAAGAGTCATAACCATACCCTCTCATCCGTCACGATCACCGAAGCGGCTAATGATCCATCCTATTACACCTTCAGGGTGATCAAATGTGAGATCGGGGCCTTTATAAACAGTGTCCGAAGCCTTCCCAGGGACGCCGTGATGGCTTCGACGTCGGCTCTTTCGGCCTCTGGGATAGCCCGGCATACCGCCTCAGATGGTCGTCTCGTCAGGCTCTCGGCTTCGAGTTCCGGATCAGTCGGCGGAAGCGACACCCATAAACACCTTCTCGGTGCCGACGTCTCGAACGCCACCCTTACGTCGGTTTACCTTGATAACACTTCGACGCCTTACGACCTGATAGGCGGAGGCTTTACAACTCACCTCCATACCTTCACCGGGATCTACACCTCTGAAGTCAACTCGAAGCCAGTCAGGGTTATAACAAGGCTTTACCGGGTAACTGACACGGCAACCTCTGTAATCCCCGCTAATACCGTCCTGTGGGTGGATGGGGCGATAACCGGGTATACCTCCTATTTCGAGGTCCTATCTGACTGGTATAGCCCCTATTACAGGTACTTGGAGGGAGGCGACCAGGACGCCACTTTAACGGGCTCCCCGTCTCATAACCATGGCTCTGAAGCCACCGGCAACACTGGACCAACCAATAGGACCGCCGGGGCTAGGCATACGACTTACACCGGGGATATCAGTAACTGTATTCTGGCGGCTCACTCTCACGTCTTCCACATCGGTCTTTCGGCCTCTAACGTGTCACTCTCTCCCCCGGCCTGGTCTTTGATCCCTATCAAGGTAAAGGCGAATATCAACATTAGCCAGACCTTTACCAAAGCCTTCTCTATGGATACCCTTCTAAAGAAAACTAGAACTGTATCCGGATCTTTCAGCTTGATCCTTCATAAAGAGGGCTTTAAGTATACCTCCATGGATGTAGCCCTGAAGAAGTACGGGGTAACAAAAGCTCACTCCATGGACGCCATTATCCTCAAGAATAGACAGGCAACAAATCAAATGGACGTGATGCTCCAGAGGAGGCGGCTTCTCTCGGCTTATCTTATGTCGCTGGCTCCTCTCTTCGCAAAAAATAAGAAGTATACGATGAGCACAAGGTTAGTTTACGAGGACATCCCGGCGATCTATCCGGTTATTGATGTTCTCTATAGCTCTTATGCTGATCAATTTGATAAAATTCATAAGAAGATAGTTACAGCAGGGTTAGACCTGAGCCTCGATACTTCGGGGTCCTCGGCCCTAGATAACCGTTGGGGCCGGGCCTTCGGACTCCCCAGGGAGCCCGGCGAGAATGACACCTATTATAGACGTCGCCTCCTCGCCTTCACGGCCTCAACTACGGGGTGCGGAACGAAGAAGGCTCTTCAGGACGTCCTTAACGTGGCCTCTGATGGAGACTCCACTCAGATAGACGTCTTCCCCGGCCAGGTCTTGATACGATATACGGACCCCCTCCAGCTCAAGAGGGCAAAGGCTAGGGAGGGTTTGATAAACGACCTCCTCGCCGCTTCTGTTGCGGCTGGGGTGGAATATCTCACCCCTTACCCCTTCGTTGAGTTCTCTCTCGATGTGCTCCTAAAGAAGACGGGCCTTACCCTGGCTTACCCCTCTAATATGCTCCTCCAGATCACCAGGGACACGGGTTACACCATGGACGCCCTGTTTAGGGGTAAGGTAGAGCTAGGCTATGAAATGGACGCCTACGTACAGAGGACGCTATCTAAGAGCTATGCCGCCGGGTTCTACCTGAGGAGGGATCTCTCGAAGACCTATACGGCCAACCTCACGATGAAGAAGGCGATCCCCTCGCCCTATGAGATGAGCCTCAGGATGAGAAAGATAGAACACCGCAACCTCTTGATAGACGCCCTCCTTCAGAAGACGAAGAAGAAGACCACCTCCTTCAACACTACTTTAAAGTGGGTTGGTGAGCGGTCTTATGCCCTCAGTGCTCTCTTCTTAGGACGACCTACGTTAGACTATTCGATGAGCACCATAATAGTGAACCGCCCAACCCTGGGGTATGGTATGGGGTTGGAGATTATCGGAGGCTCCTAAAGTGTCGAACGTTGTGCTTTTTAGTATGCTATACCCTGAGACGAGGGTTATAGGGACGAACGATCTAAGCAACTTTAGATCATGGTTTTACTCGAATACTTTAGAGCCTTATAATATCGGGAAGATAAAGCACGTCACCGGGGACGTCTTCGTTGCTACCGTATCGAGAGGGACCAGCGGCTCAGTCTGGATAACCTATAATGCTGGCCATAAATTCGAGAAGGTCCTCAGTTGCGGTACACCCTCGGCCCTCGCCAGGGGACAAGACGGGATGCTCTTTCTCACGGCTGGGGGGACGGTTTACCGCTCTCAGAATGGGAAAAATTGGTATTCAGTCTCAGGGGCTCCCAACATTCAAAACTATGCTTGCTGTATGGGAGGGCTCATCTTCGGCCACGATGGGACGCGGGTTTATAGGTCTCGAAACAACGGGCTCCTTCCCTGGGAAACGGTTTACGACTGGCGATCCTCAGGCAACACGGGGATACCCTCCAACGCCATAGCCGCCAATTCGACAGGTTCAAAGGTTATGATCTCATCCGGGCCGGTCCTGAAGTTCTCCACCACTCAGGGGGATTCATGGACTCAAAAGACTTCCTGGGATAACTGGAACGTGCCGAGAGAGCTTCATTACTTGAATGGGTCCACCTGGCTCTTGAAGATGAGACACATAGCCGAAGATCTCGGCTCCATCCAGATAACCAATAACGACGGCGGAAGCTGGACGAAGAAGTTTAACCAGTACGTCATCCATGACCATCAAATCGAGTACTTAAGGAATCTGGGATTAATCATCTGTGGCCATACCCGCTATGCAGTTCCAGGGGTCCCCAGCATCCCCCACTACGTACCCTCTATTATGGTCTCTCGAAACATGGGGAGATCGTTCACAGAGTACGTATTCGAGGATCAAGAGCGTTTCTTCTCGGTCCTGGCCATCTCAGGGACCAGTGGGGTAAGCGAATATTACGATAAGAAGAAGTCGTATAACGTTGATGTTCTCCTCAGGAAGATGAGAGTTAAGCCATTCTCGGCGAACCTCTCCCTCAAGGCTAAGCCTACTAAATCGATAGACGCGAACGTTGTACTTCAAAAGAACCGGGCTCTCGCCTTCGACATGAACGCCCTTATAAAGAAACAGAGGGGGACCCCGCTATCTGTTAATGCTCTTCTGAAGAAAACGCTATCAAGCGGCTATGGGATGGATGTTATCACAGTCCAGCGACTTCATAAGAACTACGTCGCTAATATGTTGATCGAAAACACCCACAAGCGGGTTATCGACATTGACGCCTTATTTAGAAAGAACATCCTGAAGGGCTACGGGATGAGACTCTTTATAACTGATTCCCATTTCGATAACATCAAGACCGAAATGGCCCGGTCGGTTCCCCAGGCGTTTAACATTGACTCCCCGCCAATATGCCATAAACTCTTAGCAGATATCCAAATAGAAAGGGGTGAGAGAAACGAGTGATGCAGATAGGATCTTATCCGTTCGCCGGATGATCAATATAACGGATACGGCTGAGCTTATCGATGAAGTGATTTTAGAGCACCTTTCGAGGGCTGACATCGAGATAACTACAATCGCCGGGTCCGGGGTGGACCCTACTCTCTTAGAGCTTGCGAAGAAGACCTTAGCGGCCTATTTCTCATATCAGGCTTATTGCGATAGGGTATTTCATGAAAAGCCTGGGGTTTATAACTCTGTTGGGGATTTTGTCCCCACAGGGCCGACTATTGAGAGAGGCCAGAACGAAGCGAAGCTTAATAAGCTTTGGGCTGATGCTAAGAGGCTAATGGACCTTATAACTGACTCTCCAGACGAAAAGCCTATGTATACCCCTGTATTCTCCTTTGTGAGGTAAATCAATGCTCACAGAAGCCCAAAAGGACTTTATCCTTACTAGATTGCCCTCAACGCTTGGATCAGCCACCCTAACGAAAGTAAAAGCCGGACAGGTGGCGAACCGGGCGGGGCTCCCTTGCATGATCCTTACCTTCCCAACTCAGGGCGTGAGGATTCACTTTTGGGCTGATCAGGTTAGGCGGCTCTGGCATGGCTCTCATGAGCATATCTATTACGGCCAGATCGATAGGGCTACTTTAACCGTCGTCGTCGAAGCGGCAACCTATGAGCAATGCTCGAATCTCGTAGAGGCCCTTTATAGGTACATTTGGGAGACTGAGCTTTATTTAGACTGGCATGATAGCAGAATGCGCATGTCAGGGGTCTTTAATCCGGTTGAAATCCCCTCTCGATACGACGAAAAACTAAGGATTCAGGTTTATCGGTTTTCAATTGATTTATATATAGATTATGAGTTTACATGGGAGGATAAGAGCCCCTCGATAAAAAGATTTAACTTTAGGGTGGGTACAGATGGTAATTACGGCTTAGAGTTTGAAGACTACGCCCCTGGAACAATCGGGATGAGTTTGATCCTCGTAGGGGAAGAAGAGCCATAAAAAAGGTGATTCGATGAGAGCGCGGATATGTGACCTGATGATTAGGAAAAAGCCAGACGGTACACCCTGGCTTACTGCTGACGAGGCTAAAGCCTTGATGGAGAAGGGATATAAACGAGAATCTATAATATCTCTCCCTGATCCTGCCCCTGTTGCCAGGACTACGCCAAAAAGGCTTATAAAAGAAGAGAAAGACGAAACAGAGCCCGGATCTTAGGTTTTCGGGCTTAGGAGGATGAATAATGTACCTATATGGTAATCCAGCGTCCATGGTGGGGATTACCCTTGAACTTCGCCCTATGGGTCCGGTTCCTGTTATTATAGCAACCGGCATATGCGCGATAGTGGGGACATCCCTTAGAGGCCCGGTAGAGGCTACTGGCCTTAGGACGTCGTCTCTTGTTTACGACCTGTATAAGGGAGGAGACCTTAAAGTCGGCGGGGAGCTGGCCTTTGCTCAGGGTTGCCCTAACGTTTACCTCTCAAGGGTTCTCGGTGTCGGTTACGCCACCGCTGCGAAGACCCTCTCGGACGCGGCCACGACACCTAACGAAGTCCTGGATATCGAGGCTCGAAGCCCTGGTAACTGGGGGAACGGCGTTATGGTTAGGGTTGTAGATGGCGACTCTAAACAGCATGACGTTGAAACGTTCTACGGTGACGACACGGTAGGCCCCTATGCTACTCTGATGAACGATATCGTCGAAGACTCAACCAACTACGTAAAGGTGGGTGGCGTCGCTAAGACGATAGTTTACAGCCCAGCGGAAGCCGGGGAGGGTAAGGTCTTCGTCGATAAGGTGAACGGCTCCATAACGTTCTACGATGCAGAGGGACCGCTCAAGACTCAGACAGTATCTATAAACCTGCTATATAAAACCAGGAAGATAATAGCAGATGACGGCGAGGTCCAAGAGACTTTCAACAACTGTAAGAGCCTTGTAGATCTCCAGGCGAAGATAGACACCTCGATACTCATCAAGGCCATTCCCAAAGCAAACCAAACTCACCTTCCAAAAGCTTACACTGGTGAGCTGCTGGTTGGCGGTAGCGATGGGAGCACCCCAACCTTGGATGACTGGCTGGCGGCCATGAATAGGATAGGCGAGATAGTCACGCCTACAACTATCGCCATCTGTGACTACGAGGTAGCAGACACTTCTTATGATCTGGTGCCGGTCCTTGAAGGTTGGTGTAACCACATGGCCAACCTCTTCAAGCCGGTGATCGGCTTCACGCCTACAAAGGCCATGGAGAGCAAACAGAACCTCCTAAACCTGGCTGCTGGCTACAACAACAGGCTCCTCTGTATCGAGGGGAACTCATGGGATTGTTCTAGCCCCATGAAAAACATAGCCATAGCTAGGGCGGCCATGGAGGCGGCTCAACCTCTCGGCGAAAGTGCAGCGGTGGCTTCCTCGTCTATGGGTGGCCTCGATGGACTCCTCAAGATCTGGGGAGAGACTGAGGTGGATGAGCTGACAGAGGGCGGGGTGGACGTCTGCATAATGAAGGGCATGGTCGGAGCCCCCAGAGGTATAAGGCCCTACATCGGCATCTCTACGGCTACTGACTGGCAATTTATGAGATGTGTAGACAACAGAACGATAAACTGGGTGATCATGGCTGTGAAGTACATCACAGATCAGTACTATCACAGAAGGAGAACCCGGCGGGTTCTGTCGTCTCTGAAGGCGTCTATCGTCTGCCTGCTGAATGAACAAATCGAAGCTGAGAACATCGAGGGCTACTCTGTCACGGTACGGGCTCACGCCACAGACACCGGGCGGGTGGATATCGACCTTCAGCTTCAGAACATCGGACATATCGAGAGGTTCCGGGTTCTGATGAGTGTCGGCGTGATGGAAGGTTACGCTGGCTTCACGGTGTAAGGTGGTGAAATAAGACATGGCTCAGCCAGAGAGACAGATATGGGAGAGCTATGAGATCTATGCTCAAGACCCTGGAGATCTCGTTATCGTCATTCAGGCGGCGGGTGCAGACCAGGAAGATCTAAGCTTCCCTGTCAAATCGATCACGGTAGACAAGACCATCGAGGTAACGGCTGAATACGGCACGGGCTCACATCTGCCTTATCAGCTCACCCCTGGAAAGATCGGGTTTAGCGGCACGTTCAACGTCGGAACCTGGATATCTAAGAGCGATAAGGAGGCCCTCGTTAAGGCCCTCACCCTTCAGGAAGATGAAGGTCTTCCTCGGTACTTCAGGCTGGAAGTCCACGACAGGCCCCGGCCAGTTCAAGAGCTTCCAGGCGTAGGCGAAGCGGATCTCCTCACGATGCAAGAGGCCAGCACTCCCATAGAGGTTTACGATGGGTGTATGTTGACCGGCGACGGTATCGATGTGGGGGAACCGGGCGCTACGACTATGAGAAAGTACCCCTTCATCTGTATGAGGAGGATACCCGCCTAAGGCGGGCCTCTTCTCCTTTAAATTTTTGGAGGCTTGAAAATGGTCAACTTTTCGCAAGTTGTAGAGTCGATGAAAGGGTCTAGCCTGATATTGGTCAACTCCCAAAAACAGATTAGGGTTATCGGTGAAGTAGGCGACGTTTCCGTTCATGGGGATACCATATTAGCAAAAGTGACACCGGAACCTGAGAGGATTGAAGAGGACCCTGAGTTTGATCTAGTCGCGACTGATGGCGTGGTCCGTATAACATTCTTGAGATCTAATAAAGTGGAGGTCGTAGAACATGACGAGAAGAGCAACAGCGAAACCGACAGGCCCGAAGAGTAAGGGCCTTGAGTCCTTAGGCTCCCCTGAGGGCTACATTACGAAGGCAGCCCTGGAGCTTGGAATAGACGACATAGTAGAGATACCCCTCGACGCCTACAAGGGCCTAAAGATCCGGGTAAGGCCCCTTACGGACCTGGAGCTATCTAACGTCCTCGCCACCGCCAAACAGAAGGGATGGGATAGCATCCTGGACAGGAAGCTCCTTAAGGACGTGAGGGAGTCCGGGGACATCTCCATCATAGGTAAGGCTACTGAGCTGATGATCGAAATAGCCAAACTGGGGATAGACCGGAACCCTGAGACGTCGCCGTTCCAGGCCGACATAACAGACGAACAAATCGAGAAGATGAGAGGGTTCTCTTCTCTCATGATCGGCGTCGAAGTCCTCAGCCATACCCTCAAGGGCCTGGAGGGGATAGAGGATTTTTCGAAACCGCTGAAGGGCGACTCCTCGGAACCGCCATCAGCGGAGGCTACCGATTCAGGGAAAACCTCAGAGAGTTAACCACCGCCCAACTCATAGCTGTCAACATCGCTAAGAAGATGGAGCTGGAAGCCATGTTTGGCAAACCTGAGGAAGGAGGAGAACCTCAACCGCCCTCACGTATGCCCTCAACGGCCAGGGGTCCAACTCAAAACGCTGTGAGGAAGGTAGAACGGACGGCTTACAGCCACGCCGATTATATCGCTATGCGTAAAGCCGAGAGATCAGGCGGGATAAAACCAAAAGATAGGGCCTTCATCGAAGGAGAAGGTTAGAACATGGCAATTCGAGACCTGACAATATTATTAAAAGCCTGGGATTCAGCCACCGAAGTACTCGAAAGAGTAACCGGGATGGCTGACGACCTAGACCAGAGGGTTGTAGAGGGCTCTGTTGATCTTCAAGATAACGCCTCTAAAGCCTTAGGTCAAATCGATCAAACCCTCTACGCCGTAGGGGGGAGGATGGATAAGGTTACGGCTTCTTTTGATCAGGTCGCGGGCTCTACCTCGGCGGCTGGCTGGAGCTTCTCGGCGACGAGCGGGAAGATGCAAGCCGCCTCTAACGTCGCTGAGCGTGGCTCTTCTATCCTCTCCAGGCTCAACAACGTCACCATATCGACGGCTAGGGGGATGAGTAACCTCTCGGACGCCTTAGAGCCCGTCCAGGTCCACATAGCGGCCATCCAGGCCGCTATGATGGGGCTTGGAACCGTCGCCCTCTATACGGCGAAGAAAAACGAGGAGCTTCATGAGAACTTAGTAAGGATCATGGGGACTGACGCCTCAGGGACTATACTATCATGGGCTGAGGCTGGTAACGAAATCTGGCATACCTCCGAGACGGCCAGGTTGGCCATAGCTAACGAGCTGGCCTATATGGGGGTGGCCGAAGATAAAATCGCTGAGATGGGGGAGGCCATCGAGCTTTACTATGAAAAGAACGATGCTCTACTCAAATCGAAAGGTGTAGCCGGATCTGAAGACCTGGCTAAAAAGATCGCTGAGGGCATAGCGACGGGGAGCGGCGAGGAGCTGAAGCGAATCTTAGGAGATAGTGCCTTCAGTGCTGACGAGCTGACTAAGGAGATGGACCGCCTCAGGTACTCGAATATCAAATATGCCTACGCCACTGAGGAGGTCGTAAAGAAACAGGCCCTCCAGAACATCATAACAAAAAAATTACAAAAAGATATAGAAGGATTCACCGCTGAAGCTACAAGCTTCGATGACCAAATGGGGCTTCTAGCTAACAACATGAACAAATTTTTTGAGAGTATCGGGAAGGTGTTGATACCCTACGCCACAAAGGCCCTCTCGGTCGTCAACTCGATTATAGGGGTTCTTATGCAGATCCCCGGTATTGAGGTGTTCGCCGTGCTGGCTGGCGGGGCGGTGCTCCTCACGTCCACCCTCCTCTCTCTCATCCTCGTCTTAGGCATGGCCGCCGGTGGCTTCTTAAGCCTGCTGGAGGCCATCCAGGTTATCAAACAGCTTACAGTAGTAACAAAGCTGATAACGGCGGCTCAGTGGCTTTGGAATATCGCCCTTTCGGCGAACCCCATAGGGATAGTCATAATAGCGGCGGCGGCCCTGGCGGCGGCCATCTACTTGATTTATAAGAGGACTGATCTCTTTCAGCGGGCTTGGAAGGCTCTTTCAGGTATGGATATGTCGGGGCTTTCCGGGTTCATCGATATCATTCTGGTGGGGTTGGGATCGGCTGTCAACTCGGCCCTGATGCTGTGGGGTATCCTCTCAAGAGCCTCAGGGAAGCTAAACTCGAAGCTGGGGTTAAACCTCAGTATGCCGGGATGGGTGGACGCCCTCTTGATGATCTTAGGCCCTCAGTACCTTGTGGTTAAAGGGGTCTACGATATCCTCAAGGCTCTTTGGCCTAAGTTCGTCTACTGGTTGGGAAGCCTAATCCCCAACTGGCTTAAGACGGTTTTCGGAGCCATCAGCGACTTTTGGGACTGGCTTAAGGATAAATGGGGCGACCTCCTCGCCATGCCTGAGAACATCGCTCAGGCCATAAAGAAGGCCATGCCGGGCCTCGGCGGCCAGGAAGCTAAGGAGGGAGAGGCCCTAGACGAGGAGATCATTAAGGCCGCTCAGAAGGTTGGAGGTCTTAGCAACCCCACAGAGGAAGAAAGGAATTGGCTTATTTCTTATGGTCGGAAGTACGGCCTGGGGGAGACCGGGCCAGAGATAGAGGCGGGCTTCGGAGGTAAGACCCTAACGGACTTCCCCCATATAAGCTCTCACCATGCAAAGGCAGCGGTGGAAGCGGCGGCATACTACGGGAACCCCCAACCGGCGGCGGTCGTCCAGGCGGCCAGCTCGGTAACTACGCCGATCCCGGCCCTTGAAGACGCGAAAGACGACATGGCTAAAGACGTCCAAACCACCGTAACGGACGCCACCGGAAGCGAAACGGCGGGCGAGGTAGCGGGGAAGGCCGTAGAGAATATTAACACGTCTCCCCTCGGACTGTTGGGAGAGGGCCTATCAGCGGGAACTAACCCCTTCGCCTGGGGACTGGGGAAGCTCGGAGGAGCGGCCCTTCAACAGTTGGACGAAGGCGGCCAGGTCCTCAGCGACGGCCCGGTTTACATCCATGAAGACGAGGAGGTTAACCCGGCTAAGGTGGTTAGGGGAGGAGAGACGGTCTTAGAGAAGCTCACGGGGCTCCTTAACAACGTCTGGAGCGGTGAGGGTAAGGACGCGGGCCTGATGGTCAAAGCTCTTGATCGAATCCAAAGCCTCGAAACCGTCCAGTCGGTGAAGGCTTCCTCCTCCGAAGCTATCTCAAGACTCTCTTATCAGGTCGCTACGGCCTTGAATAACCCTCAGGTACAGCCAACCGCCCCGTCTAGGTCGTCTCAACCGCCTGAGGTGAACGTACACCTCGAAATCCACAGGTTAGAGATAAATAACGGTACAGACGAAAGAGCTTTCATGAATAAGGTCACAAATGCAGTATTGAAGGGAATCAGGCAATATGAAGCCTAAAGAGGGGAATCCATGAAGACTTTCGAGCTATTTAGAGATCAAAGCGTCTATTACCCTAATCCTGATGCTCAAAACAATACAGGATGGTTTACCGTTGACGTGCAATACGTCCCCGTCACCATAGACGGTATGCACTTCGTTGTTAACCCTCGAAATATCGAGTTCTCTAATGAGCACAAGATAGAGGAGAAGAAGATCCCTTATTATAAGGATATCAGTATTTATATGGGAGAGGGTTTATGGCACCTCACCCTTACCCTCAGGACCCTCAAGATGGAAGAGAAAAACTTCCTCTGGAACCTGGGAACCCTGAAGATACCAGGTCCTCACCTCCTCCTTACTTCGGCGAGCGGCTATATCTGCATGTTCGTGAAAAATAAAAGATGTGTTCAAGTCCAGGGCGAAAGCGATAACGTCTTTTTATGGACCCTGGAGTTTACAGAAGACAACGAACAGGGCGAAGGCGGCGGATGTGGCGGGTCTGGCATGAGTTCATCTAGCCCAACGGACGCCTCAGGGTCCGTTTCAGCAACCGGCGAGGAGGTCCAAGACCTCGAAACAGGCATGTATAAGGAGGTCTCATAACGTGCCTCTTCGCCACTACGTTAAGATCAAAGGTCAGGATTATTCACCCTGGACGATCTCGATAAACACCGATCAGCAAAAGGAGCGATCGGACCCCGATAAGCTAGACCTCGTTTTGGCGAACCCCTACGGAAGGTTTACCGGGTGCTGGACGAAGGGCGACCGGGTAACGGTGATCTTGGAGAATGAAGTAAGGTGCTGTAATCCCGCCTTCAGGGGGTCCATAACCTACACTGGAAAGACGAAGAAGGGGAAAACGAGGACCCTGATAAGGGAGGATAAGGGGTGGTCCGAAGTCCTCGATGCTGAGGAGCAAAGCAACTCAGGGCAATCATGGGTTACTACTCTAAAGCGACCGTACCACCTATTTTGCGGCCATATCGTGAAGGTGGAATATAAGGAGAGTGAGGCTATAATAGAGGCTCGATGTGGCCTCTCTGGCCTGGCTGAGGCCCTCCCTAACGGGTGTCCAACCTTCGCCCCGGCGATCCCTAAACAGATCATTACATGGGTTATCAACGAATACAACGGCAACCATGGACCTGATGAACAAATCCCTATCTATCATATCGACGACTTCCCCCAGGTCAAAGACC
>ERZ795048.1543-NODE-1543-length-20299-cov-15.642067_pt1 | contig 20299 bp, 10 predicted proteins | sample MGYA00375132_ERZ795048 | MGnify/ENA primary metagenome ERZ795048 (study PRJEB30177, sample SAMN05720225) | activated sludge metagenome | isolation source: Anaerobic digester | place: Hong Kong | collected 2014-12-17 ... | reverse complement strand
TCTACCGGGCTATGTTATTGTTAGTGTTTGTGTTACGCTATTACGGATGGGAACTATCTAGTTCTGTCGCAGCTGCAACGCTTATACCAATGGGGATATCAGATAAGAAAAGCCTTCTTAGTTTGCTGAAGAAAGGAGAAATCCCAATTCCTCACCTTTCACCTTCGGAGGCAATCGACCGGTTCTCCTTTGATCATGGCCATCCAAATGAAGGTACAGCATACATTCTTCATGCTACAAACCCAAATTACTATTTACTGCCATCGGTTGCGAATGAAAGGCTAGCCCAGGAGAAAGTCGCTGCCTTTACAAGGTTAGTTTCTGCCCTTGGTGGAAAGAGGATGGAACTTATCTCCGCTGAAATGCTCGAGAAAGGAGGGAAAGGAAAAGCAGGGGTACCCCTACCTCAAGCTGCCGCTCAAGTTGGTATTGAAGCATCATTTTCGGAAAGAGGAGACGTGAAAAGGAGTGTCTACTCTGAGTTCGCTGAAGCCACGAAAAACCCAGCTGTTCCTGATGAACTAGCTAGTTGGCTTGATGTTGATCCAATGTTTAAATCATTGGCTTCTACACGAATCGATGGAGAACTGATAAAAACTAAGGCATCGCTTGTCATTGAGTCATGTCTTGATTTCGGGGCTTCTGCACAAGCTGCCATTAATACTTTTAATGTTAATGTAGGAGGTCAATACCGTAAAGTAGCGAAGTCAGTATGGTCTTTCGAAATAGAGTTTTGGCCGAAAAAATAGTACACCATAATTGATCTGAGTGGCAACAGATTCTTCTCATTCACCGGCTATGAACCAGAGTAAACCAGAAATAGCGAACGTACAGCCCTGATAGAGGGTGCATGAGAAATCTGCACAAAATGATACCGTGCAATGGAGCGGGAATGGCCGGGCGACAGACATAAGTTCTCTCATGAAGCCACAAATGCTTTTACGGCAGGTGCTTACCGGCCCAAAGAAGAATCCCACTGATTTAGTAGATAATATCTCTATTGACATGACATCCAGCCCGAAGAATAAATCAAAGTAAGCCCTGCCTGAGCAGAAGCAACGGGATTATCCATTCCCCTTCTTCGCCCAGATAGGGGAGGGGGATGGAAGGCTGGATATGGTGAGTACCGTTGCTCCCGGTGCAAGGATCCTTGTCAGGGACGCCGAGTGGGTAGTCAGGAGAGTCGATCCTACTTCTACCGGTGGACGGGCAATCACCGCTTTCGGCATCTCTGAGCTCGTCAGGAGCAAGGAAGCCATTTTCCTCACAGAGATCGAAGAAACCACCAAAGGCGGCATACAGGTTCTCAGACCAGAGGAAACAACTCTCGTTCCCGACTCATCACCTCAGTTCAGGCAGTCAATGCTCTATCTTGAAAGCCTTCTCAGAAGAACTCCCCCAACCGACAACAGGATACACACTGGTCACAGGGCAGCCATGGACACCGTGGACTATCAGTTCGACCCTGCTATTCAGGCCCTTGAGCAGCCCAGGCAGAGAATACTGATAGCCGATGCGGTGGGGCTGGGAAAGACCCTTGAAGCGGGTATCCTGGTCTCCGAGCTGATCAGGCGAGGCAAAGGTAAGAGAATACTTGTTGTAGCCCTGAAGAGCATGCTGACACAGTTTCAGAAGGAATGGTGGAACCGCTTCACGATCCCTCTCACAAGACTGGACTCCATAGGCATTCAGAAGGTCAGGCGGAGAATTCCCACCAACAGTAACCCTTTCTTCTACTACGACAAGTCCATTGTCTCCATAGATACCCTGAAGCAGGACACGGAATACAGGAACTACCTGGAAAACTCCTGGTGGGACATCATCGTGATAGATGAAGCCCAGAATGTGGCTGAAAGGGGCGGTTCTTCGTCCCAGAGGGCGAAGCTGGCGAAACTGCTGTCGGAAAAGTCGGACACTCTCATAATGCTCTCGGCAACCCCCCACGACGGCAGGGCAAAGAGCTTCGCCAGCCTCATGAACATGCTGGACCCCACAGCTATCTCCGATGAGGAGAACTACACGAAGGACGAGATCAAAGGCCTCTTCATAAGGAGATTCAAGAAGGACATCAAGCACCAGGTAAAGGATGCCTTCAGGGAAAGGGAGATCAACGAGGTACACATAGAAGCCTCGGAAGAAGAGGAAAATGCCTATGAAGTCCTGAACGGCATTTCGTTCACTAAGCTCGATTCAAGGAACACAGGCTCCATCCTGTTCAAAACATCACTTCAGAAAGCCCTCTTCTCAAGCCCCTCTGCATGCATTCAGTCCATAGGTAACAGAATCAACAAGCTGAAGAAGCAGGAGGACAACGCATTCTACAATGACATAGCCCAACTGGAGAAGCTTGAAAAAGCGGTGAAGGAGATAACACCAGCCAACTTCAGCAAGTACAGGAAACTGGTCCACTTTGTCAACAGCGATGAGTACGGCTGGAACAGAAGGAGCAAAGCAGACAGGCTGGTGATATTCACAGAAAGGATCGAAACCCTCAGATTCCTGCAGAAGCACCTCCCCAGAGACCTTCAGGTAAAGGAAGACCAGGTGGAGATACTCCACGGCGGCTTGTCCGATATCGACCAGCAGCGAATTGTCGAAGACTTCGGCAGGGAAGAAGCCCCGGTAAGGCTTCTCATAGCCTCGGATGTTGCCAGCGAGGGTATCAACCTTCACTACCTTTCCCACAGAATGATCCACTTCGACATACCATGGTCTCTAATGGTATTCAAGCAGCGCAACGGCCGAATCGATAGATACGGCCAGACCGAAACTCCAAGGATAGACTACCTGATAACCGACAGCAGGAATCCCAAAATAAACGGAGACACGAGAATTCTTCAGCTGCTCATAGAGAAGGACGAGCAGGCGACAAGGAACATAGGCGACCCCGCATCCTTCATGCACCTCTACGACATCGAGGAGGAGGAGAAGTTCACCGCAAGGGCCATGGAGGAGCGAAGAACAAAAGAAGACCTCAGCCGGGAAATGGACGGCAACATTGACCTCGACCCTCTGATGCTCCTCATGGGCAGCGAACCACAGCCAAAGGGAGAAAAGGCCAAAGAGAGAACCGCGGGAAAAACAAGTTTTTTCCAGAGCAGCTTCGAGTACATGCAGAGCGCTCTGAGCTATCTGAGTCAGAACGAGAAGCTGGAGTTCAAGCAGTACCCTGAGGAAAAGCGCCTCGACCTCCTCATGCCCGAAGACCTCAGGCAGCGCTACAGAAGGCTACCCAGGGAAATCCGCCCGAAAGACAAAACGATTATCCTCACAGAAGACATCCCGCGGATAAAGGAAGAGATAAACAACTGCAGAAAGAACGAGACCGCCTGGCCCGAACAGAACTATCTCTGGGAACTGCACCCCGCAATAGAATGGGTCAACGACAGAATGCTTGCAGCCTTCGGCAGGCATGAAGCTCCGGTGATAACCCTCCACACCAACCTTGAACCCGGTGAAGTCATTTTCCTCATGTCTGGCCTCATACCCAACAGAAAGGGCCAGCCCCTTATTCACAAGTGGTTCGGTGTAAGGTTCAAGAACGAGGCATTCAAGGAAACCATGACCTTCCAGGAAGTCCTCCAGAAAACCCAGCTCGACAAGAGGGTCTTTCCAAACAAGGCGGAAGAGATCAACACAAAGAAACTGCAGGAACTCCTCAAGCCAGCGGTTGAAAGAGCTCAGGAATACATGAACGAACAGAGAAAACTGTTCGAAGAAGAGATCAACGCAAAACTCGGAGAACAACTCGAAGAACTTGAGAAGCTGAAGGAACGAAAGCTCTTCAACCTTGAACTCAAGTTCGAGAACAGCAGGCAGCCTGAGCACATCCTCAATGCGAGAAGAAGCAGGGAGGAAAGAACTGTAGAGAAGATATTCAGCAACTACATGAATTGGATCGAGGATACGATGACGACGGAGAGGCAGGCCTGGGTGCAGGTGGTCTGTCTATTGAAGGGCTGTGTTTTGTGATTGAGGAAGAGAAAAGGCAGACCAGCATTCTTAATAAAGCTGTGAAAAATCTCAAATTGAATTTCTACGACCTTTTTGGTAGAAATACACCATTGCTTTCAAGACTGAGAGCTTTCTTCCTGCTTTTCTTTCTGCCAATTACAATGGGACTCTTCTGGCTAAGTATTGCAGAAGCTGATGTAGCCTTATGGAGGTATGCATTCCGCATATGTATGTCAGGCTTTGTTGGTTTCTTTACAAACTACATCGCCATTAAGATGCTTTTTCATCCGAAGGAACAACTACCTATAAGCAAGTGGCAGGGGCTTGTACCAAGGAATAAGGGACAGCTTGGCGTTAAAATCGGGGAAGAGGTGCAGAACAAGTTACTATCTCCAGAAGCCATAGCTTCTCATGTTGCTGATCGCAGGTTGTTCGAGAAGGCTTCCACTTCCCTATTGAGAAAAGCCAGAGGGTGGATAGATGATGTCTCAAACCGAGAACGCATAAAGCAAACGGTAGGTGGTTTCATACAGAAAGCAGGAAAAGAAAATCTCGATGATGCAGTAGAGAAATTCCTCAGGTACACAGTGAAGAGCATAGGTAACAGGAAAACAGTCAAGTGGTTTCTCGATTTTTTGAGTGAATCTTTATGCAATATGCTTACTAATAAAAGTTTACGGCTGAGCATCTCAGCCGCCATTGATCGTTTAACTGGAAGTCTTTTAGCGGATGACGGTCCTGTGGCAACCCTCATCAGCAACGGTATTGATGATCTGAAAACCCTTTTGAAGAGATCTTCTGTAAGAAAAAAGGTTGGTGTTTTTCTGCTAGACAACGTACGAAAGCTAAAGGAATCCCATATTGAAGAGCTTTCTAATCGTATTCTGGCAAATCTAGAAAAACGGCTGTCCAATTACAGGGAAACCGGCAAACTTGTAGATACTCTCTCTGATTGGCTAACAGGTATTCTTACGAAACCTGAGGTTGTGGAGTTCGTTTCACATGAGTTTTGCAGTTTGCTTGAATCGAATTCGGACACGCTGGGCATGCAGATCTCAGAGAAGTTCAAGAATACTGGTAACTTTCTTGAGAAAGCAGTTAAGAAAACCCTGATCACCGACAGCTCGATAGTAAGCGCTATTCGGAATTTGGGCACAAGTGAGGAGTTCGAAGCCACGGTTTATGACCTGCTGGAGGAAAAGGCAGACATTTCAGAACTGCTGGCAACCTCTGGTTCCAGAATGAAACTTATCAGGTATCTCTCAAAGAACAGGCGCAAGATAGTATCCTGGTGTACACAGAATGGTGTTCCATTACTGGAAAAAGCGATTGATAATCTGATAGCCAGTGAAGGTACCTGGGAGTTCCTGATTGATACCGTTGAGAAATTCTCAGATGAGATTAGCTCTACAGCCAGAAAACATCTGCCTGAAGTTATGAGTTACATAAGAGATTTGCTTGAGCGTCAAAAGATAGGAGATTCCGTACTTCAGTACATATCGGATCATGAGTCCGAGATCCTGGACAGGATAACATCACCTGATACGGCAGAAAAGCTTGAAACCTACATCAATGATAACAAGCAGAAGATAATTGAACTTATAGAGGAGAAGCTGCGACCACTTCTTCTCCGTCAAGCCCAGAAACTCCTTTCCTCCGATGCTTTCTGGGTATGGCTTGAGTCTCAACTGAACAGAATCATTCCTCTCATATCAGCGAAGCTCAGGAGATATGTCCAGAGTGACTCGCTGAAGAAGAGGGTTGAGGAGTATCTCCCTGAGATTTCTGCAAGACTTAAGATCAGCGAGATAGTTGAAGGGGAGATTGACAAATTCACCACTGATGATCTGGAGAGCATGATAAGCAATGTAAGCGGGGATAACCTTGCCGGGATAGAGGTTTTTGGAGGCGTTTTAGGCCTTGCTGCGGGGACACTCACCATCGCGAATGAGGCATGGTTCATTCCTGCAGGTGTTTTCATGTTTGTAGTACTGTGGCTTCTAGGTGAGATGCTCATCAAGAAGGCGCGACCTGCCGAGCACGAATGAGTTCGAGAACTCATTCCCCATATGAAGAAGGGATGCCTTATGAAAATCTTTGGCCTTGATTCCGCAGACACTTTGCGTTCTCTGAAAGGGGTTTTCAGCGATAAGTTCATTTCCTCCATTAAAGAGAAAAAACTGTCTATTCCTGAATCCCTTATCCAATCGAAACTCAGAGAAGAACTGGAGAACGAAAACATTAAGCTGAAAGGTCTGAATTGTACTTCGGAAGGAATGACGGTCGAAGTAGATGCAGAGAAGTATGGTGCAAAGGTTCATTATGCAGCATTTCTCAGGCTTTCTGAATTGAAAATTAACCCCTCAGAACACTTTTTAATAATAGATGTTAAGGATGATCATCTGGAGGGAACCAACCTTCGCGGCAAGATTCTATCTGTTTTAGTAAATATTATTGTTGACGATATTGTCGAGAAAGCCGTTTCCATGTCCAGAGGTAGCAGTAATGTTTTTTATGATGATACCTGCAGGAAGGCTACGGTTGATCTCATCGGCATCAATGCTATAGCGAAGCTCTACAAACCTCTGCTCTTTAACAAAGCACCGATTGACCTTGCTGAAGTAAAAGGAGTGAGTCACGCCAGTGGATCTATTATTGTTCATTGCGATTATGGATTTCACTGAGAATCTCTTTGGAGAAAGTTGTTTTTCATATAGGCTAAGCATAGAGAAATAGCATTTAAGGAAGGAAGAACTCATGACCAGGAACAATGTATCAGACACTGAAGCCAGAGAAGAGCTTAACAAAAGATCGAAGAAAATCACTGAGGAGGATTTGGGAAAAGTAATAAAAAACAAGAGTAAGATTGAGCAACTTGTCGCCGGGCACGGACCTCTTAAAAGATTCTATGAGGACATCAAGCTTCTCATCTCAATGGTGAAGGACTATTACTCTGGTGCATACAGGGAAATCCCTTGGTGGGCCATATCTGCAGTTGTGGCGGCACTCCTATATGTTCTCAGCCCCATCGACCTTATACCTGATGTGATACCTCTCGTTGGCTTCATTGATGACGCTGCAGTTGTAACTGCCTGCCTTAAACTTATTGAGATGCAGTTGAAAGAGTACAAATCTTGGAAGTATGCTCAATAAAGGCAGTAATCAAAATTATTACTTCAGCAATTAGGCTGAAGAAACTTAAGAATAGTTCACTAGAGCTGAATATGGGAATGAAGGATTCTTTTCTGACAAGACTTATACTGCTCTTTGGCAGGATAAGCAAAATAGATCCTACTGGAGTATGTTGGCTCACCATCTTTAAGAAAGGTTAGTAACATGGATAGTTATACTAGAAACAAGGTTTGGTCACTGCAATTCAACCTCTCTCGTGTCCAAGCAGCACTCATTGACTGCGGAATGATCGATAAAGAAAAAAAGATCCGGGAATCAGTTGAAGTCTTGAGGTATTGTTCCCTTCTTATGGATCAACCTGAGATTACAACTATTACTGGCGCTCAAGGTGTCGGTAAAAGCTATCATGTGAACCAGATGTTCCAGATACCTGATGAACAGCGATTGCTGTCAGCTCTTGGCAGATGTGAGAAGATACCTGTGTTTCTGTTCAGAAAGTCAGAAGAGGATGACTATGAAGTCAGAGTTCTTAGAAGAGGGGTTCCTAGCGAGGTAGGTTCATTCGAGTATGAGAAAATTGGATACGACGAAGCAAGAAAGCGGGTGGCTTCTCCTAAGGAGCATGATTTCTGCATGTTCTGGTATGTTGAAGCGAACTCGATGTTCGACTCAGTTGCTCCTGTTGCGGTCCTTCCAGGATACGAAATGGAAACTCCCTGGGAAGTAGCAATCAATGTGATTCAGGAGTTATCTGACTCAATTATCTATGTGACAGATCAAAGCAAGTCAGCCTCTGAAACCTGTTCTTATCTTGAGGATAAGATCAGTAAACTGAATCTTAGAAGTCCAGCTGTTGTTTTGCTTTCAAAGACAGATTCAATGTCTGATGAAAGGAAGAAGCAGTTTACCAAGCAATTCCCCTACGTTTCAATACCTGTTGGTATTGTCGATGAATCTCTTGAGAAAGAGGAAGGTGAATGTGTTTGCACCCAGCAGCAGTACGATAAACTGTTTGAAAACCTTGGTGAGTACATAGCAAAAACTGCTAGGTCAAGAAAAACTAGAACCATTGAGAATACTGTTGATTCTGTATTGATGTATCTGAGAGACGCTCGGGATGACATCGAAAACATGGAGCTTTCCAGCTCTCTCAGTATTCAGAGAGCTATTGATTCTTTTGTCGGAGACCAGGATAGAATGTGGAATGAGTTGATAAAACCTGTGATAGCAGATAGAACGAAAACTATATCTACTGGTGCTGCATCGGATGCCTATGAATCGGCGTTTCCGATTATTCAGGATGAGTGCAAGAAGAAGATAAAGCTCTGGTGGAATGGTGGGGTTACGCTTGATTTCACGAAAAAACTTCAGACAGAATTGACTTCTAAGTTCATCGAGCGCTCACACGCAATTCAACATGAAGTATTGAGATCCTTGAGTGATCAGTCTTCTAAGCGAACGAATATGCTTTTGGAGATGAAGAGCAATGATTTCGGTGAGTTAGTCCAAACGGGAAAAGAATTGATTCTCATTGATTCGATCATCACTCCACTGCACAATGTTGATAAGAAGGTGAATACCGACTTAGTTCTCACCTTGAAGAGCAGTACAGAAGCCTTAAAGCAAACTGGTGAACTAGTAAACGAAGCTGTGAAGATAAGTGAGTCAGTGCAGCCGGTGATCAAAGCTATTGCAGAGGATAAAGGTAGAGCTGAAATCTATAGGCACTTAAAGCACATGGATAAAACCGGCAAGAGCTCTGCCATTAAGAATGTAACAACCGCAGGATTAGGAGCTGGTGGCGCTGCTGCTTCAGCTGCGGAAATTGCAGGTGCCGGATTTGCAGGTGCCACTATGAGCGTAGTGGCTGGTGTGTTAGGTGCTGCTGTTGGTGCTATCGCTGTTGGTGGTTGGTTGATGTCCATAACGAGAAGTGCAAACAGAACGGAGTTCATGCTGGACGACTTTGCCAGGAAGTGTTCAAATGCGATGTCTGAGGTTATTCAGGAGAATATCCATACCAGGTTAGAGCGGTTCTGGGAAGTTTACAAATATGAACTCACGACTCGGCTAATTTCGGAGACGGGCTTGAACGACTCCTCAAGTAAGATTCTTCAACTCGCAAAGTCAACTAATGATGCAATCAGGGATTCTAACGCCTTGATCAAGTCATTGGGGATGGCGTATGAAGATTGAGCCTTGTTTAGGATGGGCTCAAGAGTCTCTTACTGACTACTTAAAGCAAAGTGGTCTTCCAGAAGATGAGCTTGAGTATTTCGAAAAGGATGAGATTACAGTTGCTCTTATGGGAGCCACTCAACAGGGTAAGACTTCTCTTGCATTAAGGCTTCTTGGAGCAACTCCATCTCAGATTCCGGACCTAGATCGTGCTCTTGGGGGGAACTCTGAAGTAGGTAGATCTAGAACGCGTTCAACAACGATTCTAACTGCAGTCGGTTCTGATCATTATGAGAAGCGCTTGGAGGAAATAGCAAGAGTAATCCTGGAGAATGAAAAGAATCCCGCGCATGAACTTAATATAGAACTGCCACTTGATGGGGGTGGCAATGCAAACATAACTCGGGTGATTGATCTTGTAGGGCTAGAGAGTAGGTCTGAGACTGAATCAGGCAAAGCTCTAGCGGAGTTACAGACAAGAAAGTGGCTTCAAAGAGCGGATCTAAAACTTGTTGTAGTAAGGGCTAGCGCAATTACTTCAATCGTTGAAAGCAAGGATACCAGGTTTTGCAGTTATCGAAGCGACCTCAGAGACTTGTATGGCTACTGGAGAGTCGACCCACTTACTAGCTTCATTGGGATAACTTTCGCTTGGGGAGATACAAAGTGTGAAGTTATTGGCGGATTAGCTCACAAAGAATTTCTAGCCAAAGCTAGTCCTTCTGAATTGCAGAGAGAGACTTCAAAGCACCTGTTAAAAGTGCTCGCCGAGGAATTCACGAAAGAGACTGAGTTAGACGATGTATCCTTTCCTGAAGTGTCAGTTCTCCCATTTTCTCTCCCTCCAGAAGTTGATATGACCGATCCTATTCAGAAGAAGATCTTCAACGCCACAGAGCTGTCGCTGAACGAGATCAGATCAAGGGTTTCAGAGCAAAAGCCACTTGTATTCAAGCTGAAATCAGCTTTTTCCCATCCCAGGAAATTAGAATTAGACTTGGCTGCCAAGCTGGCTAGAATGGAAGAGATGAAGGAACAGTACGGTCTTATGGAAAAATCCTGGGATCAGAAGATAAGTACTGAGTCTGCGGCAATAGAGAAGTTAAAGGGTGAAGTCAAGATTCTGGAGGACTCCGAGAAGAAACTTAGCAAACTCAAGGAAGGTGTAGAAAAAGCCGTCAAAGAATCCATCCTGGACGCTTTGGATAATCGAATTGTTGGGTTGCCTGATATAGAGGGACTTCGTGAGGGAAAGAGTTGGTTCCGACGGCAAAGATTAATGAGAGAAGAAATACTCAGAATACTTGCAAGCTGTCATGAAACGATAAGGTTTTCGGTAACACAATGTGTAGGAGATTTCCCAAACAGCAACAAATCAAAGTTTCCCTCCCTGTTAACCAATCGAGTTCCATTTCATTCAGTTGCTAAAGATGTCTCCCGATGTTTTGAAGCTCAGTCTAAGCTTCTTACTATGGAGTTGATTGAGGAAATGCTACCCAGCAGATGGCACAAGGATGATGGTTGGGGAGAAGCTAAATCAATTTTGGATCAACTTTTTGCATTGCAAATATGGAAGGCAAAAAATGAAGCAATTAGAGTGATTCGTAATAGGTTTTTAACAACTGGATACTTTGGCGTCAGAAAGGAGTTATCCAAGAAGAAAGAGCTATTTTCGAAAGGTCTAAAGTTACATGAAAAGGGGCTTAAAGATAATCAAGCCGATAGGGATTCGTCACTCAAGTCAGCAGCTGAGGAGTTGTTAGGTATCGAAGTTGCGATCAAAGAAGTAAAGAACAAGTTGAACTCCGCTCATGCATATAAAGAAATACTAACAAGTAACTATATAAAGTACTGGAATAAGAATATTGACACAATTAATGCAAAAAGTACAAATGATCTGTTTAGACTCGAGAAGATTATTGAGCTTCGAGATGCAGCAAATCTTTTCCACGAGCTAACGGAGTTCTCAACCCATCAAACCTCAGAAAATAGGTAGGTGTATTGTAATGTCCAAAAAATCTAGCGCACGGAAACCTCCAATTGGTCCTGATGAGAAAATGAGACAAATCAGCAGTGAATCCCAGAACAGTCTGAAACGCGTCTTTGAAGCGTCATTTAGTGACTCTATCAAGACAATCCAGGATCTTGCTGAAAATCTGCCATCAGAGCTAAGGCAGGAGTTGGAGCGAAGTATCCGAAGAGTATCTAGCAAAGAGACACTCGAAGAACTCGAAAAGAAGCTGAATGATGTCAATCAAAAACTTGGGCAGAGCATTCAGGACAAGGATACAGCTGAGAAACAAGTTCAAAGAATGGAAAAAAAGATAGATAATTCCGCAAAACAGCTGAACAATAGAGTAATAGAGCTCGATAAAATGCCTTTAAAGATAAATAAAACCATATTGGAATCAAGCAGAGAGTTAGTGAAACAGGTATCAGCTGATCTAGGCGGTTTGAAGGAAATCCTTCAGAATCAGGAAACTGTCTTGAAGAGTACCCTACTGGATAAAGAAGCTGCAGAGAATCTTGCTCAAAGACTCGAGAGTCGGTTCTCGGATCTTGATAGTAAGAACCAAAAACTTATCGATATGCATGAAATACTCAAGAGAGAGATTGATCATAACGCGAAAAGTGAAGCTGAGTTCCAGAATGATTATAGGGAGCTCCAGCAAAAGACAGCTTCTTCTCTTAAGAAGTTGAATGATTCTACTGTTGAAGCAAAGAAGATCTCTCTAGAGCAGAAGGCAACTATTACCGTATTGAATGCTGACATAAGAAGGATCAGAATCTTTGGGTTTGTCGGTATAGCAATCCAAACATTAATCCTGCTTCTATTAGTCTGGGTTTCTCTCTTTGATAAGGTATGATTACTATGGGTATGATGCAAGTAGTATTACAAACGAATTTACTCCTTCTTATCATATATTTCAGATTAGTAAGAGAATCAAGGTGACTGTAAGCTATGCTTGACTTAACCGGCGTATCCAACGAAAACGAGTTTTACACCAACCACTACCTCTCTGCCATACTGGAGGAGGATCTTAAAGACCTCTACGGGAAATGGCGTGAGTTGGAAAGGGAAGGGGAGGAAAAGGCTCCCTACACAGTCATTTCAGGTTCTGTAAGACAGTACTTCACTCTCAGAAATCAGTACAGGTCAGAAAAAAGCCCGGAAGTCAGGGAAAGCATCCAAAGGGAAATATCGGAGCTTGTTCTGGAACCAATGGGTTATCCAATAAAGCCCGGAGAGATTGTTCTTGAAGAAGGCGAGATTCTCAAAACAATAACGAGGATCGCCAAGCCCAATGGTACTCCGGAACTCTTCATCTGTGAAGTTGATGAGGATGAGGACGAGACGGATCCCCTCGGTACAGAGGTTCATCTCTTTGATGGCAAGAAGCATCACAAGTTCAACTGGGAAGAGCTTATCAGCAAGAAGGTCTTCTCCCTGCCGGAACCTCCCAGGTGGCTGATACTGATCAGCGTTTCACAGATACTTCTCATTGACAGAACCAGATGGAACGACAAGAGGCTGCTCAGGTTCAACCTGCCTGAGATACTGGGGCGCAGGGAACTCTCAACCATCAAAGCCATGTGTGCCCTGCTTCACAGGGAAAGCCTTGTTTCACCCCAGGGAATGAGCCTTCTCGACACACTGGATGAAAACGCTCATAAGCACGCTTATGGCGTTAGTGAAGACCTGAAGTACTCCCTAAGGGAAGCCATTGAACTCATCGGCAATGAAGCCATCTACTACATTCAGACCGTAAGGAAGGAAAAAACCTTCGAACAGGGGCAGAAGTACGCCGATGAGCTGTCCCTTGAATCTCTCAGGTACATGTACAGGCTTCTGTTCCTGTTCTACATAGAGGCCAGACCCGATCTGGAGTACGCTCCTATGAACTCCGATGCCTACAGACAGGGTTACAGCCTGGAATCACTGAGAGAGCTTGAATTGATTCCCCTGAACACCGAGGAATCAAGGAACGGCTACTTCATCCATGAGTCAGTCCAGCTTCTATTCAGCCTTGTGAACAGCGGAACCAGCTTCAATAAGCTGAAACTGAACTTCGAGCAGTCAGTCAGTCACAACACCTTCGACATGGTTCCCTTGAAGAGCCATCTCTTCGACCCGGATAACACCCCCATTCTCTCAGGGGTGAAGTTCCGCAACCATGTTCTTCAGAAGGTTATCGAACTGATGTCCCTTACCAGGGAGAAGAAGACCGGAAAAAGGAGAAGAAGCAGAAGAAGGGGCAGGGTCTCCTACGCACAGCTTGGGATCAACCAGTTGGGAGCTGTTTATGAAGCCCTGCTATCCTACAGGGGCTTCTTCGCGGAAACGGACCTGTACGAAGTAAAACCGGCGAAGGACAACAACCACGATGTTCTGAACAACGCCTACTTCATCAAGGAAACGGACCTGCCCAAGTACAAGGAAGCCGAAAAGGTCAGGAACGAAGACGGCACACTCGTAAAACACCCGAAGGGCTCGTTCATTTACCGCCTCGCAGGCCGTGACAGGGAAAAGTCCGCCTCCTACTACACCCCTGAAGTGCTCACGAAAACTCTTGTGAAGTATGCCCTGAAGGAACTCCTGAAGGACAGGACAGCAGACGACATCCTGAAGCTCACCGTCTGCGAGCCGGCCATGGGCAGCGCAGCCTTCCTTAACGAGGCAGTGAACCAGCTTGCCGAGGAATATCTCAGAAGAAAACAGCAGGAACTGGGCCAGTCCATCAGCCACGACGACTACAAAAAGGAACTCCAGCGGGTAAAGATGTTCATCGCCGACAGGAATGTATTCGGTGTAGACCTTAACCCGGTAGCAACAGAGCTTGCGGAAGTGTCCATCTGGCTCAACACCATCTACAAGGGAGCCCATGTACCCTGGTTCGGTCTGCAGCTTCGGGACGGCAACTCCCTGGTAGGTGCAAGAAGAAGCGCATACCTCTCATCTAGGCTGAAAAGCAGCAAAGAGTTCTACCAGAACACTCCTCCGAAAAGGATCAAGCCCAGGGAAAGAAGAGAGCCCAACACCGTTTACCACTTCCTTCTTCCCGACCCCAACATGGCCGTCTACAAGGACAAGGTCATTAAGGGTATGGAGGAAGAGAACCTCAGCACAATCAACACCTGGCTGAAGAACCAGAAGAAACCCTTCTCAAAGAGAGACATCATTCAGCTTGAACAGCTCTCCACTGATATAGACAGGTTCTGGAAACTCCACGCCGATACTCTGGCAAGAATAAGGGAAGAAACCGAAGACACCCACACACTCTTTGGTGTAGAGAAGAACGAAACGGATACCCACAGGAACCTCACCACAGCAGAGAAGGACGGAATAAGAAGAAGGCACCTTCTCACCGAAGAGAGAGACCCCAGCCCCTTCAGAAGGCTCAAGCTGGCAATGGACTACTGGTGCGCCCTCTGGTTCTGGCCCATAGACAAGGCGCATCTCCTTCCAAGCAGGGAAGAGTGGCTGAGAGAGCTCTCACTTATCCTCCAGGCAAAAGCCTTTGAAGGGGGGCAGGCTGAGGGAGAAGCAAGAGACCTCTTCCACGACTACACGCCCCATCAGCAGGCCCTCAAGTTCGAAGATGAGCACAACTTCCCAGACATTGAGACCATAGTTGATCAGAACCCCAGGCTGATGCTCATCAAAGATCTGGCGGAACGGTACAGGTTCCATCACTGGGAGCTGGAGTTTGCTGACATCTTCGAAAACAATGGAGGCTTCGACCTTATTCTGGGAAACCCGCCATGGTTAAAGGTTGAGTGGAACGAAGGCGGAGTCATGGGTGACCACAACCCGGAATTCGTCATCCATAAACACTCCGCATCCAAGCTTGCAGAACTCAGGGATGAAACGATCAATTCCCTGAGCATCAAGGTGCAGTACCTTCGGGCTTATGAAGAAGCAGCTGGAACTCAGACTTTCCTTAACGCAACACAGAACTATCACGAGCTCGAAGGAATGAAAGCGAACCTCTACAAGTGCTTCCTTCCCCAGGCATGGATGCTTGGAAGAGAAAAGGGTGTTTCAGCATTCCTTCATCCTGAGGGTATCTATGATGATCCGAAGGGAGGGGCGTTCAGAAGAGAAGTGTATTCGAGGTTGAGGTATCATTTTCAGTTTCAGAATGAGCTGAGCCTTTTCCAAGAAGTTGATCACCACATGAAGTTCAGTATCAATGTGCTTGCAGAAGAGCAAAGCAATGTCAGTTTCAAACACATTGCCAACCTGTACATACCCAGAACAGTTGATGCCTGCTTTGAACATGACGGCAAATGCCCTATCCCAGGTATAAAGGATGATGAAAACCACTGGAATGTGAATGGTCACAAGGACAGGATCATCCATGTTACAGAGAAAGAACTATCTATCTTTGCAGTGCTCTATGATTCCGACGGAACTCCAGCAATGGAAGCAAGGCTACCAGCGCTTCATGCAACAACTCTTCTGTCAGTACTCCAAAAATTCGCTGACCAACCTGTGAAGCTGGGAGACCTTGAAGGACAGTTCTATTCAACACAGCATTGGAACGAAACCAATGCGCAGCAAGATCACACGATAAGAAGGGAAACCAGATTTCCCGAGGATGCTTCGGAGCTGATTCTATCAGGGCCACATTTCTTTATCGGTAATCCTTTATACAAAACTCCCAGAGCGGAATGTACTCTGAATTCTCACTACGATGTCCTTGACCTCACCGAACTCCCCGACGACTACCTGCCCCGCACTAACTATGTGCCAGACTGTTCCCCTCAGGAGTACCTGAAGAGAACACCGAGGGTGCCTTGGGGGGAGAAGAAGCCGGTGACGGAGTATTATCGATTGCTCCACAGAGAGATGTTGAGTCAATCTGGGGAGAGAACCTATATTCCAGTTCTGATACCACCAAGTTTTCACCATCTCTATACATGCATTGGTACAGTATTTAAGGAATCTCGCTTGTTGCTTATAGCATTCAGTTCTCTGTTAAGTCTGCCTACTGACTTCTTAGTGAAGAGCACAGGAATGGGGCATGCCAATATCGGTTGTCTGAAAATGTTTCCTGTGATTGAGGCAAACTGGATTATGAATAAAGTGGTGTTACTGGGACTAGCTTTATGTTCATTGACGAAAGACTATAGCGCTTTATGGGGATCATCTTGGCATAATACGTTCAGAGATGAGATCTGGGGCAAGAGTGATGAACGTCTACCAAACAGTTTTTTTAAAAACCTATCACCAGAGTGGAACAGAGACTCTGCTCTTCGAACAGACTATATGCGCCGCCAAGCTCTTGTTGAAATTGATGTCCTTGTGGCAAAAACCCTTGGTCTCACTCTCGATGAACTTATCACGATTTACCGGGTCCAATTCCCTGTTATGCGCCAGTACGAAACCGACACATGGTACGACCAGAACGGCAGAATCGTATTCACGGCCAGCAAAGGTCTTCCTGGAGTTGGGTTCTCCCGCTCCGAATGGAATGATATCAAGGACATGCAGAGTGGTTCAGTTACTCGTAAGATTACTGATGATACACTCCCTGGAGGCCCTGTTGAGAGAATAAACGAGTATGTAGCTCCGTTCGATAAATGCGATAGAGAAGAAGATTATAGGATGGCATGGAACAATTTAGAAAAGGAGTACTGTAATGGCTAAGAGATACTGCAGAGTTCATCCGGGTGTTGCGGTTAATTGGCTCGGTGAATGCCCACGATGTGCTTCTGAGAATCAGAGCAAGCGCATTCAGGCAAAACTTGTTGAGGAGCAGCAAGTAACTAATCAATTAATGCAGCAGGCTCATGCGGAGAACCGAGCTCTTCAACAGAAGCTAATTTCCGAACAGGAAGCAACAAGAACGCTTCTTCAAAGACAGGAAGCAGAGCAGAACTCACAAAGAGAACGGGAGAAGATTCAAGTAGGTATCCTTGAGTTTGAGGACGATTTTCAAGAAGAATGGAACCACGTCGCAAAGAGATTCAAGCAATTGAATTCGAAAAAGGAGGAGATTGATGCAATAATAGACAGTAAGTTATCGAAGGAATTCACTCGAGATTTCAAAGAGGAGAATCTTCCAGAAATCGTCACTCAAGAAGCCAATACGATTGTTGATGTTGGTTCATACTTGGATAAGATTATTGAGTATGATGCAGTGATTTCAAAACACTCTAACAAGCTTGAAGAACATATCAAGCACAATTTGTCTGCCAATAGCTTGGGCAACATCATCGCACAATACATCAACCGAAAAGCCTATACGAATGGAGTAACTCCAGGAGGTGGTGGTGCAGGAGCAATGTATTTCTTTGCATCTATTTGCTTAATTGCTACGATAACCTCAGTTAGCGGCAATGATGGTGCTAATTCAAGTGCAGCAATTACTTTTGGTGTGCTAGGTTTTCTGTTTCTCTTAATCGGATTGATGCTATCTGGATCAAGAAGAAAGGCCATTGAAAAGCAGAGGAGGCTGGATGAAACCTTCAATGCTATTGCCTCAATACTGTCACCCAGATTCCTTGGGAAAGACTGGAAATTTAGCGATGAAGTTCTCGGCCATAATTATAAGAACCTGGATTCACTTCTGAGAGTAGCATTTTACTCAATTAAAGATGCCCATAGGATGCCTTACTATAACGAAATGATCTCTGAGAATAGTCCATCATCTTCTGGTAGAGAGGTGTATTCAGTTATTACAGGTTCTGGAGATCTTACTGGGTATTACGATTTCCTGAATATGTATGGTGAGTATAAATCAAAGCATTCTTACATGCGAGAAGCAATTATAGATGTCGGTGATGATATTCAAAACGGCCATAGAGTTCCTTCAAGTATGAAGAAGAGAAGAATTGCACTTATGAAGTGCCCATCTTGTGGTGGTCCACTTGCTGCTGATTCTTCCAAGACCTGTCACTATTGCGGAAGCAGTTTTGAACGCTATTGAAGTATTTCTATCCGATGCTCTCTTTGCTGCAACAGGGCACTGGCTCTAAGGAGGAACAATCATGATGTACCAGAAAATCAAAAGCGATATTGAGAAAAAATATTACAAGCAGAACTTTTCTAATGATGGACAGCGGTTCGTAGCGTGGTACCTCGACCCCTTTGATCGTGTGCGTCAATGAGAATGGCACCACAGCGTACTGAAAGGATTTGGAAATGGGTTGGCTGGGAAAGGTGATTGGTGGTGGATTAGGTTTCATTTTCGGTGGCCCAGCAGGAGCAGCCTTGGGTGCTGCAGCGGGACACTATGCTATTGATGGTGGCGATGGTCCTTCAGATCAGGAGCAACAGCAGATCAACTTCCTGATTTGTCTTCTAGGAAGTATTGCTAAGTTCGCCAAGGTCGACGGAGTGATAAACAGAGCCGAAGTTCAATTCATCGATAACTTCATTAGAAGTGAGCTTGGTTTTGAGGGAGAGATGAGGCAGGCCGCAATAGATACAGTCAATGGGGCTAAAGATGATGAATACACTCCTGCTGATTACTTCTCAGCGTTTGCCCAACTGGTTAACTATGACCTAGAAACATGTCAGACTCTGATTTGCCTGTTCCACTCTCTTGCTCTTTGCGATGGTGAGTTGAAGAGTAGTGAGATCAAGGCCCTTCGTATAGCGGAAGCTGCACTTCGTCTGCCTTCGGGAACAGTGGACCAGTTGCTTGAATCATCTGGTCATTGTGACATTGACATTGAAGCTTGCTACGAACTGCTTTCATGCACGCCGGATATGTCGGACAATCAGATTAAGCAGGAATACCGCAAGTGCTGCATGAAGTTCCATCCTGATTACCTAAACAGCAAAGAACTCCCTGCGGAATTCATAGCATTTGCCAATGAGCAAATGACAAAGATTACCTCAGCTTACAATTCAATTATGGAAAACAGAAGAAGCGGTTAAGCAATTGTGTGTTCTTTTCGAAGTTATGTCAACAATGAAGAGGAGGAGAAAAGATGCCCTTCGATCCAAGACCTGAATATGTGACAATACCAAAGGAAATAGAGATAAAGGACTTCTTTGAGTACAAAGATAGTTATGTGACTAGACCTCCTTATCAGAGGAAGTCAGTTTGGTCGAGAAAGAAGAAGCAAGCTCTAATGGACAGTTTGTTTCGGCGGTATTACATACCAAAGCTTGTAATCAGAGAAGTACGCCTATCGGAGCGACACACTATTCATGAGATAATTGATGGACAGCAGAGAATAATGACGGTCCAGGAGTTCTTTGCCAACGAGTATCCCCTGCCCAAAACTCTTAAGGATCTTGGTGCTGAGTTACCTGGGGCCTACTATAATGATCTACCTGTTGATATTAGAAAGTATATCGATAGATCACTAACTTATTATGCAGATATAATTAAAAATATTGATAAGCCGAATAGTGTCGAACATCAAATGATCGCAACCGAGATATTCTGGAGGCTTCAACAGGGAGAATCACTCAACTATATGGAGGTTGCGCATGCACAGCTATCAAGTTTGTCAAGGAATTTCATTGTCAAGTATGCAGATGATCAGACATTCGATTATGAGGCATACAAGCCAGTAGATGAAAATAAGCACAAACTGCCGTTCTTCAAGTTGTTAAACGTTGACAATGTGAGAATGAAACACCTTCAGTTCATGGCCCGTTTCCTTCTCATTGAAATTGGGGGAGGATACGCAAATCTTAGCGATAAGAGCATAGAGGAGTTCATAAATGAACACAAGCAGACTGAAGGCATAGGAGACTATAGCTTCGAGAATACCCGTGAAGCAAGAAGTGTAATTAGAGCTTTAAAAAGGTTCTACGATATCTTCAAAGATGACCCTATGCTAGATGATGAAAATGGACTAAAGGAGTTATCAACTGAATACTTTATCATATCAATATACATGCTAATAAGACATTTAGATAGGTACTATGTATTTGATGATAGGATGAAAGAAACATTCAGGCAGTACTTCTACTGGTTCTTTCATCGCTGGAAGAATTACGACGAATCAGTAGATACTGACATGCTTTCTTTTAGCAATAGAAGGCAGCAGGGTGAGTCTGATCTTA
>ERZ795048.1540-NODE-1540-length-20310-cov-5.730141_pt1 | contig 20310 bp, 21 predicted proteins | sample MGYA00375132_ERZ795048 | MGnify/ENA primary metagenome ERZ795048 (study PRJEB30177, sample SAMN05720225) | activated sludge metagenome | isolation source: Anaerobic digester | place: Hong Kong | collected 2014-12-17 ... | reverse complement strand
GGGCATTCAAGAATCTGTTGCTTAGCATCCTGTCCGAAAAAGTGTTGCATTCCCATATAGGCACTTATATTTACGCGGACATTGAGGTTAAGAACGCTATTCCTCGTATTGTGTCAGATGAACTTTTTTTAAAGGTGCAGCAGATGATGGAGAAAAACAAAAAGGCTCCTGCCCGTTCAAAGGCAAATGCCGATTATATTTTGACGACCAAGCTTTTTTGCGGCATGTGCAAAAGCATGATGACCGGACACAGCGGCACGGGAAAAAGCGGAAAAACTTATTATTACTATGCCTGTGTGCAGGCAAAGAAAGGCCAGTGTACTAAAAAGACCGTAAACAAGCAATGGATTGAAGACCTTGTCGTTCATGAAACCCGCAAGCTATTAACCACGGAACGAATCAATTTGATTGCGAAGGAAGTCGTTGCACTGGCTAAAAGCGAAAGCAACACATCCGAACTGAACCGCCTAAAACGATTGCTCAGCGAGAACGAAAAGGCCACGCGTAATCTGATCAAAGCTTTGGAGCAAGGCCAAGTGGTCGATGTTATTTCGAATCAAATCAAATTCAGGCAACAAGAAAAACAAAATCTCGAAAATGCTATTGCAGAGGAATCTTCGAAGTATCCGGTGCTTACCGTTCAGGAAGTGCGCTTTTTCTTGCACCGACTGCAAAAAGGCGATATCAACGACATGAAGTACAGAAAGACCCTTGTCGATGTTTTAGTGAATAGAATATATCTCTATGACGACAAAATGACCATCCTGTATAATACACAAGATGGTCAAAAGTCTTTCCCTCTAGAGCAAACGTGTTTGCCTAAGGGTCATTTGGTGGAGCATGGGGGATTCGAACCCCCGACCTCAACATTGCGAACGTTGCGCGCTACCAACTGTGCTAATGCCCCAAGCCGCTTGATTATGATACAACAAGCCCTATCAAAATGCAAGGGCTTTTCTTTAAAATCTTCGGCACGATTTTTGCCCTCAATTCCATAGCGGCGGGAAGACGCCGGGGTCTGCTTGATGGCCCGAAAGCCGGCAATCCGTCAAAAATCATCTTCGACTGCGGTCGTTTGTCGGACGAAGCACCTGCATGTGCGGATGGTTCCCGTGTTGCGATGCTTCACTCTGAGGGTCCGCGCCGTTGCGCAGCTGGTTGATCAGCGCATATGCTTCCGCGAACGTGTCCGCCAGCCGGTCCGCAATCTGCGGCGGGATTCCCGGTTGCTGCTGACCCGGCGGCTGCTGCCGCGTATACGTTTCCTTCGCCGGGGTATGCTCGCTTTCCGAGCGTCCCTCGACCGTCGCCATGTAGGCGTAGTTTCGCGCTTCGTCGCGCTCGGCGGTCAGACGCGTGTTTTCTGCGCGTAGCCGGCTGACCTCCTCGCGCATGCGCGCGCTTTCATCGACGAGGTGCGCGCGTTCCTTCTTCCAAGTTTCGCCGACGCTCGCCGCCTGGGAAAGCGCGCCCCTGAGCTGCTGTACTTCGCGCTCCAGCGTCTGCGTGCGTTCGTTTGCCGTGCGTACGCCGTCCACCGCGCCGCGCAGCCGTTCATATCCCTGCCGCTCCGCTTCATATTTTTTAATATGCGAAATCAGCGTCGATATCCTTGCGCCCGCTTCGTTTAGCTCGTTTTCCTTTTGCGCAAGCGATTCCTTCAGGGTATTCATCGCGCAGTTGCGCGCTTCAATTTCGCTTTTTACGGACGCAAGCTGATCAAGCAGGCCTTCCTGTTCCCGCTTCGCCGCCTTCGTCTGCTGGACGGAGGCCATCTTCAGTTCGTCAAGACATTCGCGCACCTCGTCCGGGTCGTAGCCGTGCAGCACGCGATGAAAACGCGCGTCCGCATCCATGCGGTTGCGCAGCGCGTCCACGCCTTCGTTGCGGTTGCCCCGTTCGCCGCCCATTTACACTACCTCCAGTCGGTCTCCTTTGTAGATGCCCTTTCTCTTTGCGTCCCCTGCCTGCAATTCCAGCACGTGCCTCGCGCCGCGTTGCCCGGGCCATGCTTTGCCGCGCGGCAGAGCCGCGTCCACGCGCAGGACAACGCCCGCTTTATCGAGATAGACCGCGTCGATTTCGTACGCCATGCCGAACGTATGGATGCTGCTGCACGGGGTTAAAATCAGCCCCTCGTCTTCGCGCAGTTCCCGCCCGAGCAATCCGCGCAGCCGCAGAAAGTAATGATTCGCATTGATCGCATGAACGAGCGTCACGCCGTTTTTCCTGATCTCGACCGTCCTCATGTTTTCGCTCCTGCCTTTTTTGTTCTTTCGGTGCAAAATGCAATCCATAGCATTGCCGCGCTTCGGCTATCGGTTATTTAAATGTGGTTATCAGGTTGACCGCCGCAGGCCCCAGTAAAATGATGAAGATCACCGGAAAAATAAACATGACCGTCGGCAGCATGATTTTGATTGGTGCCTTCGCCGCTTTCGCCTGAATGCGCTGTTTGCGCTCCACGCGCAGCCGTTCGGACTGCGTGCTGAGCACGCTCTTGACCGAAACGCCGAGTTGCTCCGCCTGCAGCATCGCGGTGACGAACGCGGAAAGCTGCTTGACGTCACAGCGGTCCGCCATCTCCTTGAGCGCAACCTTGCGCGAAACGCCCATCTGGATTTCCTTGATCGCGCCGTTGAGTTCCGCCAGAACGACCGATTTGTTCTTGGAGTACTGTCTGACGATCGCAGCGTCAAGGCCCAGCCCAGCCTCCACGCTGACCACCAGCAGGTCCATCACGTCCGGCAGGTCGCGGACAATCGCTTCCTTCCTGCGCTTGACGCGGTTTTTCAGGTAGAAGTTCGCCCCGAATACCGGGATGCAGACCGTGACGACCAGGATCAGCATCCGATACGTCTGATCGAACGGAAGCACAAGGAACAGGATCGCCCCGCCCGCGAGGAACACCAGCGCAAGCATGCTTTTTACAAACGAAAACTCCTGTACGCTCAGGTTGATACCGGCGCTTTTGAGTTGCTTTGCGAGCTTGACGTTCGCTTTGTTCGGCCCGGGCGAACGGCTCTTGACCGCAAGCCGTTTCACGCGTTCGGAGAATTTTTTTACCACCGGCCGCAGCACGCGCTCGGAAAACGATTTTTTCAACTCCTCGTCGCCGTAAGAGCGTTCCGTGTCCTTAACCTGCGCAAAGCGGCGCCGCATCGCGTCGCCTTTGCGGCCAAGGCCGTTGAGCAGCGCAATAAATACGAAAAATACCGCTAAGGTACACGCAAGCACGACCAGCCGCATTGCAAATCCTCCGTTTCAAATTTCCTGTCCATGGTTTAACCGGCGGAACGTTCGGTCCGTCCCGATACGGCCGTATTCGCAAAACCGCGCGCTACATCTTGATGTTGACGATCTTTCGAACGATCGAAAAACCGATCGCTTCCAGTACGACTGAAACGATCAGCATGATGCGACCCGTTTCGGTCGTAAAAAACATGTCCACATAATCGGGATTGATAAACATCAGCAGCACGATGATAAAGATCGGCAGCGCGCCGACGATATATCCGCTGAGCGTCCCCGCGGCGGTCAGTGTCTTGATTTCGCCGCGCAGTTGGATACGCTGATTGATCGTGTCGGAGATGTTTTCCAGGATCACGGCAAGATTACCGCCGATCTGGCGCTGAATGACGACCGCGGAGCACATCAGGTCGAGGTCCTGGTTCTTCGTGCGTTCGACAAGCCGGTTCAGGCTCGCTTCCAGCGGCATGCCAAGCTGCGTTTCGCGATAAACGCGCATAAATTCGCGCGAAATCGGCTCCTCCATCTCCTCGGCTACGTTTTTCAGCGCCGTCTGGAAGGAAAGGCCTGCGCGCAGCGCGTTGCAAATGATGTTCATCGCGTCGGAAAGCTGCTTTCCCAGCACCGCCAGCCTGCGGTTGCGCTTGATGACGATAAAGCCGATCGGCGCCGCGGCGCCGACGATCACCAGGCCGATCGAAAGACTCATCGGCGCGCCCAGGAACAGCGCCGCAGCGGGAATAACCGCGCCGGTGATCACCCAGATGGTGATGAACTCCTCCGCGCGGAGCGCGACGCCCGCAACGTACAATTCGTCCGCAAGCTTGTCCAGCCTGCGCAAACGGGTACGGCTCCCTTTTGTACGGCTCCTGCGCGTCCGCGTACTCTCAAGGCCGGTATCGAACAGCTTTTTTACGCGCTCTTCCATCGCGCGCTCGTTCCGCGTGCGGAGCATCGCCAGCAAATAGAATACGAAAAACGCCGCAACGCCGCTTACGAATACCACGATCGTTTTCATCATCGGGCGTTTCCGCCTCCTTTCCGGTCAGCCGTTTTCCACCGGCGTATTATTTTTCGTCCGCTCAGGCGAACCATTCGTCCTTCACGCCGGCGCCGCTTATAGACAGCTTATCGCAGCAGTGCGGCTTGATCCCGCTAGCGCGGAAGCGCCCCTGCGAACGCCCGTCGCCGTACTCGTAGCGGAAGATTTCCTGCGTTACGATTACATCCCCCTCCATGCCGAGCACTTCGCTGATGCTGGTCACTTTACGCGTGCCGTCGCGCATGCGAGACTGCTGAACGATGATGTCGATCGCGGACGCGATCTGCTGGCGAATTGCGGGGATCGGCAGGTTCATGCCAGCCATGAGCACCATGGTTTCCAGACGGGACAGCATGTCGCGCGTGGAGTTTGCGTGGCCGGTGGTCATGGAGCCGTCGTGGCCGGTATTCATGGCCTGCAGCATGTCGAGCGCTTCTCCGCCGCGCACCTCGCCGACCACGATGCGGTCCGGACGCATACGCAGCGCGTTTCGAACAAGGTCGCGGATCGCGATCTGGCCCGTTCCCTCCAGGTTCGCCGGGCGGGATTCCAGCGTCAGCACATGCTGCTGCTGGAGCTGTATCTCGGCTGCGTCTTCAATGGTGATGATGCGCTCGTCATGCGGGATATAAGCCGAAAGCACGTTCAGAAGCGTCGTTTTTCCGCTGCCGGTACCGCCGGAGATGACGATGTTGAGCCGTCCCTTGACGCAAGCTTCCAGGAAGGCCGCCATCTTAAAGGTCAGGCTGCCGAAGTTGATCAGGTTTTCGACGGTCAGCGGCGTGCGTGAAAATTTACGGATCGTGAGCAGCGGCCCCTTGAGCGAAAGCGGCGGAATCACGGCGTTGACGCGCGAGCCGTCGGCGAGGCGGGCGTCCACCATGGGGTTCGCCTCGTCGATGTGCCTGCCGAGCGGGGATACGATCCGGTCGATGACGTTGAGCAGTTGCTCATCGTCAAAAAACGTCACGTCGCTCAAAACGAGCTTGCCCTTGCGCTCGATGAACACCTGCTTCGGGCCGTTGACCATGATCTCGCTGATGGTGTCGTCCATCAGCAGCCGCTCCAGCGGCCCGAGGCCCCGGATGGAGTCGTAGATCTCTCCGGCGATGCGCGTGCGCTCCGGCCGCGCCATGTTCGCCGCCTGCGACTCCAGCACGGCCTCGATAATGGCGCGCGTCTCCGGTTCGCCCGTAACGCCGCCGTGCTTCTCCTCGCGCTTGTTGAGCGTTTCGACGACGGCAAGATGCACGCGGTCGCGCAGCGCGGAAACTTCGTCCATCTCCGTCGCGGCCGCTGCCGACGCGGCCGACGGCGCTTTTTTATCCAGCCGTTCCAGCAGTCCCACGCGTTATGCCCTCCTCGTTAAAAACTTTGCATATTTCGTGATCGCGGCCGACGCCTTGGACCGCGGCGCGCAGACGAGCATCGGGATACCGCGGTTGATTGCGGTAACGGCGGCTTTCGCATCGTTCGGGACGACCAGCGCGGGCGTACAGTCGAGCAGGTTCGCGACGTCCTTGATCCTGATGTTGCTCAGCCCGTCGCGGTTGACGACCACTTTGATCTTGTCGCCAAGGTTCAGCGCTTCCAGCACCTTCATGCTTCGCTTTGCGTCGTGCAGCGTCGCGATGTCCTCGTTGACGACGAAATAGATCGTGTCCGTCATTTCAAAGGCGGAGACCGAGCAGTCGTTGAGCGTCACGCCCATATCGAGCACGATATAGTCGAACTCCGATCGAAGCGTGGAGAGGATCGACTCGATGTGCTCCGGCTTGACCAGTTCGGCATACTCCGGCGCGCTGCTTGCCAGAAGCACCATCACGCCGCTGTAGTGGCGAATCAGATACGTCTTCATCGTCGCCAGTTCAAAATTGTTCTCCTCCACCATGTCCGCCAGCGTATCGCCCTTGGGAATATCGAGGAACACGCCGACGTCGCCGAATTGCAGGTTCAGGTCGATCAGCGCGACTTTTTTGTTCTGCGAAGCCAGCGCGCAGGCCATGTTGACCGCAAGCGTCGTCTTTCCCACGCCGCCTTTGGCCGAAAAAAACTGGATGATCCGCGAATCGTAGGTCGCGACCTTCGCGATACTGCTGCGCCGGTACTGGTCGCGGCTGGCCGCGGTGATGATCGCGGTCTTGATCTCGTCGACCGGGCTGTTCATGTCGATCACGCGCGCAATGCCGCACTCCATGGCCTGCATAACGTCTTCCGGAGAAGGCGTTGGCGTCATGAGCAGGATCGTCACGTCGCTGCGGCTGGTGTACATGCGCTCGGCAAAGTCGAACTCGACTTCCGGAATGGCCGTCGTGCACAATAGCAGCACGTCCGCGGGCTGCGTTCCCGCTTTTTTCAGGCCGTCCTTGTCCGGCCGCAGAGAGCAGACGATGCGAAGCGCTTCGTCCTGCAGCAAGCCCGACGCTGTTTTTTTGTCGTCGGCGGCGAACGCCGCCAGCATGATTCGTACGCTATCCATCTTTCGTCCCCTTCAGCCCGCTTCTTCCAGCAGGGAATCGCTGACGACGGGTTCTTCCGTATTCGCCTCGTGATCGCCCGACGCGCGCAGCACGATGGTGACGATGCCGCTCTTTGCGCCCTGTATGACGCGCATCGCATCCTCCGGCGTCAGCAGGAGCGTGATGCTGGCGTACGTATCCTCCGTGTCTTCGGCCAGCGCGTTCGACGAAGTCTTCAGCGTTGTGCCAACCGCCGCAACGCACACGTTCTGCGCGGCTACGACGGTCGTTCCCTGCGTCTTTTGGGTCGTTCCCTCCGTCGTTCCTTCCGCCGTTTCTTCCGTGTTCGCCTCTTCTTCCGGATCGTACGTCGTCGTCGTGTAGGCGATGACGTCGACATAGTCGCCGCGCTGCACGAAACCGGCGACGCCGGAAATCTCGTCCACGGAAATCGTGACCGCGCGCATGCCGTCCGGAATGATGTAACTCAGGCCGCTGTCGCTCTGTCCCGGCTGCTTGAGCTTTTCCGGTAAAATCTCCTCGCCTGCAACGATCAGCCCCTCGGTCACATAGCCGATCGCTTCGTCGGCGGAATGCGCGGCCCGCGGATGCGCGGTGCCCTCGGGCATCTGGGTCAGCGTCAGCATGTCCGCCGTGATGACGGAATATGCGGGAATATCGACAGCCGCCACCAGCACGTCCTCATACACGACCTCGACAACCGCCTCCTGTTCGAGATTGTCGAGATAAAAGTAGAGCAACGCTCCGGCTGCAATCGCCGCAATCAGCGCAATGAGGATGACCTTCTTCATCCGCGTTTCCTCCGTTCCGTCGTTTCGGCAAAAGGCGCCGCCTTCCGCCGTTTGAAAAAGTTCTGTTTAATCGACGTCGGGCGGCTTCGTTCAGCCGCCCGTATCGCTTTGCTTACTTGCTTAAAACCAGGCTGTAGACGCCGAAGCTTGGGGCGGTCCCGGTCAGGTCGCCGTCCGCCGCGCCGACATTCACCATATCCACATAGGAACCGACGACGCATCCCTGGTCTTCGTATGTCGTATAGTCTTCAAGCACGAACGCCGCAAACCCGACCACGCGAACGTATTTATGCAGCGCATCGGTATACACGATCACCGGCACCTTCATCACGCGCGGGCATTCGTCGTCGTAGTGCGCCGCGGTGCACCCGCCTTCGGACGGGTAATGCGTGCAGGCGTTATAGCGTATGGCGATGCCGGACACCGTCGGGCCGGTCATATTGCCGTCTTCCACCGGAAGCACCGTTCCAACCGTCAGCTTGGACTGGTACCCGTTCGCCAGCCAGCTCGTGTAGTCGTTCGCGCCTCCGCCTTTCACGCCGTCGAGGTCGATCGCGCCGAACGCGCCGTTTTCCACGTCGTCGTCATTGGAGCCGTATTTCAGGATCGCATGCTGCGTGGACCCGCTCGCGATCAGCGCGTTCAACGTGCTTTCTTCGATGGAAAGCGGAACGAGGTCCGACATCGCCGCGCACGGCACAACGCGCGCCTGCGCGGTCCTGGTGAATGAAATCTCGTCCACGCCGAAAATCTTTGCAAAGGCGGTCTCGCTTGTCGCCGGCATGGTCACATCGACCGAATGATATTTCCCGCCGTCCAGTTCGCCGAACACGACGGTTGCGTTTTCCGGATCAGAAACGCCGTTTTTCGACAGGTAGCTTCGCGCGATGGACGTCGCTTCGGCAATCGCCGTAGCATCGGTGCTGTCGAGCGGAAGTTTCAGCCCTGCCGCCATCACGGCCGCGTCCACAGCGGTCTGCGTCTGCGCGGTCTTGACGTACGCCGCTCCGAGATCGGTCACCGTCGCCATTACGCCGATCAGCGCGGTCATGGCCAGCGCGACGATGATGATCGAATCGCCGCGTTCTTCTTTTTTCAGCCGCCGGGCCAGCCTGCGGAAAAAAACCTTCATTGCAGCGTCCCTCCCTATGGACTTGCAGGAAAAAAACAGTGCTATCAGACATGAAAATTCATTGTTGGGTTGCTAACTCATCTTCATCGTACACTGCGCCTGCAGATGGAACACGCCGTCCGGCGCTAGAAACGCGGTAAGCGGCGTAATCGTCGGCAGGTCGTAGGTCGTGACGACGGTGATGTCTCCTTCGCGGAAATTCGAGGCGTCGGAATACGTAACGGTAATGCCGAGGTCGCTCGTCATATAATCCGGCTTCATGGCGTTGATGCGCGCAACAACGTCCGCCGTGTTGGTCGACGCGCTGGTCGCCACAATACCCGCGCGGACACCTTCGCGCGTGATATTGTCCAGCACAAGCCGGTTGGACGCCAGCCATCCAAGTTCGATCATGCCGCAGATCAAAAGCAGCAGCAGAGGGAGCGTCAGTGCAAACTCAACCACCGACTGTCCGCTTTCGCGGCGCTTTTTCAATAATTTTTTCCGCATACCCCGTCGCTCCCTCCAAAGTTTTTTTGTTCACTGTCCGAGCGTCAGCTTGTCGCTCACGCCGGAGAGCAGGCCGGTCGCCTTGCTGCCGACCGCCGCAAGGCCGATGCTGATAACAGCCGCCACCAGCGCGACGATCAGGCCGTATTCGATCATGCCCTGTCCGCTTTCATCCCTAAGCAAGCGTACCATTATAAGCCGCCTTTACGCGCGTCCGCGTCAGGACGCGGTCGAGCCGATCGTCAGCTTGCTGCTGATGCCATCAAACAGCGAGTTCCCCGCATTGCCAAGCGCGGTGAGGCCGACGATAACGACGACCGCGACCAGCGCGATGATCAGGCCGTATTCCACCATGCCCTGCCCGCTTTCGTTCTTCCAGAAGTTTTTCATGATTTTAGCCTCCTTCAAGCTTTTTCAATCATTTTGTGTTTTCCCGGGCTGCGAGCGATTTTACGCAGCCCGGTTACGTTCGTTCAATCGTGTCAGGACGCGGTCGAGCCGATCGTCAGCTTGCTGCTGATGCCGTCGAACAGCGAGTTCCCCGCATTGCCAAGCGCGGTGAGGCCGACGATAACGACGACCGCGACCAGCGCGATGATCAGGCCGTATTCCACCATGCCCTGTCCACTTTCGTTCTTCCAGAAGTTTTTCATCATTCCATCCTCCTATAAAATTATTTTTTGGTTCGGCTTTCGCCTTTGGTTCAGGACGCTCTCCGTCCCGCGGGAGATTGTAGGTATGTGTTTTTGTCGCTCGCGGACAAGCCATCCATGCCCGCGTTTCCGGTCGGTCCGATGATCCGGACCCGTTCGCCGCCCCGTCGTCAAATCGTTGACACGATGACGAGCGCAGCCGCTAAAAACGGCCCCATCGGTATCATCGTCTTCAGCCGTTCCGCCATCGGCAGACGCTGCCCGACAAGCAGATAGAGCAGGACGAACCCGCCCATGCAGACGATGGCGTACAGACTGCCGGAAAATCCAAGTGCAAATCCCATAGCCGCGGCGAGCTTCACGTCGCCGGCGCCAATTTTATGCTTCCAGATGCACGGAATCATGAAAACGGCGAAGCAGACGGCAAAACCCAGCAGCGACGACCCGATACGAAACGATATTACGCCCGTGAGTCCGAACACGGCGGAAAGGGCGATAACCGCCAAAACCAGCTCGTTCGGAATCACGCGGTATTTCGCGTCGATGTACGAAACGCTTGCCGCAACAACGAGTACAAGCATCAAATACAGGGTCCGCAGCGAAACGCCCGTTCGCCAAGCGATCAACCCGCCCGCTGCCGCCATGCATCCGAGCAATACCCATTGCTGTTTGCGCTCCATCGCCGGATCCAGCCCGCGTTGCCTGAGCAGAGCGGCGCAGAGGAATTGCGCCGGAAAAAACAGCGCGGAACCGGCGGCCATACCGGCGAGAATCAGCAGGAACGTATTCAGCATTTTCAGGTACCCTCCTTTCGGGCGGGTGGTAATCACATTGGCGTTTCGCGATTCCTGTCTGGCATTCGCGAAATCAAAAAAGCGATTCGGATATCAATGTACCCGAACCGCTTGAAACTATCTAACGTAATGATAGTGTCTGTCGGAAACCTTCCGTCGTGCCCGGTAGCCGGGTCGTTACGATGCGTTTCCTTATTTTCAAAGCGTCCTTCATTCGGCAACTGGCTGCCATGGACGTTTTTCAACGTCTTTAGGCCCTAATAGCTTTGCGACCACCGCTTTCGGGGTGTGTGCTCTTAACATGGGAAGAACCATTTCTTTGATATTCAGTTGTACTCTCTTTTTCTTTAAAAGAAAAGGAGAAAAAGAAGTCCGACTGTTCGTTTCTTAAAATATAAAGAGCGGAATCGAAGAAACATATTCCCTCATTCCGGAATTTCCGGGATTTCTATCTTCGGAAGGAAGCCGCGCAGCCAGAGTACAAAATCCTGCGTCTTGCGATGCAGCTCCAGCGCGAGTTCCCTGTTTACGAACCGGCTTTTGATATTCTTATAGGAAAACGGATAATCGGACATATAGTAGAACATCACGTCCATCAGATAATCTTCGCATTCGTTTCTGCGCGAATCGAATTTCTCCATATCCGCTTCCGCTTTGAACGCCTCGGCGTCCACAATCTTTGAGAACAGAAAGTTTACGTTGTGAGTTTTCGGCGGTTCGGACTTGATGTAGTAGACGTACATCGCCTTCAGCTGCCGTTCGGCCGCCTGCTGGCAGAGAAACGCAACGTATACCCAGCGTTTGCCTGCAATCAGCGCGTCGATCGTTCCCAGATCGTAATCCGAGAGCATCAGCCAGTAACCGCATTTGTCCAACTTATTCATCCGGGTTTTGCTCCTCTTTGCAAAGCGTGCCGCTTGTTACCAGCTCTTGGAGCACGCCCGTAACCTTTTTGTCAAACTGATCCTGAAGGGACGCAAGCTCTTTGGCGGACTCTTCAAACGATTTGACCGTATTGTATCCCCTATCGCTCGTCATCGCGTCGAAAGCGTCCGCAACCGCGACGATCTTCGCCGCAAGGCTGATATCCTCGGAAAGCAACCCCCTGGGATACCCGCTGCCGTTAAGCCGCTCGTGATGATTCATCGCAATCTCGGCGACATGCTCACCAAACTCCGATCGGAGCATCCTGCCGCTGTCCACGGGGTGCCGGAAGATATATCGAAGCTCCGAAGGTTCCAGCTTGCCGACCTTTTGCAGAATTTCGACCGGAACGAAGCACTTGCCAACATCATGGAACAGCGCCGCAACGGCAAGGTCGTCCCGCGAAACATGCTCGATCTTCGTGCCCATCGCGTCGAACAGGTTCAGAGAATACTTCAGAACGGCCGCGCTGTGCCGGTAGGTGTAGTTATCCTTTTCATTGATTCGCACCAGCAGCGCGATCAGGCTTTCTTCAAACTGCGAAACGGATTCGAACGCCGGGCAGTTCGTAACGTACACGATTCTGGTGTCGCCCTGCATCTTCACGGGGATATCCCGCGTCAGTCCGGATACCGTAAACGATTCGCCCGGTCCGAGCGCCACAACGTCGTCGTCAAGCGCGAATTCCACGCCACCTTCATGAATAAAGAAAAACTCGATCGCACAGGGATCGGCTGCGGGAGTCAGCCAGACGACGGACTCCCCGCCGATTGTTTGCGACATAATTTCAAGGTCACCCTGCTTTGCAAGGAGAGCCGTAATCGCTTCGCTTCCGCCTTGTTCGCTCTGGCCTGCGCCCCTGCGGTTAAATACGATTCCTTCCATTTACACACCCATCCACACGCGAATCACGGCGAATGGATCTCATGAAACGCGCAGTTCAATCCCGTAGGTTACCACTTCTTCTATGATACCACAAGGTTGAAGCAATTCATAGGCATGAAACGGCTGAACCTGTATGTCCACCTGCGTGTTGGCACAGATCCGCGCCAACTCATGGTATTGTTTGAGCAGACAATCGTCTTCCGTATTGAAGAACACCGCCAGATCAATATCGCTCTCCGGTTCTGCAAGACCCTTGGCGTAGGAACCGAACAGTACGATCTTGTGAACGTCAGGCAAAGCGGATATTTTCGTGCAGCATTCGTTCATAAATGCGGCGTGCCGGTTTAGCACATCCGAAAAATCTCTGCAAACCTGTAGCATTCGTGTTCCTTCCTTCCGTTTTCGATCGTTCAAACGGGGTTTACAGCGGAATAACGCGGAGCGGATCGATCAGCACATACTGCCCGTCGATATAGCACTCGGTATAGTTGCACTCGATCGTGCAGCCGATCGATTCGGCATATGCGGTGACTTCCGCAACGATCGCATCGATTTTTACCAGCAGTTCGGCAACGTCGTCTTCAGGCGTGCGCTGCGCTTTTGCAACGGCGTGGTCAATTTCCCTGTTCGCCTTGTCCACCATGTTTTCCAGCTTCTGCAGCTGAATTGCGCTGCATTTGTCGCTGCCGTTGGCGACGAGAACCAGTTCGGGGCCGTTGCCCTTCGCGCTTGCGATGCCCGGAAGTAACAAAACTACCAGCATAACGCTGACCAGGATGCTCAAAATCTTTCTGCTCATTTTCTAATTCCTCCGAATTTGTTATTTTCCGATTCGGAGCGCCCGCACATTTGCAATGGAAAAAGCAGCTTGCTTTTCAAATTGCCAAGCTGCCAAATAGCGTATGCCGCGGTGCATGAACGGTGCGGTTGGATACTCAATCGGCAACTGGCTGCCATAAACGCTTCCTGATTCAGTGTGCGTTCTTAGGCCCTTTAGCTTTGCGTCACCCGTTTTCACAGGTTTTGCCTTTTCGTGGGAGCTACTCCTAAACCTAGGCATAACTTAACATACTCCTTTCTGATTGTCAAGCTTTTTGTTACAAAATATTCACAAATTTTTATTCACATGTATCGCATATGTAACGCCATTGTCCGCTTTTTGTAAAAACAGCGTCAGACTTTGCGGCTTGCAATAAAAAAGTGCTCTTTTTTACGTGTCGAACCGCCGGTTCCTATAAAAATCGTCTAGCGCTTTGATCGATGGCCTTCCGTATTTTATCCGCTGAAATAACAATCCTATACGTAAAGTCCATTTTTGTTCTATTCAAAAGATCGTTTTCATACGACGCATATGCATGATATAATCCCCCTATCGGGAGGTGCGGTATGCTATCACAAAACAAGGCGGATTCCTCCGCTTTTCACGCGAATCGGACGGCCGGGCCCTGCGAAGGAACGAGCCGCCTTTACGAGCAGGCGCACGCGCTTGTTTCGCAGATGACGCTAAGCGAAAAGACGAGCCTTTTGAGCGGCGCGGACGATTGGAACACGAAACCGCTCGAACGTCTCGGGCTCTGCAAGACCATGGTCGCCGACGGACCGCACGGCCTTCGCAAGGAGGTCCTGCCGGTTCCGAAATCCGGCAAGCAAACGGTACCCGCGACATGCTTTCCGACCGCGGCGGCTTCGGCCTGCTCGTTCGATCGCGCGCTGCTGCAAAAGCTCGGCGCCGCAATCGCCGAGGAATGCCGCGCGGAGGACGTCTCTGTCATTCTCGGCCCCGGATTGAACTGCAAGCGCAGTCCGCTCTGCGGCCGCAATTTCGAATATTTCAGCGAGGACCCCGTCGTATCCGGCGAGCTTGCGAGCGCATACGTAAGCGGCGTGCAGAGCCAGGGCGTCGGCGCCTGCGTCAAGCACTTCGCGCTCAATAATCAGGAACTTCGCCGGTTGATCGTGGATTCCGTCGCGGACGACCGCGCAATCTTCGAGCTCTATCTTTCCGCCTTCGAGCGGGTCGTAAAGCAATCGCATCCATGGACGGTGATGTGCTCCTACAACCGCGTCAAGGGCGAACACGCCAGCGATAACCGATGGCTGCTCACCGACGTGCTGCGCAACCGCTGGGGCTTCGACGGGCTCGTCATGTCTGACTGGGGCGCGGTCAACGACCGCGTCAAAGGCGTCGCGGCGGGGCTCGATCTCGAAATGCCGTATGTCGACGACTATCGCGACAAGCTCGTCGAGCAGGCCGTCGCCGACGGGACGCTGGATGAAAGCGCAGTCGATCGCTGTGCGGAACGCGTCTGCGCGCTGACGTTGCGCGCAGGGAAGCGCAAACCGCTGGATCGCAGGTTTGAAGAGCACCATGCGTTTGCGCGCGAAGCCGCTGCGCAGTCGATGGTGCTTCTGAAAAACGAAGAGCTTCTCCTTCCGCTTAAAAAGGGCAGGTCCGTCGCCGTGATCGGCGCGTTTGCAAAGGTCCCGCGCTATCAGGGCGCGGGCAGTTCCAAAGTCCTGCCCGGCAGGCTGGATTGCCCGTTCGACGAGCTCGTCAAACTCGGCGTTTCCGCCGAGTACGCGCCCGGCTACGATCCCGAGCGCGACGAGCCGGACGAGGCGCTTCTCGCCGAGGCCAGCCGCGCCGCCGCGAACAACGACATTGCGGTGCTCTTCGTCGGCCTGCCCGACCGTTACGAATCCGAAGGCTTCGACCGCAAAAAGCTGAACATGCCGAAGAGCCACGTCGAACTGGTGCGCCGCGCCCAGCAGTCCAACCCGAACGTCGTCGCCGTTGTGATGGGCGGCTCGGTGATCGACATGAACTGGGAATCCGGCGCGAAGTCCGTCCTTCTTGCGTATCTCGGCGGCGAAGCGGTCGGCGGAGCCGTTGCGGACGTGCTGACCGGAAACGTAAGCCCCGGCGGCAGGCTGGCCGAAAGCTGGCCGATGCAGCTCGAGGACAACCCGAGTTACGCCTATTTCCCCGGCTATCCGCATACGGTCGAATACCGTGAAAGCATCTTCGTGGGCTATCGCTATTACGACACTGCAAAAAAGCCGGTGCGTTATCCGTTCGGTTACGGCCTTTCCTATACGTCTTTTTCATACGACAACCTGGTTCTCGGCGGCGAAACGCTCAACGGCGGCGAAACGCTCGCGGTCTCCTGCGACGTCACGAACACCGGCAAGCGCGCCGGGAGCGAGGTCGTGCAGCTTTACGTTTCGCACCGTTCGGACGTGATGTTCTGCGCCGAGCAGGAGCTCAAGGGCTTCGAAAAGGTTTTTTTGCAGCCGGGCGAAACGGAAACGGTGCGCTTTGCGCTGACGCGCCGCGACTTGAGCTACTATAATGCGGAAGCTTCGGACTGGCGCGTCGAAGGCGGCGAATACGAAATCCGCCTCGCCTCGTCCAGCCGGAACGCGCGCCTCCGCGCGAGCGTCTTCGCCGAAGCGGACGGCGACCAGCGCGTGCCGGATTTCCGGCAAAGCGCGCCGTGTTACTACGACCTTTCCGAAGGGATCAACGTGCCGGACGACGCGTTTACCGCGCTGCTCGGCGCTCCGCTTCCAAAGCGCGAACGCGCGCCGGGCGATCCCTTCACGCAGAACTCCACGCTGCGCGAGGCGCAGCACACGCTGATTGCGCGAATCCTCGCCGGCATCGGCAAAAAGGAAATTTCGCGAAGAACGGCGGATGGCGACATCGGCGCAACCCAGGACGAAACGTTGCTCTATGAATCGCCGCTGCGCCTGCTGGCTTCCAGCGACGCCGGCTTCGGCCCGAAACACGTGGAAGGCCTCGTCCTGATGCTCAACGGCAAGTTCTTCGCGGGTTTGAAGCGCATGCTCGGCCGATAAACGCCGTAGAGTAAAAAAATCACCCCATTTGGAGCGTATGACACAATCCCGACCAATCGGAGGTTCTTTTCCTTATGCTGTCCGTCCTTTCCCGCTTCGCGCTTGCCGGCGCACCCGTTTCCGTCGCGCCTTACGGCAGCGGCCATATCAACGGCACGCAGCTGGTCGTCTGCAGCGACGGCTCGCGTTACGTCCTCCAGCAGATCAATACGGCCGTCTTTCACGAGCCCGTTCCTCTGATGCGGAACATCGAGCTTGTCACGGCGCACCTCCGCAAAAAGACCGACGACCCGCGCGGGGTCCTGACGCTTGTCCCGACGCTGGAAGGAACGAGTTATACGGTCCGAAACGGCGAATACTGGCGCGTTTACGAGCTTGTCCCGGACAGCGTTTGCTTCGAGCAGGCGGACGAAGCGCTCTTTTACGAAAGCGCGGTCGCGTTCGGACGGTTTCAGAATCAACTGTCCGACTTCCCCGCGGAAGAACTCGCGGAAACCATTCCCCATTTTCACGATACGCCGGCGCGCTTTGCCGCGTTTCGCCAGGCGGTCGAATCGGACGCCGCCGGGCGCGTCAGGGACGTTCTTCAGGAGATCGGGTTCGCGCTCTCGTACGAATCGTTTGCGCATACGCTCGCCGATCTGCAATCCTCCGGCGACCTTCCCCTGCGGGTGACGCACAACGACACAAAGATCAACAACGTGCTCTTCGACGCGCAGACGAAAAAAGCGCTCTGCGTGATCGATCTCGACACGGTCATGCCGGGCCTCAGCGTCCATGACTTCGGCGACGCGATCCGTTTCGGCGCGTCCACCGCAAGCGAGGACGAGCAAAATCTGGAGTTGGTCCACTTCGACCTGAATCTGTACGAAACCTACCTGCGCGGATACCTTTCCACCTGCGGCGAGAGCCTGACAAAGACGGAAACCGAAATGCTGCCCGTCGGGGCCATGATGATGACGCTCGAATGCGGGACGCGCTTCCTTGCGGACCACATCGCGGGAGACGTGTATTTCCACGTTTCACGCGAGGGGCAGAATCTCGATCGCGCGCGCACGCAGTTTAAGCTCCTAAAAGAGATGGGCGCGCGCCGCAACGAAATGCAGTCCCTTGTTTCTTCAATTATGAGATGATTCACAAAAATGATCGCTTGCCCGGATGTATCGAACAAAGCTGAAAAGACGTTTTGCACACGAACCAATGTATTTGTATCGGGAGGGATTCGATCATGCCGGAAAACGCACGAAGCTATCAGGTTGACGCCTACCTGAACAATCTGAAATCATGGAAACCGGAGCTGGAGGCGCTGCGCGCGCTTCTGCTCGAAACGCCGCTGCTCAACGAGGATATCAAGTGGGGCAAGCCTTGCTATTCGCTGCCGTGCAGCAACGTCGCCATCCTCTATGCGTTCAGGGATACCTGCGCGGTCGGCTTTTTCAAGGGAAGCCTGATCGACGATCCGCACGGCATTCTTGTGAAACCCGGCGAACATTCGCAGGCGATGCGGATGGCGAAATTCACAAGCGTCGGCCAGATCGCGTCCGCGGCGGCCGCGCTGCGCGACTGCATCCGTCAGGCGATCGAAATCGAAATCGCCGGTCATGAAGTGCCGTTTGAAAAGCCCGGCGAAACCGTTTTACCGGAGGAACTGCAATGGCGGCTGGACGGAAGCCCCGCGCTGAAAGCGGCGTTCAAATCGCTGACACCCGGCAGACGCCGCGGGTACGCGCTCTACATTTCCGAAGCGAAGCAGGCGAAAACGCGCGAATCGCGAATCGAAAAATGCGTCCCGCGCATCCTCGCCGGAAAGGGCCTCACCGATCCGTTCGAGCCGGAACAAAATTGATCAACCTCAATCGAAAGAAGTTTGCATAACAAAACAGCGCCCAGTTGGACGCTGTTTTGTTAAAGTTGCGTTATCGCTTGCCGGCGATTAACCGGCTGATAAAAATCAGCACGCATGCGCCGCCGACGGCGATCAGAAAACCGCCGATCGTGCTCACGCCGCCGTTGCCGATGCCAAGCCAGCTTGCCAGCCAGCCGCCGAGGAAGCTGCCCGCGATGCCGACGATGATATTACGCACCAGTCCGCCTCTGCCGTGCATGATTTTGCTCGCCAGCCAGCCGATGAGCGCACCGACGAACAGCCATCCGATGATCGTCCAGAAACCCATGTAACAATCTCCTTTCGCTTGATAGACAAATCTCTTAAACGCCGTTATGCTTCGGGCGGCGTTTCCTTGTTTTCTTTTGGCCGCTCCTGTGCGCCGGCAATCGGCGCTTCCTGTTTTTTCTTAAACATCACGCGGAATATCACGCTTGCAACCGCCGCAATCGCCGGCCCGATGATCACGCCCGCGCCGCCGAACGCGATCAGCCCGCCGACCGAGGCCAGCAGCGTGATCAGCGGCGGAAGGCCGATGTTCTTTCCGGTGATGATCGGGTCGAGCACCATGCGCAAAACGACCATGGCGATATAGGTGACGCCGACCGTAATGGCCATCTGCGGATTTTTGAAGATCAGCGCAAGGATCGCCCACGGCACGAAGACGATGCCGGAGCCGATCACCGGCAGCAGGTCGAGCAGGCTGACGGCCAGCGCAATCAGCGGGGACCACCACTTAAGCCCGGCAACGAGCATGCCGATCGTGATCACGGTAAAATTGACGCCGAGAAGGATCAGCTGCGCCTTGCCGAATCCAAGCGCGGTATGCCAAAGCTCCCTGAGCATGGCGATAAATCGGTTTTCCTTTTTCTTTTCCATGGTTAAGATTATACCCGATGCCCGGCGGCGAAACAATAGCGATCGGCGGATGCCTGCCGCAGAGGGCGAAAAGGCGAATCGTTTTTTTCGACAAAGCGCGGAGAGCGCGTCCTCCGCGCCCTCCGTAAATCTGCGTTCTTTTGCATTCCGTTCTCCCGGGAAAAGCAAGTTCTTTTGCAACCTTTTTCAAATTTCTAAGGCCGCAATGATTTATCTGCGCACAATGCGGTAGTACGTCCGCGCGGTCAGCTTGTAGATGCCGAAGTACAGCAGCGCGAACACAAGCAGCGACGCTGCGCTGGTGATCAGCACCAGGCCCCAGTCGTAGAGCATAAACGCCCGCAGCATGCGCGCCATGATCCGGCTGGCGAACACCATGTGCAGCGCGGTCGCGCCGAGCGGCAGAAAGAACACCCAGAGCACCTGCCGGTCGATGGTCTTTTTCACCTGCCGGTCGTCCATGCCGACCTGCTGCAGGATCGAGAAGCGTTCCTTGTCCTCGTAACCCTCGGTCACCTGCTTGAAATAGAGGATCAGCACCGCGACCGCAAGGAACAGCACCGCGAAGAACGCGCCGAGGAACAGCAGGCCGCCGTAGAGCGCATACCCGTCCTCGCGCGACGTAAAGACGTCCGAGACGATGAGATTCGGCGTTTCGGAAAACGACTCGCTATAGCGCTCGCGGATCGCCTGAATGAAACTCAGGCAGTCCTCCTCCGCGCCGGAGACGTCGAAGCGGAAGCTCCCGCCGAAGAAAATCAGCGTCGGAACGTCGACAAACGTGTCTTCCGGCCAGACGAAGTTGTTCCGGGCGTACTCCTCGTCCTCCGCAAGCTCGTATACAAGCTTGCTCCCGTCCGCGGTAAGCGTCACGTTGTATTCCGCCGCGAGCGCCTGCAGGGTCGAATCGTACGCCACGATCTGCTCCGTCGTCGCGTCGTCCGGCACGTACACCTGCGCATCGTACGGGTACGCGGCGCGCGTCATATCCTCGCCGCCGAGGTAGAGCGAAAGCGTGCCGGAGACCGTGACCAGCAGCATGGTGGACAGGATACAGATGGTCGCGAGCCCGCGCGCGTTCTGGCGCATGCGGTGGAACATGCCGGAGATGGTCACAAAGTGGTCCGGCTGGTAATAGAGGCTCTTTTTGAGCCGCAGCAGACGGAGCACGACGATGCTCCCGCAAAGGAACAGCAGGTACGTCGCGATGATGACCACGATCGCCAGCGGGAAGAACACCCCCAGC
>ERZ795048.1538-NODE-1538-length-20325-cov-5.378392_pt1 | contig 20325 bp, 19 predicted proteins | sample MGYA00375132_ERZ795048 | MGnify/ENA primary metagenome ERZ795048 (study PRJEB30177, sample SAMN05720225) | activated sludge metagenome | isolation source: Anaerobic digester | place: Hong Kong | collected 2014-12-17 ... | reverse complement strand
CGGGCTCATTCATCCACGGGTAAACCCGTGGTGTTCTGTCCTACGGACCGCATAAGCACCCCTTGCGTACAATTCGCCCAGAGCGGCAAAAATTTAACGCCTTGCATGTGTATGGATGTCACGGACGACTATCAACCTGTTTTCATCAAATCTGAAGGTGGTTGTTCTTAATATTTTCACAAATAGGCTTGTTACTAAATTAACCTATTTTTGCAACAGGTCTATTCAAAGAGAGTAGTTTGCAGACCGTTTATCGCAGAATTTAGCGAATCTGCAACGCCTCATAAACAATATAGTCTTGCGGATTTTCATGCACCTGCAACAACTCCAAAGCAGGCTCCGCCGCCTCAAAGAACCGCTCCTGCCATGCAGCCGCCCGCCCCATCTGCGAAATCACGCCGCTTTGCGTATCCAGCAATTCCAAAATCTGCTCCAGCGGTGTTTTCGGCTTCGGATAAACCACAACATTCAAATCCTTACGGCTTTCAACCTTCGCCAGTTCGGCCGCATAATCCAAAGCATCCTCCAAACCGCCAAGCTCATCCACCAGCCCGGCCTCAAGCGCTCTCCGCCCGGTCCACACGCGTCCACCGGCAACCTTATCCACTGCGTCCTTCTCCATGCCCCGCCCCTTGGCCACACGCGCAATGAAATTGTCATATACATTGTCCAGCATCGCATTGATCCGCTCTGCCTCGCTCGCGCTAAACGGCGTATTGGCAGACCACAGACCTGCATTCTTGCCCCAATGAATCTTTTCCCAATTCACACCCAATTTTCCAAACAGATCACCCAGTGCGAATTTTCCGCCAACAACGCCGATCGATCCGGTGAGCGTCGTCGGCAATGCATAAATCTTATCCGCATACGCAGCAATCCAGTATCCACCGGAAGCCGCCGTCGCACCCATAGACACAATCACCGGCTTTCCGCGCTCGCGGGCTTTTTCCACCGCGCGCAAAATGCTCTCCGACGCAGATGGCGATCCGCCAGGACTATCAATCCGCAGCACAATAACCTCAACATCCTCATCCTTCGACGCCTTCAAAATCGCCGGAGCAATTTCATCAGCCGCCGCAATACCGTCACCGCCAAAACCGCCACCGTCTCCAGACGGCATAATCGCCCCAACAGCATAAACGAGCGCCACTTTAGCCTTCTCGCCGACCATCAAACCATGGGCTTTCTTTTCCATCACCCGGCCATAATCTTTCAGATCAATCAGCTCAAGCCCGTCTGCATCGCGCTCCCCGGTTATAAGCTCAGCCACATTATCCAGCAGCACATCGCCATAATCCGCATGCGTAATCAGGCCAGCTTCTTCCGCCTCCGGCGCCGTAAACAATCCCTTATTCACCAGCTTCTCGAACGCCGCCTCGCTCATTCCACGATCCGCAGGAATCTGCTCCAGCATTTCAAAACGAATGTCATTAACAATCGCGCCCAACTCTTCACGGTTCGGCGCACTCATAGCCTTATTCGTCAAGCTTTCATAAGCCGTTTTATATTCCTTACGCTGAAAAAATTGCGGACTGATGCCAAGTTTATCAAGCGTGCCACGTGCAAACGGCACCTCCAGCCCTACGCCCGGAATCGACACCACGCCCAAAGGCTGCATCCAAATCTCGTCAAAAGCCGAAGCCAGATAATACCGGCTCAAACCGCCACCGCCTTCACCATAGGAAGAGGAATAGATATGCGCAAATTTCCCGGTTGCACGAAAACGTTTCAGCGCCGCGCGGATTTCCGTGATTTTAGAAAACTCGAAATTCCCGGCATACATCCGCGCGATAATGCCCTTTACCCGCTCATCTTCCCGCGCATAATCCAGCGCATTGACAATATCATGCACCGTCGCACTCGATGCCCCTGCAAACGGATCGGCAAAACTCGGCGGAGACGGCAACTCGCGCAAACCGTCCTCAAACTTCATAAACAACACCATTTCACTGGGGAGCGAAGGTGCCGCAGCCTTCTTCGGCAAAAAGGCAGGCATCACAATCAGTGCAACCAATAAATTGAGCAAAACCAGAAACCCAATCCCCATCGCCATACGCTTCAGCGCCAGCCACAGAATCGGTAAAATCTTCCATTGCATTTTGGGCTGTGCCACCGCACGCGGCATAGCGTTAGAAAAAAACGGTCGATGCTGTCTAAAATTTCGTCGTGACATGAAAAAACTATACCGTCCGCCAAACATGACGAAAAGCTTTTTGAACAGGATTTTTACGAATAGGGATATTTTATTTTTATTGACATAACGATTTGCGGATTCTAAAAAGATTCAAAAATGAATAACGGCATAGAAAATGAGCATTAGGGGTCATAGACAAAGAAGACGGCAAAATATCCGACAGGAACGATACTTCTGCTCGCTCACAGAAACCGCCCGATCCTTTTTTAATCAACAAGCTAAAGCGTTTATAAAATTTCAAGAATATTACGAGAAAAATGGCTTATGGCGCGCTTACCAGCTTTATCAGGAGCAAAACCTTCACAAAATTCCCCAAAACCGAACATATATGGGATCATTGTTATTCCGTAATGGCCGCACCAAAGACGCAGAAGCCATATTCAGACAACATGTTGACCTGACCCCAGATGATTTAAAAGCACGTCAAACACTGGGGGATATATACAGAGTTCTCGGACAAGACAGAAACGCCGAAACACAATATAAATCGATTTTAAACATAGACCCGCATGACACCTATGCCCTCAACTCACTTGGCAAACTTGAAATGCGGCGCGGCCATTTTGACAAGGCAGAAAGCTATTTACAAACCGCGCTCCAACATCATCCTCATAACGCCCCAACCCTCAACTTGCTTGGCAACCTTGAAATGCAGCGTGGCAATTTTGATAAGGCTGAAAGCTATTTGCAAACCACGCTCCAACATCATCCGCATGACGAGATGGCCCTCAACTCGCTTGGCAACCTTGAAATGCAGCGTGGCAATTTCGACAAGGCCGAGAGCTATTTACAAACCACGCTCCAACATCATCCGCATAACTCCCCGGCATATTATGGGCTAGCCAAAGTGGCATGGCTAAAAAATGATAAAAGCACATGCCAAAAGATTATAAAGGAACAGATGCAAAACAATAGAGCATCCATTCCACAAATTATTCTGTTCCTCGCATGTAAATTCGAACAGGAACCGCTACTGCCAATCCTGAAAGAGCAATACGGCGAAAAGAGTGTAGAAAACATGTTAGAGCTAGCTCATCGTTTTGAAAGCGATATTTTTGCAGAACGCACATGGCCGGCAATGCTGAACCCCCTTTACGCGCATCCTGAACTTTATACCCCCGTAAATGGCCGCACAGTTTTGGAAATGGGTGATGTTCCAGACGGAATAAGACAGGCAACGGCGCAAACCGTTACTCTGCGCCACGAGGCCAAAGACTGCGCCCTATAAACACTGGGCCTTGTGGCGGAGCCAGTGATCGGCGAGGACGCAGGCCATCATCGCCTCGCAAACAGGTGCGCCGCGAATCCCGACGCATGGATCGTGGCGGCCTTTGGTGATGATATCGGTTTCTTCGCCGTGTATATCGATGGTCTTGCGCGGCGTAAGGATCGAGCTGGTCGGTTTGAACGCGACGCGCACAACAATATCCTGTCCGGAAGAAATTCCGCCGAGTATGCCGCCCGCATTATTGCTCTGAAACCCGTCGGACCGGATTTCATCGGCGTTTTCCTCGCCGCGCAAAGAAACAGCCTCAAAACCTGCGCCAATCTCCACCGCCTTGACCGCATTGATGCTCATCATCGCCTTGGCCAGATCCGCATCCAGCTTGTCATACACGGGCGCGCCAAGACCGGCGGGAATACCGCTCGCATGCACCTCGACCAGCGCCCCGGCAGAAGACCCGCTTTTGCGAATGCCGTCCAGATACGCCTCTATCTCCGGTACAGCCTCGGCATCAGGCAACCACAAAGGATTTTGTTCCACCTGATCCCAACCCCAGCGATCACGGTTAATCTTTTTCTCACCGATCTGCACGACAGCGGCGCGGATTTTGATCTTGCCTCCGATCTGGTCCTCCAGCACCTTACGCGCTACAGCCCCAGCTGCCACCCGGCAAGCGGTTTCCCGCGCCGAAGACCGCCCGCCGCCGCGATAATCGCGAATGCCGTATTTCTCAGCATAAGTAAAATCCGCATGGCCGGGACGAAACTTGTCTTTGATCTCATCATAGTCCTTGGATTTCTGGTCTGTGTTACGGATCAGCAGAGCAATCGGCGTACCGGTCGTTAAGCCCTCAAACACGCCGGAAAGGATCTCTACCCTATCGGCCTCTTTGCGTTGCGTGGTAAAGCGCGATTGCCCCGGCTTGCGGCGATCAAGGAATCCCTGGATATCCTCAGGTGTTAACGCGATTCGGGGCGGCACACCGTCCACGATCACGCCAATCGCCGGGCCGTGGCTCTCACCAAAAGTTGTATACTGAAATAATGTTCCGAAACGATTACCTGTCATAGCCGTTACTCTAACCCGCTCTAGCCGACATGAACAGCTTCTTTTTGCGCGCTCAACGTCCCTTGTTCAATCACCGCGACGGTAATCCGTGAAATACACACGCGCTTGCCAGTAGCCTCTTCGGTGATATCGGTCTGCCACACCTGAGTCCGCCGGCCCATATGCAGCGGGCGGCATTCCCCAATCACATGCCCTTCGGTTACGGCGCGAACATGGTTGGCATTAATTTCCAAGCCAACAGCACGATAAAGATCGGGATCAATCGTCATCCACGCCGCCACGCTGCCCAGCGTTTCCGAAAGCACACAGCTTGCTCCGCCATGCAAAATACCGAAAGGCTGCGTTGTGCGCTCATCCACCGGCATCCGGCCTTTTAGGAAATCAGGACCAACCTCGCTAAATTCCAACCCGATATGCGTCCCCATATTGGCATTGCGCAGCCCTTCCAGATAATCGAGTGTATAATCTTTAAACCAGATCATTTTCCTCCTCCGTCATTGCGAGCGTAGCGAAGCAATCCACTTGTGCTCCAGAGGGTATAGATTGCCGCATCTGGCTGCTACAAGCCCTCCTCGCAATGACTAAAAAACTAAGCAGCTTCTTCACCACTATCTTTCTTTGGCCCAATGGACGCCAGCAACTCACCGGTTTCCGCCGCGCTGTCAACACTGCACATGCCAACGGTGTGATAGCCCGCATCCACATGAAGCACCTCGCCGGTTACGCCACTACCTAAATCGGACAGCAAAAACAAACCGCTGCGCCCCACATCCTCAATCGTTACATTACGCTTGAGCGGTGAGTTCAACTCATTCCATTTCAGGATATAGCGAAAATCGCCAATTCCCGAAGCCGCCAGCGTTTTAATCGGCCCGGCGCTAATCGCATTCACGCGGATATTCTTCGACCCCAGATCGGCGGCCAGATACCGCACAGAAGCCTCCAGAGCGGCCTTCGCCACGCCCATAACATTATAATGCGGCATCACGCGCTCCGCCCCGTAATAGGTCAGCGTAATGAGCGATCCCCCCTCTTTCATGAGCGGCACCGCCCGCTGCGCCACGCTTGTGAAGGAATAAACGGAAATATCCATCGTGCGGATAAAATTCTCACGCGTCGTATCCAGATACAATCCATCCAGCTCATTTTTATCGGAAAACGCAATCGCATGAACGACGAAATCGACCTGCCCCCACTCATCCTCAATAGCCTTAAAAGCCGCATCCACGCTGGCCTCGTCGGTTACATCGCACGGCACAACAATCTTTGCACCAATCTTCTCTGCTAAAGGACGCACCCGTTTTTCCAGCGCTTCACCTTGATAGGTAAAAGCCAGCTCCGCACCGCTCTGCGCCGCCGCCTCGGCAATACCCCAGGCAATCGAACGATCATTCGCCACGCCCATAATCAACCCGCGCTTGCCTTTAAGAAAATTATTCTGTGCATCCATAGTCATTACTCACTTCATCAATAATATTGAATAAATTTACGATAGCAGCATCCTACACATTTCGAAGTATCCGTCCAGCCCTCATCCAAATCACCACCTTGGTATCATGGCCCTTTCCTGATAATATCACCAAGATCGAAATTTTCACTCGCTACCGCATTTATATCTCATGAATGACCCCTTGCCCGCTACCGAGCATATTTTCAACGCCCTGCGCCGTAGCATCATGGGTGAATTCGAAGATTTAAACATCACTTTTATCCCTTATGCTGATGGTGATATAGAAGCCGCCTTCGAAGCCAAAAAACGGGAGCTGCGTGAACATCCCGCAGGAACCAAGCTCCTCTACCGCATCGAAAAAAAACTCTCTACAGACCCGCAAAACAGTTTTTTTGCCGCGCTTGCAGATCATAAATCAAGCAAAGCCTTGGGCATACTCAAAAAACACTCCGTGATCGCTGCATGCTTCATCAACCAACACGATCTGGAACGTTTTGAAGACCTGAATACAGCCTGTAAATTTATAGGCTACAGCACCGCCTTCGAAGCCATCCATGCTTACCTCGGCCTGCTCCATCCTCCTGGCAACGAAAAACAGCAGAAAAAAACGCCGTCTTCCCCCGCCAGCGAATCTCTACGCACACATCTCAAAGGACAAGCCTTTGCCGTCATGATCATGGAAAGCAGTGGCGAAAAAGGAACGCTACGAACCCTCCTCAAAGCATTGTGCGAATACTCCACCACACCTTCACTATATTTTGAGCCCGAAAAAAACCCTCTTCCCCTCGCCGCCGATGGCATCAATGTCGTCTATAAAGACCTGAAAGATGAAATCCCGCCCAAAACCGGCCCGCTTGAACACACCCACTACATGGCCGAAGAAATCGGCAACACCTATGATGATATTAGCCTGCGCCAATGGATCAGATTCTGCTACGGCGCCCAGGAAATGGCCTGGGCCGGAACCAGCCAAAACGACATCCTCAGCGCTGCCGTGTATGGGTCTGACACCCCTCACATTCGTTCCTATGCCCATATCTGCGCCGAAATGCTTAATATGACGCCAGTGCCACTAAAAAATAACGAAATATACAATCCCTTCACAGAAGATTCCATCAGCGAACGCCTCCATATCCGCGCTTGCAAACGAGCCTTTGCCGAAGTGCGTGAAGCCGTGGAGGAACAAAATAACCCGGCCCTGTTTTTACAAAAAGCCCGCGAACAAACCCGCGCTCTGTTAAAAGGAAGACCACTGGGCTGGTGCGCCCCAGCGCTCATCGAAGCTGAAAACGCCTATCGCTTGTTTAAGGAAAGCCGCACCGCTGAAGAGGAAATAATCGACAACGCATTCGAAGCAAGCTTTTCGCAAATAAAATGGCGCGATATAAAAAAACTAAATAGAAAATTCATCGCTTATCGTCGCAGCGATCAGATATTGACTGCAACCGCCGCATTAGAATTGATTGGCAAAGACGAAACCTACGCACCTTACAAAAATGCCTTCGAAATTTTAAACAATGGATCATAACAACGCATACAAAAGCCGCCCATCAAAAGGCGGCTTTTATACTGTTTATAACGCCATTATAACGTCCCGCATATCGAACCGCTTACGCTGGAAACACCAATAACGACCTGACCGGTAGGACATTGCGTAAAAGGCATGGACGTAAACGGATTTACACATACAACGCCAGGATCTGCACCCGCGCTAACGCGACCAATTTTCTGAACCACTTGACCTGGAGGACATTGCATATCAGCAACATCCCCGCCAATCAATTCAGGATCAAAACAATTACCACCTGAAACATCGCACAACTCTTCCACATAAACACGGTCTGCCTGAAGATCGCCCTGAAGGTGCAGCGCCTGCTGCGGGGTATTTCCGGCGTCCAGACCAATACCGATAGCGCCATCATTCACAGACGAAACACGCGGAATGCGAATATCATCTGTAGGGTCATTCGGGTCGCCAAACGGGATAACGAGATCACCGCCCCGCGCCCATATTTCTCTTGATTGAAAAATTATAAAACGCAGCACATCATCATAGGATTCATCATCCGACTCATTCCAAACCCCTGCAACAAACTTGGCATCTGCGAGGGCGCCGCCGATCTGATGATCACAGTTTTCTTTTTCATTCGGCGAGGGATCATTAGCAGCATCAGCTTGATCCGCAGCAGGCAATAAAAGATCAATACAACTCTCGCCCGGCGCCGAAACCCCCGAACGCACGTAAGCGCCAAGTCCGTTAGCGCCGTGGGAAATAACAACGGCATGCGCTGTGCAGGCTTCATCCAGCAACGACCTATTATTTTCATCGACAACACAAATAGCGCCCATAGTTTCATCAAAAGGCGGCCTGCCGGGCTCGTCGGTAAGATCGAAAGTAACAGCATATGTCAGATAATTATCCCAGCCGTCAAAACCGTCACTTTCAACATATCTTTCGTTCGAAAGAGCGAGATTTGCAGAAAAATCAGCAAGATCGGCAAACGGCACCGCGCCAACTCTAACATTCATATTGTCGCGGCCCAAAACATTTTTAATATTCCCATTCGCAACGTTACAATCAGCGCGCCCATACATGGCATCACCCGGCCCGAGCGTGGGATCCGCCGGACATGGATAGCCGAAAATTTTTGCAAAGTATACCAACTGCTCATTCGCTTTCCGGATAGATTCAAGCGTTTTATTGGAACGTAAATCCCGGTTATACGTGTCAAGGCCGATAGCGACAGCAGACATGGCAAAGCCGATAATCAACAAAACGATAGCCATCTCGACAAGCGTAAAGCCGTTCTGTTGCGAAATTATATTTTCACCCCTACGCAAAATCATGATCGTTCCTTTTCATTATTGGCACAAACAAGCTTTAACATGATGACCATGGACTTTTTTACATAACCTGGCAGGCGGCGAATCAGTACCAAGAATACATGTCCCCCCCACGTGAACAACTGGGCTTACAGCGCCAGCCGCCCCCCCCACGACCTCCCACTTGCCCATGCCCACAGCATCAGGCAAACAATCATCTTTATAAATCTCCTCGGTCACAGTCGGCGGATCCAACGGATGGAGAATATCGCACGTCTTTGTAATCGTGTAGGTACGCTCACCGGAAAACCCGGGCGGACAATCACTGCGCGTTACATTAGAAGGCGGCGGTACAGAACATGAACAATACTGAGCGATAACCGCAGGATCGTTCTTATTCGGATAAATGACCCATGCTCCAGGAGCATCCGAACCGCCACTACACTCGAATTCCGCGTTTTGTGGAATGCCTTTATCATTAAGGGCCTTCAAACCAAGAGGGCAAGGAGCATAAGCCCAAAGAAAAGGAGGAACAGGCTCACAACGGCAAGGATCATCAGGATCGTCGGCCGCCGGTGTCGGCGAAGTGCATGCCCCTCGCGTCAGGTCTCCGCTGACATTACAAACATAAGTCGAGCTTCTAATCTTGCGCCCCTTATTAAAACCAGACGGACACCCTACAGGCGTAATCTTCGTCCCGGTCAAACACCCGCAACCAGACCGGTCTGTTACCTGCGTCGAAAGACCGCTCGGACAGGCCGTTGTTGAAGTCACGACAACATGTCCGGTAAAACTACCGTTACAGTTGTTGCCATCATGACAAGACGCTTTGGAATTCACAACAACGGGGTCGATAACAGGCGTACAATTACACGGATCTCCCCAAGAGGACTGATACTCCCACACCCCGGAATTGCATCTATACTTGGCGCTGCGCGTCCCGCCTGGATTCGTCGGCGCAGTCGATACGGTTATAGTCTCTATTGTATTATGCGGGGCGCTAGGAAGAAGTCCCGATCCTGAACACAGATTTTTACTCTCGGAAGGACAAGACGGTGGCGGCGTAGCATCACAAATAAGCCCTCCGTCAGAATCAACCCCCGTAACAAATTTTCCGGCAGGACACGTCACAATGACCTCATCAGTGCAAACCGGAGCGCCATTTTGAATTCCTGTCATAAACAAGCCTGGACCACAAATGAGTCCCTGATCATGGGATAGATCACCGGCAATAACCTCAGATTTGAAGCATGTTGTGCTCCCGCTGGTAAAATCACAAATCTCTTCAGATTCGACCTTTCCCTCAAGCTCTGACGTACCCGGATTGTCCCGGACAATCAAAGTCCCGTCAACCTGCAAATCTTCACCGGGGTTATTCGCTGCAACAACGCTGCCAATACCGATATCCCCGACAGTTTTAAGGATGGCATCATCATTTGCACCTTCCAGCTCCCACATTGGAATATCCCCATCAAGAGCATAAACAACCAAATCATCATAAGTAGCGGCCGCGCCGTTATTATCCGTCCCGGTCTCTGCAACACGGAAAATCGCATCTACATCGAAATCACAGTTTTGAGATTCCTCGCTTGTCCCCAGACAGGCAGCTCTACGTCCTTCATAACCATAAGCTCCCGCACCATTCTCACCAGCACTTAAAATAATAAAATGCGCAGAGGCTTGCGGCTGTAAAACAGATGCATCAAGTTCATTTTGCACATCAATGACCCCTCCCCCGGCGCTAAATGTTTTTCCAACGGCCAGCGGTTCGGCAACAGCATAAAGCAACCGGTTCTGATAGCCATCATAAGCTTGCCCCTCCTGCAAATTCAGATTTTTAAATGGCAAAGCGCCAATACGCACCCGCACAGGCGCAATGCCGGCAGCAGGAACCCGCGTAGGCGGCACTGTCGAACGATCGAAATACGCAATATTACGCGCGCCCGTAACAACGGCATAACCAAGCGCCGCATCAACATTGCTACCCGCAGCAACAGCCCCAGTATCTGTACAATCACTCTCCACACCGTAGAGAGGTCCATTATTATCCCGCGTTGCATTCAAAGAAGCCGGGCAAGGGTAACGCCCAAAATTATTAACAAATGCTGCAAGGGCTACATTCGCATTTGAAACAGCTATTTTCGTATTTTCCGCGCGAACAAAACGCTGCCTTTGCTCAAGCAACTGAAAAGCCGCAGCGAAAACCAGCCCTATTATCATGGTGACAATGGCCATTTCCACAATCGTAAAACCACCCTCGCTGTAGCGGGCCGGGAAAGAAGGCTTGCGAGTTGTTTTAGTTTGCACATTCATTTGCTTTCTCCACATTTTTTTACTCAATTCTCTTAAGGACATACGTTATTGCAACAAGGTTGCCCAGACGCTGAAAAACCTGTCACATATTGCTGGGGTCCTGGCGCCCCCGGACATGTCGCCGAACTCAAGGTTTGCACAACAATATTGCAACGCACCTGATTATGAGCGACCCCCCTCATAGCCGTACCTGAAAAACCACAACGCATATCAGGCTCTTCGCCCGCAATCGCCTCGGGCTTCATGCAATTTCCGCCGTTCCCGTCACAATACTGATGAGAGTACAAACGGCCCAGTTCTTGAGAATCTAACGGATCAAGGCTGGCGCGAACATTACCGATAACATCAAGCTCCGCTTCCGGCAGAGCGTTATTAATGCCATAAAATCCAGTCGGCGCCCCTGCATTTTGCTGGTCCACAGCAGGATTCCAGTTTGCAAATGGCGCACTGCTAAGCGTTATATTATTGGCAACAAAAATATCATCATAGTTATTCGCATCACTCGCACTCGAGGATTGGCAGGTATCATAAAGAAAAGTCGCCTCGTTATTCGTGATATTGTTACAATTTTCCGCATCTGCAGCGGCCATATCACACGCTCGCGCAGGCGCAGCGTTATTAGCATTGTAATACGCGCCATTGCCATTTTTGCCATGTGAGAAAATGACATAATGAACATTATTAACCGGACCATAGACCTGAGCCGGTGGAACCGCGCCGGGAACAAGCAGGCTTGTATCCGTACAAACATTATCCGCCGCAGGATCTGCAGTTGCGTCAAGCACTGTAGGATGCCGCATCACAAAATCTTCACGGATGGTTATACCACCGAATATGCCGGCAAATGTAGCCTCATTTGTAAGCAAACCGGACACTGCATAAGTCAATTTATTATTCCAGGAATCAAGAGCTTCATGGGGAGATAAACTTAATGACTTAAAAGGGAGCATCCCCATATAAACCGGATCATTACCGCCAACGCCATCTGCATCCAAAGCCGATGTAACTGTAAAAGGACCCAGCGCCGTTGCGCTCGTATCACACTGCCCGGTTCCGCCAAAATCGCGCAATTCCACGCCGAAATCAGCATCGCTAGGACCAAGTCTGGGGTCTGCCGGACAAGGATAACGGTTATTCACAAAGTAATATTGCTCAATGGCATCTCTTGCATTTTGAGCTCTGCCCGCCGTCAATTGCTGCTTCGATGTCAAAAGCCAAATACGATATTGCTGAACAAGAGGAGCGGCCAATATACCAATAACTAACAACGCAACCGCAACATCAATCAGTGTGAAACCGTTTTCAGACTTTAAAATCTTGTGTTGTAAAAATTTGTTATCCAAAGTTACGCCCCATATTCTTAATTTTCACCCGTATTCATCTACAACGTTAAATACGTATTTGATTCCACATACCTCAAGGCAGACAAATTTTCCCTCTCTTACCAAGACTAGCAAAAATTAGTTAAAATTAGTTAAAATTTTATATTGATAACAAATAAAAATATAACACATTGATAAATAATGATTTTTTATTCAAAAAAAATTACAGCAACCAACACAAAATCTTCTCAATGTGTAAATTTTGTACTTATCAAATTGTAAATATGATAATTTTCAAAGGGGAAATATAAAAAAGCTGTCTCATGGGAGGCAGCTTTTTTACTTTAATAAGGATAGCAAGAGACAGGTACTAGCTGACAACTTCCCACGTACCATCATCATTCTTACATGCTGTACCGACAGCCGTTTCCTGACGCCCGCCGACATAGATCATTTGTTCATATTCACGGCAATAACGCCCATAAGAACTTTGCCCGTCACGCACAGGCGTTACCGTACCATAGTTCCCACTTTCAGGATTATTCCATGAGACCGACTCACCAATCGGCGCCGTTTGCGCACGTTGATTGGCCTGCCCCAGCATAACGCGGTCCGCTTTATCCAAAGATGCGCCAATCTCGCTACCAATGAACGCACCAAGCAAAGCCCCCGCACCGGTCGCCCAGAGCTGGCCGCTCCCGCCGCCAACTTTAGACCCTAACAAACCGCCTACAACCGCGCCGGACACGCCGCCGATTTTTTCTTTCGTGCCGCTATTTTGAATGTTCTCACAACCGCTCGCAACAAACGCCACCAGCACCAAAGGAATTAAAAATAAATTCTTCATAGTCTTCGCCTTTCTTCATCTTGCGATTCGTATCCACGCAGCATATATCGTATTTAGATACATGCAAGACACTATACGTTTATAAAATAGAAACCCTTTGATAAAAATCAAAAAAAGAGCGAATAAAAATGAGCAATAAGATCATAGAGAAATACGGCCCCAACCCCATCGCTCTTTGCAAAGACTGGCTCGCCGAAGCCACAAAAAGTGAAATCAACGACCCAGAAGCCGTTAATCTCGCCACTGCCGATGCCCGTGGCCGCCCCTCAAACCGTATGGTGCTGATTAAAGACATCAGCGATGAAGGCTTTAAATTCCATACCAACGGCGCCAGCCGCAAAGGTCAGGAACTGGAAGCAAACCCCTATGCATCGCTGTGCTTTTATTGGAAATCCACCCGCAAACAAATCCGCATAGAAGGCACGATCCGCCCCGTCAGCGATGAAGAGACGGACGAATATTTCGCCACGCGCTCGAAAGAACGCCAGATTGGCGCCTGGGCTTCGCAGCAATCCGAAACATTCGACGATGAAAACCACATGGACAATGCAGTCGCAAAATTCGTCAAGAAATTCACAAATCTGGATAAAATCCCGAGGCCCCCATATTGGAAAGGCTACCGCGTGAATCCGACTTCAATCGAATTCTGGATTGCGAACAAACACCGATTGCATACCCGTTTTATTTATCGCAAAAACAAGGACGGCCAGTGGGATGCACATTGGATGTGCCCGTGATGCACAAATTATGTGTCATCCCCGCCTTGTGCGGAAATACGGATGCCCGTATAAAACGGGCATGACGTTTTTTAGAGAGTAAAAAGATGAACGCCCAGCCCAAAACCCAAGACCCATCGCCCAACACCCACAGTTTCAGCGCCGATGTTTCGCGCCTGCTCGATATCGTCGCCCACGCGCTTTACACCAATCATGATGTCTTCCTGCGCGAACTCATTTCCAACAGCGCCGATGCTTGCGACCGCCTGCGTTATGCAGCCATTGAAAAACCGGAACTCACCGCCGACAATCCGCAATTTAGAATTCATATCTACAAAGACACCGACGCCCGCACACTCACCGTGGTCGATAACGGCATCGGCATGAGCAAATCCGAACTGATCGACCATCTCGGCACAATTGCCAAATCCGGCACAGCCGCCCTCATGGAAAAAATGAAGGCCGGAGAAAAATCCGGCGGCGATCCCCTTAAATTGATTGGACAATTCGGTGTTGGCTTTTACGCCGCCTACATGGTCGCCAGCCATGTGCGCGTTATCAGCCGCAAAGCCGGTTCAAAATCGATCTGGGTTTGGGAATCCGACGGCGCGAGCGGCTTTAACGTCCGCAAAGCCTCCAAGGACGAAGAAGCGCGGCTCGATGGGGATCGCGGCACTGCCATTATTCTCGACATTAAAGACGAGGCAGCCGAATTCCTCATCAACGAAAAAATTAAACAAACGGTTGAAACCTATTCAGATCATATCGATTTTAAAATCTTCCTCGGCAGCCCCACCGATACCGATACTGGCGAAGGCCAGCCGATAAATAAAGCCAGCGCCATCTGGACACGCTCCAAAAATGACGTCACCAAAGAACAATATGACGAATTTTATAAACACATCACCCACGGTTTTGACGAACCGCTCATGACCTCGCACTGGCACGCCGAAGGCAAGATCGAATTCTCCGCCCTGATGTTTATCCCAACCTTACGCCCGTGGGATCTGTACGACCCTTCACGCAAGAATGCCGTGCGCCTATATGTGCGCCGGGTGTTTATCTCGGATAATGTCGAAGGCCTGACCTATCCCTGGCTGCGCTTCGTGCGCGGTGTTATAGACTCAGAAGACCTGCCTCTCAATATCAGCCGCGAATCTCTACAATATAACCCAATCATTACGCGCATTCGCACCGCCGTAACCAAACATATTTTGAGTGATCTTGATAAGCTCTCCCGCGATGATTCAATTGGCTTCAGCGCCTTTTGGGGACAATTCGGCCCGGCGATCAAAGAAGGGCTGTATGACGCCGAGCAGCACCGTGAAGCCATTTTCAAAATCTGCCGCTTTTACTCCACCCACGACTCTAAAGAAGGAGGGGGCGAAAAATTTACATCCCTCGATGAATATATCGAGCGCATGAAAGAAGATCAGAAAGATATTTACTATATCAGCGGTGAAAATTTGCAGTCCCTTAAAAACTCTCCGCAAATCGAAGGCTTTAGAGCCAAAGGCATCGAAGTCTTGTTCCTCACCGACACCATTGATGATTTCTGGCTACAAAATGTAAGCGATTACAAAGGAAAGAGTTTTAAATCCGTCACCAAAGGCGACATTAACCTGGGCAAAAACAAAGACGAAAAGAAAGACGAAAAAAGCACTGAAACACATAAAGACCTGCTTGAAAACCTTAAAAAACTGCTCGAAGACGATGTTTCCGAGGTACGCATTTCAAACCGCCTGACAGATTCTCCCGTGTGCCTCGTCGCCCCCGAAGGCGGCGTCGATATGCATATGGAACGCGTCCTTAAGATCCATCAAAAATACACAGGCACGTCAAAACCTGTGCTGGAAATCAACGCCGAACATCCCCTCATTCAAAAGCTGGAAACACTCAAAGCAAAATCGGAAGACTTTAAAAACGCAGGCCTCCTGCTTTTTGATCAAGCCAAAATCATCCAGGGCGAGCCCGTAAAAGATCCCGGCGCCTTCGCCCGCCGTATGGCCGGTTTTATAAGCAAAGGGCTGGATTAGAAGCAACCACCGCTTCCATCATAAGAACACCCTGGGATAGAACAAACAGCATCAGGATGATTCCCTCCGCCCATTTTCACAACAACCCCGGTCGAAATCGGAAACGCACCGCTGCAGCCGCCATTATTATTCATTCGATTATTGTAATGCTCTTTCAAATCCATCCCCCCCAGCGCAGCCGGAAGAGACGGCGGCGGGAACGCCTTGAGCAAATTCAAATTCCACTTCGCCGTTCTCGCCCCGGCATTCGGACAAGTATAAGGCAAAGTTCGCGGATCATTCCCTGGCATATCCTTAAGGCTTATAAACAGATCCTTATCATAATCCTGACATCTCAGAAAATTCCATACAGTGTTCATCGACATACAAACCCCGCCGACCGGCCCAAGACCGCCACCATAAGTATGATTAAAATTATTTCCGAGATAGGTATTCATCGGCCCACGCACAAGATTGTTCAAATGCTTGTCAAGCTCAAGCGCCGTGAACGCCCCTCCCGGCGGATCAGGGCCATTCGGACCAAGGTAAATAGGCGTAAAAGGCGAAGCTCCGGCCACCCCTGGTGGCGGAGGATGCCGCTGCCTCCACATCGGATGGTTTGTAAACAAGGGAGCGCCAACCACCCGATCACTAAAAATCCAGTCAGCCGCCGAAGCCAACTCACTAATCCGGTCATTAAAACAAGTATATTGTAAGACACTATCAGCCTTGAGAATAAGACGCGAAGCCGCCTCGACCTCACGCTGCCCCTCCAGCCAGGTACGCGCCTCCAAAACATCCCAAAACTCAGGATCACAGCCCGGAGACTCTTCAATGGGAGCCGCCGCCGCGCGCACATGAATCGGCACCCAAAGTATTGATAATACTACAAAAAGTGCTAAAATTGACCGCACCGCCAAACCCAAACTCACATAATTTTAAATATCATACCTTCTATAGTCTATCACAAGCTTGATAAAACTGCATAATTTGAATTGAGTCCCAGAAGAACAAAAATACCACGCACACTCAATTCTGCAGAAAAATGTAAAGGACTAAAGCATGCCCTGATAATGACGCTCGCTCATTTCTTCAATCTCATCTTCAGAAAAATCGAAATACTTACCAAGCTCCTCAATCATAACTTGCCGCAATAAACCGCCCAGATCCTCTCCTATTTCACACCACATATCAAGAATAGGCCGACGGAACAGAACCAACACATCCTCATCATTCGCCGTTTTTTTCTCAACACCGGGAGAAATCTCCTTTCCACTGCGATAGAGCGCCAACAATTCGTATGTATCTTCCAACTCAAGCTCCTGTTCCAACGTTTCATCAGGAAATTCATCCAGCGAAATCGCCAGACTGTCGCAAAATTCAAGCAATTCTTCGGGAAGAGATTCAAGAATAGAAGCTGCCATTACATTGAGATCATCAATACTTGGCGGCACCGTAAAATTCATAATGATTTGTTTTGCACTCATCGGCTTTGCCTCTCATGGAACTCGGCCAACTCCTCACGCAAATATCACAAAACATCCGTGAAGAAGGCCGTAAAACCACAATGATTCTTTAATGCCTTCATGCTACGCTCAAAAAGGAATACGGACAATGCCCCACACAACAATTGAAAAAATTGATCCACATACCCCGCCGAATCAAACGCATTATCTCTGGACAAACTATTGCAATGACAAAAGAGATTGAGCAGTATGAAACCATGATTAAAACCATTCTAGACGCTCTGGATAAACACGACATAAACTTGGCCACTGGCGTACCTGATGGCTGGCTTGTACCCATGATTAACGGACTGAGCGAAGACAAACGTTTCGATTACATCCCCGCCGCACGCGAAGAAGAATGTTTTGGCATCGCCGCAGGCGCGGCCATGAGCGGACAGCGCGCTTTGGTTTTAATGCAAAATTCCGGCTTCCTGAACTCTGTAGGCGCCTTCACAACGCTTTGCCAAAAATACCAAACGCCGTTTGTCTGCCTGATTGCCCATCGCGGCGGAATCAACGATTCAAACAGCTATGACCCCAATAAATATAAAAGTTTCGAAGCACTTACGCGGGCAGTGAATATATTCGTTTATCCCTCATCGTGGGAAAATTTGCCACTCAACATTCCCAAAGCAATCGCACGCTCGGAAGGCGCAGGCGAGCCAGCCTTCATCACCCTCTCAGAAGGGCTAAAGGCATGAAACAATCCGAAGCATTTGAAAGGCTCACAAAGATCGCCGAAGACCGCAATGCTCTGATTGTTGCCGATATTGGCTCACAATCTCTCTGGCTGAAAGAAGCCAAAGACCGCCCGGAAAACCTCTACCTCTCCGGCCCTATGGGCATGGCCTCTTCCGTAGCCCTGGGCGTAGCAATGGCATGTAAAGACCGCGCCGTCATCGCCGCTTGCGGAGACGGCGCACTAGGCATGAATCTCAGCTCACTGGCCACAATATCCAATGCAGCGCCAAAAAACCTGAGCGTAGTTGTGATGGATAATAGCATCTACGAATTCACAAAATCACTTCCTACACCAACCAGAGGTATAAACTGGAACCACATATCATTGGCCTGTCCGGGCTTTCAAAGCAACATAGCGCTCAAGGACATGAAAGACCTTGACCTGCTGTCCGGCCCGCATTTCATCCACGCGGAAATCACCCCCGGAAAACTTCCTCCGGACCTGGGCATGAATGCCATAGATGTTCATCACCGTTTTAAAGCCTATTTAAATAATTTGGGGTAAACACTTGGCTGTGCTAGAATGAAAACTGAGAAGTAATTCAGTACGTTAAACAGACTTTACTGATATTCACCAATAACCCGAGAGCATGCGAATCATATGCCTTACAATCTTAATGATGTTAAAATTTTACTCGTTGATGATATGAAGCCTATGCTGACATTAACGAAAAGCATCTTAACAACCTTCGGTTTCACTCATATTTTCACCGCACAAAATGGAGAAGAAGCCTTTAACCTGCTTTGCAAGCACGATCCGGACTTCATCATAACCGATTGGATCATGGAACCGATGGACGGCCTCCAGTTCACTAAAAAAGTTCGCACAGACCCCAGGTCCCCTAACCCTTACGTCCCTATTATTATGATGACAGGATTCAGCTCAAAGCTTCGCGTTGAAGGCGCGCGGGACAATGGAATCACAGAATTTTTAGTCAAACCTTTTACGGCGCAGGATCTCTATGCCAGAGTTTTCCAGATCATAGAAAAACCCAGAAAATTCGTAGATACAGGAGAATTTTTTGGCCCCGATCGCCGCCGTAAAAGCGGCAAGGGCTACGAAGGTCCACGCCGCCGCGATGAAGACCCGGTGAACACACCGACCCAAAACACCCCCGAAGCTCTGAACATTTTAAAGAAATTAAGTGAAGAAGCACAAAAAATCTGAGTAAACTATGAAAAACACACAAAACGTAAAATTCATCACCCCTCCCAACCGACTAAAAATGAAAGTCGGCGGCGGAGGTATTTCTGAAGAACGTATCCAACGGGCACAAGAAGTCATCAATAATTTTGAAATGGACTTCCGTCCTGAAGCCAGAAAACTCGCGATAACTCTCGACAAAGCCACAAATGATGCCATCCAGAGCATCAAGAGCAAAAAGGTTTTCAATAAGGAAAAAATGATCCACCCGGTCATGCAACTTAAAGCCAATGGAGGTATGTTTAAATATTGCCTCCTCACAGACGTCGCTGACATTTGCCTGCAGTTTATGGAAGCCGTCCATGAGTACAATACCGAAGCCATTGAAATCATTAAAGCTCATGAAAATGCCATTCAAATCATCATCAAAAACGATCTCAAAGGTGATGGCGGCCCGGAAGGCTATACCTTGGTACAAGAGCTTCACAAAGCCTGCACCCGCTATTTCAAAAAATACAAAACTTAAAAAACCCTCTCTTCAGACTTTAAGGAATCTTAATTTTTTGATAGGATAATAAGAGGTAGGAAGGAAAGGATTCGCCTATGACAGCAGTGCCCGCAGGGATAGCCGCAGAACGAGCCATTCTCAGGCAGAATGTGGCCCTGTCCGTGATCAAGCAATCCGCAGATCAAGCGCAGGCTTTAGTGCAAATCCTTGATGATGCCGCCCGCTCTGCGCCCATTTCCAGCACCCGCGGCACCAATATCAACACCAGCGCATAAAACCGAATATAATTTGAAAAAACAGCCCGCCCACCAGCGGGCTTTTTAGGGTTTCTTCAAGCAAAGCTTGGCTAGAAAACATTACGTCCGCGAAGCGGTCACCTCGCGTCCGGCAAAGGTGATTTAAGCCGCAATCTGCATAAGCTGGTGATTGGTTTCCCACAGATGCCGTAACG
>ERZ795048.1537-NODE-1537-length-20327-cov-11.784826_pt1 | contig 20327 bp, 17 predicted proteins | sample MGYA00375132_ERZ795048 | MGnify/ENA primary metagenome ERZ795048 (study PRJEB30177, sample SAMN05720225) | activated sludge metagenome | isolation source: Anaerobic digester | place: Hong Kong | collected 2014-12-17 ... | reverse complement strand
CCTACACCGTCTCAGACGCAAGCTCCGACTCCAACACCTACTCCGTCTCAGACTCAGGCTCCGACTCCAACGCCTACTCCGTCTCAGACGCAGGCTCCGACTCCAACGCCTACACCGTCTCAGACGCAAGCCCCAACACCAAGTCCTACACCTACGCCTACTCCGGATAGTTTTGGAATAAGTGAAGCATATCCAACTGGGACTAAGGAAATAACTGTTGTATTCAGTGCAGCTGCTCCATCTGGAGCTACCGTTTTATTGAATTTGGGTACTCAGCAGGTTACTGGAACAAGTTTATCATGGGGAACTGGAAGACTTTCTGTGAAAATTACCAAATCAACAGCATTCACTCCAGGAAGTTATTCTGTCACTGTATCAAATATAACAAAAGCATTCACAGTTGAAGCAGAAAAACTCAGTGAGATAGTTATAAGCGCTGAAAGAATATTTGCATTGAACAACCAGGATCTTAAAGTTATACTTTTAAATCAATATGATAATCAGCTGCCACTTACAGCTTATACTAATTTTACTTTCAACGCTTCCTGCCAGGCAAAACCTTCAGTCTTACTGTCTATTTCTAAAACATCAGCTGGATTTATACTTACCGGTGCTCAGAACTTAGCCGCTAATGACACCGTTAGATTGCTTATAGTTGAAAATTCGACTGGAACATCTGTTACAAAGGATATAACATTGAGCGCATCACCAGCAATTGGTTCATTCTCATTTGGACAAATTGAATATGCATCAGGCAGTACATCAATTTTAGTTAACTCATCTGGTCATTACATTACAGTTAATGCAAAAGACCAATATGGTCAAAACTATACAATAACCCCATCAGATGTTGGATTAAATAAGCCCGTTATATTAGCCTCTACCGATAATCTCATCATTGATGCTACAAAGATTACAGTAACTAATGGCAAACTGTATTTACCTTCAGGAGCTGTTGGAAGCAAGGAAGGCACAGTGACATTGAATGCTGTTGGCCAGTCAATATCATCATCAATTCAGATAAATGTAACTTCTCCTCCGGTAATAAAAACTTTGGAGATTGCCGGAACCGATGGTAATTTGTATATAAACCAATGGGTGCCTCTTAATGCAACAGCAAAAGACCAGAATGGGAATATTATGCAAATGGATACTTTGGATGGCAGTAAGCTTATGATGATATCTACGAATGCGACTACAATTCCTAATTCTAATATTAGATTTAACTCAACAACTAAAAGAATTGAGATAAAAGGATCTTCTGAAGGAACTGCTACAATACACATTTCATATAATGGTGTTTCACAGGGTTCTTTGGACATATCAGTTTTAGCAACTCCTGTACCAACATATATAATCGGTGTTGATATCCCGCAAATATATCAGAAAGGCTCCACTGTTCTGTTTAATTCAAGTGTTTTAAGTATTGCTGACCAGTATGAAAATGATATTGCATTAACAGCTTCAAATTCCGTAGTAGTTACTTGTGTTGGGCCATCAGGAGCAAAGTTCACTGAAGGAACAGTTACTGGTGGCGGGTACACGATGACCGCACCTTCTACGGCAGGTCAGTATGCATTAACACTTACTCTTAAAAACGGTTCTGCAGTAATCAGCACTTATGATTTGGTGTTATTAGTAGTTGAGGACGAAAAGATAGTAAGCTATCAGATACAAAGTATCCCAACCATGTACGGAGGCGCAACAGATACAATAACTGATAACGGATACTGGAAACCTATTATAGTCACAGGAAAACTTGCCTCAGGACAGCTTGTTAATCTTGCATATACCGGAACTATGCCTATTGGTATTGACCAGATTACATGTACAAATGTTGATGGAGCGAATAATTTTGTAATTGAGGATGTTTCAGGAGTTAAGACTCTGAAAGCTCAAAATGTGACTGGAACAATTACCACAACTGTTAAGTTATGGAAAGCAGGTCAGGAACTTACAAGTATTGATGTAACTGCATCCGGTACTGCTCCTACTCTGACAACACTGAAATCTACCTCAGCCAATATATCAAAAGCAGTTTCATCTGGAACTTTCCAGATAGGCACATATATCGAAGCTAAAGACCAATACGGTAACATAATGGCTCTTTCTTCACTTCAGGGAAGCATTACCTATATGAGCAGTAAAACTACAGTAGCTTTTATTAACTCATCAGGTATTGTAAGTCCTGTAGGTGCAGGAACCTGCAACATTACAATATATTTTGCAGGTTATGATAAGACGCTGATAATAGGTTTAACAATTACTAATTAGATTATTTACAGTTAAAGAGGTAAAAATGGAATTTAGAACTTTGAAAATAGAAGAACTACAGCAATGGACTCAATTTTGCGGTTCAGTATTTCCTGTAGGTGAAGCATACTTTATGCGTCACTACAGCAATGACCCATATAGGGATATAAACGGAATATTCATAGCAGTAGATGAAACCGGGATAGCAAGTTCTGTCAGGGTATTTACACGTTACCTAAAAATTAAGGATACTGTAATAAAAGTTGGTGGAATCGGAGAAGTATGCACTAAAAAGAGCCATCGGGGAATGGGCTTAAGTTCTAAACTTATGCATATGGCAATTGAGTATATGGATAAGCATGATATGCCTTTATCCATGTTGCATACAGGCACTAATCATCATTATGTTAAAGCTGGATGGTTTTCCATATGTTCATATTACAAAGTATACAGTTTGAGAAAAACAAAGCTCCAAGAAGGTTATTCGGTAGAAAAAGCAGATCTGAAAAGTATGGATGTCATAAAAACCCTTTTTGAGGAACATGCACACAAACTTTGCCCTGTATATGTTCGAACTGATGAATACTATGAAAAATGGATACGTAGCGAACTTACCAATACATACTATCTTTTAAAAGATGGAAAACCTGTATCATATGCTGATTGCGTCCTTAAGGCAAATCAGGGAGTTCTGGTAAAAGAGTATATAGCAGGAGATGAAACAAGTATGATGAAACCTTTCTTCTATCAGATATGCAATCAGATGAACTGGCCTAAGATGATTGCGATATCCTCTCCCTTTGCTACAGATAAATCTTATTTTAAGTTCTTTGATTATGGTCAGATGTTCCGCATTAACAAACCTTTTAAAATAGGAGACAAAACAATCTCATATGAAGAGGATTTGCTTGTTTATCTGTCTGAATTTCCAGAACTGCATTTAGATGGTTATTAATTATCTGATTTGACCCTGACCATCAATAATGTATTTATATGTCGTTATCTCATTAGCACCCATGGGGCCTCTAGCATGAAGCTTCTGGGTGCTGATTCCTATTTCTGCTCCAAGTCCAAATTCACCGCCATCGGTAAATCTTGTTGATGCATTGACATATACGCAGGCTGCATCAATCTTATTTGTAAACAATTTTTTGTTTTCCTCTATTTCAGTTATTATGCATTCAGAATGTTTAGTACCATATTTATTTATATGCCTGATTGCCTCATCAATGTCGTCTACAACTTTGACAGCTAGTATAAAATCAAGAAATTCTGTGGCCCAGTCTTCTTCTGTAGCATCAACTGAGCTATTTAGCACCTGCTTTGCTCTTTCACATGCCCTTATCTGAACATTGTATTCTAAAAGTTTTTCTTCTATTTTTGGAAGAACTCTTTTATATACATCTTTATGTACCAGTAATGTCTCAATAGCATTACATACCCCGGGACGTGAGCACTTCGCATTTATTGTAATATCTACTGCTTTTTTCTCGTCACATTCTTTATCAATGTATACATGACAGTTGCCCGTACCAGTTTCAATAACAGGAACAGTAGCATTTTCAATCACTGAAGCAATAAGGGCGGCTCCCCCTCTTGGAACCAGAAGATCAATATATTTAACAGCTCTCATCATTTCAGTTGCCGTTTCCCTGCTTGTATCTTCAACAAGCTGAATACTGTCATTATTAATTCCTAACATATCCAGAGCGTTTCTTAAAACCCTCACAATCGCCTTATTTGAGTTTATAGCATCTGACCCGCCTCTTAGTATAACTGCGCTTCCAGCTTTAAAACACAGGCCTGCAGCGTCAGCAGTAACATTTGGACGAGATTCATATATTATTCCAATTACCCCCATTGGAACTGTTATCTTTTTTAATTTCATTCCCTGAGGCATGTCAGTCTCATAAAGTACTTTACCTATCGGGTCAGGATATTGAGAAGCTTCAATAAGCCCTTTAGCCATTCCTTCTATTCTTGAAGTAGTAAGAAGAAGCCTGTCTACTAGTGATTCTTTGACTTTTCTTTCTCTTGCACAAATAACATCCAGCTTATTTGCTGATAATATTGTGCTGCTGTTTTTAACAAGCTGCTGCGCCATAACCCTTAAAGCTTCATCTTTCATTTTTGAATTTATAGAAACAAGCTCGTCTTTTGCTTTTAATGCTTTTAATCCTAATTCATCTATATAAAGCATGTTTATCCTTTCTTTACTTCTTTTTCATAAACAGGGTTCCTATATTCTCCCCATCTATTAACCTTGATATGTTCTTCATATTCTGGCCATTTATAATCGCCATAATAATATTATTTTCCATACATGTCTTTGCTGCTGATAACTTTGTCTTCATACCACCTTTACCTAAAGAACTTATAAGGTCAGAAGCATAAGATTGAATTTCATCATCTACATCAGTTACAGTTTCTATAATATGGGCATCCTGATTCTGATTAGGATCTTTATCATATAGGCCGTCAATATTGGACAATATAATCAGAAGATCTGCCTCAACTAATTTAGCGACCATAGCTGATAATGTGTCATTGTCTCCAAATGTATCTACTATAGCTAACTGGTCTGTTGAGATGGCATCATTTTCATTTACTATTGGTACAATCCCCATATCTAAAAGCCCTTTAAATGTATTGTATGCATTCTCTGCTTTAGCAGGGTTTTCAGTTACATCTCTTGTAAGAAGTATCTGCCCTACTGTTATGCCATATTCAGAGAACAGCTTTGAATATATGTGCATAAGCTCGCATTGTCCAACAGAAGCCAGTACCTGTCTTGCAGCAAGGGTTTTAGGTTTCTTTGCAAGATTAAGCTTGCCTAAACCTACTCCGACAGCTCCTGAAGTTACTAAAATTACTTTTTTCCCTTCATTGCTCAACTCTGATATTTCCCTTACCAGCTTCTCCATGCTCTTTAGATTCATCTTACCATTTGAGTGTGTCAGAGTGTTTGTTCCTACTTTTATTACTATAGTTTGTACATTTTTTAACTTTGTTCTCATATCAGTTCCATTTCACAAGCTTAATATTTCCTATTGCTCCAATCTTGTCTTCCAATATTGCTACAGCAGCAGTCACCTGTTCAAATGAATTAACCCATTCCAAAGCAGGCTCTATATCTGTTTCCTTTTTTATCCTGTTGCATAAAGCAGTGGCAAATGCATCTGCAATAGCGGATGTTTTAGCTATAACTACTGCTGCGTCGGCCTTACCCATACTGAATGAATGTCCTACAGTTCCAGATGAAGTGCATATGCCGACAGGAAAAGCTTCTTTTGGTATCTCAACGGCAAACCGGTTGGATAGTACAGAATTCCCGGCATATATGCCAATTTTCCTTTCCTTTTCAGATATTATAAATAAATCTCCGCCATTTTCTATAAATACCTGTTTTGATATTTTGGATAGCTCATTAGCTAATGAATCATTGATCGCTCCAGCAACTGCTGCAAATGGGCCGACGTTTGCTAATTTAGCTGCATCAACCATCATCTTGACAACTCCTTCTGCCCCGGGATAATCAATAGGGACTAGTGAAGTGAAAAAATCCTGATTTTTCTCAATTGCTGCATATATATCATGTCGAAGTGTTCTTATCATTTTAAGAATCTGTTTTGAATGATTTTCATCTGTACCTACCATAAGGTCTGTTTCTTCAACACACACGTTGTACCATTTTAATTCATTTGAAAAAGACTTTCTGTAATCCCTTTTCTGATACATTACTCCACCTATAATTCCACTGATATTATTTTTAACGGGCACGCGTTTATGCAAAGCTGACATACTACACATTTGTCTTTATCAAAATGAAGCAAATCATCCTTGCCCATATATAGGGCCTGAGTAGGACAAACTGCTGTACAGCTTCCGCAGTTAATACATCTTGCTTCGTCCCATACTATTGCTTCTGCATATATTTCATATTTGACCTTAAGACTGTCAAAATACTCCAATGCCAGTTTGAGATTATCTTCCTTACCCTTAATCTCAAGAATCATATTTCCTCTGTTCCCATATTCAATATTTGCGTTAAGTATATTAGTCATGACATCATACTTTTTTACAAGATCATATATTATTGGTCTAGTTACACAATCTTTATCAAAAGTAAGTTTTAATTTAAGTTTGCTCATTATTTAATCTCCCTTATATCCAGTGAATTAACCTTTGGCTCAAACGGCAGTGGAGCAACAGGCTGGGTCAGTTCAAATGACTTGTTTATTATCCACTCTTTCAAAGTAGTTGCAATGTTTCTTGCTATGTATATGGATGAAAGCGGTGCAGTATGTACATTCTTGCCATTGAACTTAACAGTCCCGCTTCTTAATTCAGCATAATTGAATTTCTTGTCAATACTGACATTACCAGATTTATCTACCAATTTGGTATATATTTCAGAATTTTTTACAGATGTAAATTTAAGCATTTCTTCATCAATGATAGGTATAGGTATTCCAATTCCCACAAATAGCGTTACGCCGTATTTGTCAAATACTGCTGCTCTTATGAATTTTGTGCTCATCTGCTTAATGTCGCCTATAACAGCCAAAGTACCTGAATGAACTAAAGGAACTCCATTCTCAGATCTTTCCACATCAACTTTGTGCTGTGTTCCCTGCCATGACACATATCCTGTACCTCCGCCTAAAAATATTCTGGTTCCCAATCCTATTGTACGCAGATACGGGTCATTTATTAGCGGGCTAAGTTCTCCTGATGTACTGTATGTTATATTTCCATAGTTAGGAAGCAGAGTTCCCATATATGTGTATATAGTCTTGTTTGTTGAATTTGTAGCTGCAGGATAATTCTGATATGCATTTCTTGGATTAAACATATATGCCTGATTTATATTATCTTTATTAATTGTTGTCAGAACTTCCTTGTTAGGGTAACAGTCAGTACCATTTGATAATGCATGAAGTTTAATATCCTTACCAGCTATAAGGTCCTCTATAACATGAGCACCGCCGTATTCCATACCTCTTTTAGTGGATACTTCAGTTGCTCCGATATATGTATCAACAGCTGCTAATCCTCCATATGCTGGAACATCATTTAGCATAATACTCTGCATTCGTATGGGGGGATTAGAATGACCGAAGTTAATAAATACACCTGATGAGCACATTGGTCCGAATGTACCAGTTGTTACAACATCAACATATTCATATGCCTGTTTATAACCTTTTTCTTTTACAATATCAATTACTTCCTCTGCTGTCACAACGACAGCTTTACCTTTTTTTATCTTTTCATTTATCTGGGCAATGGATTTCATATAGCACCCCTCCTTGCTTAATTAGAGTAATTATATATTCTAAATCGGCTTTTGTAAATTGCAATTGCACTAATAATCTCTCTATTGTTTCTCAGTTCCTATTGTGCTAACATATTAATATTGCACTTACGGAGACATTTTTATGGGTTTCGAAAATAGATTAACAGAGGGAAGCGTTATAAAACAACTGATAAAATTCAGTCTTCCTTTATTACTTTCAAATATAGTTCAGGCACTGTATTCTGTAGCGGATATGCTGATTGTAGGCTGGTTCAGCGGCACCTATACCATGTCAGCTGTAAATATAGGCGGTCAGATAACAATGGTCGTAACAAATTTTGTAATAGGACTTGCAATTGGCGGTACAGTTCTTATTGCTCAGTATATAGGGGCCAAAAAAAATGAGGAAGTTGACAAAACTATAGGAACTCTCTTTACACTTATGGGTATTTTAGCCGTATTCTTTTCCATATTCATGACTTTCTTTTCTGATGTGATGTTAAAGCTTTTAAATACACCAGAAGAATCATATGATATGGCAAAAAACTATGTGCTTATCTGTATGTGGGGAATAATATTTGTTTTTGGTTATAATGCGATAAGTGCAATACTTCGTGGAATGGGTGATTCAAAAAGGCCTTTAGCGTTCGTCGGTATTGCAAGCACAATAAACATTATACTAGATATAATTTTTGTTGGCCCTTTAAATATGAATGCTACAGGAGCTGCAATTGCTACAATAATCGCACAGGCAACAGCTATGTTTTTAGCAATTATATATCTTAAAAGAAGCAGGTTTGTTTTTAACTTTCATCACACAAGTTTTCGTATACATAAAGATAAATTGAAACTTCTTTTAAAAGTCGGTATACCATCAAGTGCTCAGAATGTAATTGTAGGTATTTCATTTTTAGTTCTGACTTCGATAATAAATGATCTTGGAGGAGTTACAGCTTCGGCTGCTGTGGGGATAGTGGGCAAATTCAATTCTTTTGCGATACTGCCTGCTATAGCTATGAGCGCATCAGTATCAGCCATGTCTGCTCAGAACATAGGAGCAGGATTATATGACAGAGCTCAAAAGACTTTGTGGTCTGCAATAACCATCTCATTTGCTATAAGTGTAGCTATTTTCGCTTTTGTTCAGATATTTCCTGAAGCAATTCTTCAAGCTTTCAAAGCAGAACCAGATGTAATAGATATTGGGGTGAGTTATCTAAGATCTTTTAGTTATGATTATTTAATAGTGCCATTCGCTTTTTGCTTTAATGGATTATTAAATGGGTCGGGTTACTCAATTGTCTCCATGACATCCAGTATTGTAAGTTCGCTAGTATTCAGGATACCTCTTGTTTTCTTATTTGCAAGAGTATTGGAAACAGGAGTCGGAAGTCTCGGTTACGCAGCTCCAATAGCTACAGTATTTGCATCTCTTATTGGAGGATACTTCTACTTTTCTGGAAAATGGAAAAAAGACAAGCTAAAAATCAAAAGATCCTAGCTTGTCCTGTTAAGTATAAATACTCCAAATAAATAATCTATAACATCTATTCAGATAAAGCGTTTTTCAAAACATCATCCATATTTTTTACAGGCGTTATCTGCATCTCATCAAGTATCTGTTGTGGTACGTCTACAAGGTCTCTGACATTTTCTACAGGTATAAGGACCTGTTTAACATTAGCTCTTCTTGCTGCAGAAAGTTTTTCCTTAAGTCCACCTATAGGCAACACTCTTCCTCTCAACGTAATCTCTCCTGTCATGGCAACATCCCTTTTTACCTTTTTGCCTGATAAAGCTGAGATAATTGCTGTGGCTAGAGTGATACCTGCTGAAGGTCCGTCCTTCGGAACAGCTCCTTCAGGTACATGAACATGAATATCCTTATCTTTATAGAAGTCAGGATTAATACCAAGTTTGTCTGTCTGTGAGCGTATATATCCTATAGCAGCTTTGGCTGATTCCTTCATAACCTCACCAAGTCTGCCAGTAAGCTCAACATGACCTGTGCCGTTCATAATATTTACTTCAATAGTTAATGTATCTCCACCAACCTGAGTCCACGCCAGTCCTCTTGCCATACCTATTTCATCCTGGTCAAAGGTAGTATCATAAAGATACTTCTTAGGACCTAAAAATTCTTCCAGATTATCTACAGTTACTTTTATTTCATCAATCTCATCAAGCTGCATCTTTGTAGCGGCTTTTCTGCAAAGAGATGCTATTTCTCTTTCTAAATTACGTACGCCTGACTCTCTTGTATAATGATTTATAACTCTTTCAAGTACAGCTTTTGTTATTGAAAGCTGTTTTTTTGTCATACCATGTTTTTTTAACTGTTTTGGTATTATGTACTTGTTTGCTATATGCATTTTCTCTTCTTCTGTATAACCTGTTACTTCTATTACTTCCATACGGTCAAGCAAAGGACGAGGTATTGTTTCAACAGTATTAGCTGTAGTTATGAACATTACATGACTTAAATCTAAAGATATTTCTAAATAGTGATCTCTAAAAGAATTGTTTTGCTCAGAATCAAGAACTTCAAGCATTGCGCTTGCAGGGTCACCTCTAAAATCATTTCCTAATTTATCTATTTCATCAAAAAGTATTAGAGGATTCATCGAACCTGCCTGTTTAATAGCCTTAGCAACTCGTCCAGGCATGGAGCCTATGTAAGTTCTTCTGTGTCCTCTGATTTCTGCTTCATCTTTTATTCCTCCTAAAGACATTCTTACATATTTTCTGTTTATGGATTCAGCAATTGACCTTACAATTGAAGTCTTACCAGTTCCTGGAGGTCCAACTAGGCATAGTATAGGTGAGTTAAAATCATTGCTTAGTTTCTTTGCTGCAATATATTCCACTATTCTCTCTTTTACTTTATTAAGACCGTAATGATCCCGCTCAAGTACTTTTCTTACCCTCTTGATATCCAGTCTTTCTTTTGTCTCTATTCCAAAAGGAAGTTCCACAAGAGTTTCCATATATGAACGTATTACAGATGCTTCTGGTGACATTGGAGACATCTTTGAAAGCCTGTTCATCTCCTTTGTGAGTTTTGCTTTTACCTCCTGAGGGTATCTGTCTGATTCAAGAGCTTTGATATACTCTGACATCTCATCCTCATCCAATGACTCATTGTATTCTCCAAGTTCTTCCTGTATAGCCTTTAACTGTTCTCTGAGATAATATTCCTTTTGCCTCTCATCTATAGTGCTTTTTACTTTTGTTGAAAGATCTCTCTCAAGTTTCAGTATTTCAATTTCATTAACCAAAAGAGGCAATAATTTATTAGCACGTTCTATTCCGTCAAGTTCCTCTATAAAGGATTGTATTACTTCAGATTTTAATGCCATTGAACCAACCATGGCATCTGCAACTGTACCTATATCATCAGCTGCAACAGCACTAAAATAACCTTCATGTGATATTCTGCCAAGCAATGTGACATATTCTTCATAAAGAGTCGTTAACTTCCTGTGCATTGCCTCTAAAGCATTACTCTTGGATATTATGGCTTTAGGCATATCTACATAAGATACGACAGCTGTATGATAACCTTTTATCGAAAGTACTTCCTCAAGTTTTGCACGTTTTACTCCTTCAACAAGTATGCGGCATGTTTTACCTGGAAGCCTTAAGACCTGTTTCACATTAGCTATTGTTCCATAATCATACAGATCCTCTTTCTTTGGGTTCTCTACTGAAGCATCTTTTTGCATGATAAGGAATACCTGTCCATTTTCTTCCATAGCTTTTTCCAAAGCAAGTATGGATTTTTCCCTGCCAACATCAAAATGGGTAACCATACTTGGAATTACGGCAACAGCGCGAAGAGCTATTAATGGTATCTTCATATACTCAATTTTCCCAGTTAATTCTTTATCATCATCATTATTTAAATCAATTATTTCTTCTATATCTTTTTTAATATCTTCCATATCAATTTCCTTAAGTTTTAAAGTCGTGATATCGTCACGACCGATTTTGGTGCACATATGATTTTACCAAATATACCATATATATGCAAAGTATGATTAATTTTCTTTTTTGTTTGGCCTGATTTTGTTTATTCCACGATCGAGCATATCAACTTTATCATCAAGAGAATCCTCTTGTTTTTTAACCTTATCTCCATAACGGACATTTATATACTCATCAGTGAATTCATCAAACATATCATTTGCAAATTCATCGCCATGTTCCTGCTGTTTTAATTTTTCTAATATCTGCTCAGGAGTATCAGCTTTTGAAATTTCTATTTTTTTAATTATAAGCCTTTCCAAAGCAAATCCATACAAGTATCTGACCTTCTCTTTATACGTATCTAGCTGTTTAAGTCCACTTAAGGTATATTTGAACTTTGGAGCTCTTCTAAACTTCGACTTCTCTTTTTTCTTGTCAAGGTCTTCTACTATTTCTTCAAACTCCTCATTCTCTACATCTTTTTTCTTTCTTACTCCTGTGCTCACAGTATCACTGACTTTTCCAGTAATCCATCTTATCAGCTGAATTATTTTTTTAACCAAGAAAAATATAACAATAGCTATTACAAGACTTGCGATTACTATAAAAATTGTACGTGCAACAGGATTTAAAGGCGGGGTGACAGCAGGTGGCCCGTCTTCAATTACATCTTCTGCAACCTGTGTGACTTCTTCTACATCTATTTCCTTATATAACTTATAGAACTGGTTAATAATCCAGTTTATTACAGCAAATGCTGTCCTGATAATCCAGTCTGACATCTTTGTGAAAGTATTTCTTATAACAAATATTATTAGATAAAGGACAAAGAAAATGAGTATAAAGAAATCATTTCGTCTTCTTATTGTTTTTTTGTTTTCTACATTTACTTTCTTGCTTTTTACAAACATATCTTCAAGCTTTATTCTGTTAATAACTAGTAAAAAGAAGAGAAGATAGATTGAGCCAAATAACCATACCGGATCCTGATAAAAACCAAACGGACTGGATATAAATGCTACAAACAAAGAGATTGCAAGCGGTATCAGAGCTACATAAAGCATCTTCCTGTGAGCTGTCTGAATATAATCAAATATTCCATTTCCAATTCCAAGAATGAAGAAAACAGTAGGTAGGAAAGCATATCCGAGGAAAGATCCTAAAAACTGTCCTGTAAAAACTAAACCCACCAATAGTAATATCACAAAAGGTATTACAGCAAAGATATATGCAGGCTGCAGAAGTATCCTGACATTATCATAATCAGCTCTTACTATATCTTTCCCTTTTTTTTCATATTGTTCAACTATAATCATTCCGCTTAGTGTTCCAACTAGCATAACTATGAAACAGAACACCATCCATAATACCGCTGACTCAGGAAATATAGCATAGTAAATAGAGAAAGCCAATGCTCCTATAGAACCTATATTACCTAAAAGAGGCAGAAATTTACGCTTTATCTGTTTTTCCAGATCCATAATATTCCCCCTCCTTCAAAAAATCGGTATTCCTATCAAGCAAGAAAACTTCCATACCTCTGTCTGAGACTGCATCTGAAGTGTAGTTTAGTATAAGGAATTTAACAGTATTGCCTCTTCTTCTCAAAATATCGGCTTTTTCTATTATTTCATCATTTAAATATGCTGATACAATATATACCTGAGTATCAAATATCTCATCACAGTGTTTTTCAATATACTCTGGAAAATCCAGATGATTTTTAAGTATAAGTTCAGCAAGGATTACTTTTAAATGCCGCATATGTTCAGGTCCCGCTATAGAATCGCTGAATATCATTTCTTCAGGATTGGATATAATCCCAGCATTAGTACCGAACCTCAAAGGGAATCCCATACCATATCCTCTTTCCATTATGGTATTAACTACCTTTATTCCAAGCTCTATAACATCTTTGTATTTTACATCAATATATTCCAAGGCATATGATTTTATATTAAATAATACTGTAATACCTTTTTTAGCTGTAAAGTCATTTTCCTTTACCATAAGCTTCTGCATTCTTGCAGTAGCTTTCCAGTTAAGTTTATTTAACGGGTCTCCCTGCACATATTCTCTAGTGCCTTTGACTATAAAAGGATCATCTAATATGAACCTTTTTATCATCATATCACCCATAAGGTCCTTATTTGAGAAAAATGCTTCTTCAAGTTTCAATACTCCTGGAAATACCATTATTCTTGTATTAGCGACAAAAGCTTTTGAATCCTGCATTATTCCTACAAGATCACCTGCTGTAAGAGTCGTATTTTCAATTGTGAATACACCTCTTTTAGCACACCTTGTATACCATCTTCTGGTTATTCTCTGACGTCCGTTAAGACTGAATCCTGATGATACGCATCTTTCTTCATCAATAATTGATGAGCTGGTATTAGCAAACTGAAGCCATTTTGAAGCATGTATATCAGCCTTTAACCATGGCACAATTACTCTTTTATTATTATTAATAACTTCATCTATGAATATATCATCACCTTCATATGCTTCACTTTGGCTGAACTGTAGAGAGTACTCAATATTCCTTAAAACGAAAAATTTAAAGAAAAGTATCTCTGCAGTAAAAAATATTACAAGGCTGATGACTATTAGAATCAGTTCCATGCTTTAATTATAATTCCTCTGTTGGTACTGGTACCGTGTTCAAGATTTCATCAATTACTTCCATTGTTCCCTTAGCACCATATGATAATGAATGACCTTTAAGCATTACCCTGTGACCCATTACATGAGGAGCTACCTTTTTGACATCAGAAGGAATAACAAAATCTCTTCCATGAATTCCTGCATAAGCTCTTGCTGCTCTCATAAGAGCAAGACTGCCTCTTGGACTTAATCCGAGTATAAGCTTAGTGCTTGTCCTTGTAGCTGCTACAAGTCTTACGATGTAATCCTTTATATCATCCGGTACACGTATAGTGTTTACAGCTTCAGATGCTTCAAGTATAACATCTCTTGAAGCTACGCTTTTAAGGTCTGTTAAAGGCATATCCTTTTCAAATCTGCTTAATATGGCTATCTCTTCCTGTTCATTAGGATATCCTATAGAAAGCCTCATAAAGAATCTGTCCATCTGAGCTTCAGGCAGTGGGAATGTTCCCTGTGTTTCCAATGGATTCTGAGTAGCAATAACAAAAAATGGCTCATCAAGTTTATACGTAACTCCGTCTGCGCTTATCTGATGTTCTTCCATACACTCTAAAAGTGCTGACTGAGTTCTTGGAGTTGCTCTGTTTATCTCATCTGCAAGAACTATATTAGTGAATAAAGGACCTTTCTTAAAAACGAATTCTCCTTCTTTCTGGTTATATATACTGACACCAGTCAGATCTGAAGGCAGCAAGTCCGGAGTAAACTGAACTCTTGCAAATTTTGCATCTATTGATTTTGCAAGACTTTTCGCCAGCATTGTCTTTCCCAGTCCTGGTACATCCTCTAATAAAACATGACCGTTACATAAAACTGACACCAGCACAAGGTCGATTATTTCATCTTTACCTATAATTACCTTGTTAATATTATCCCTAATGCTTAAAGCAGTTTTTTCTACCTGTGATATATTCAACTTACACCTCCGATTATAGATGGTTTTTCATTCAACTATTATATAATTAAATAGAATGATTGTACAATGAGGTAATTCTAACAAATATTGCATATTACTAATATAATTTTACTTATATTATCTTAACAGGAGTGAATCTTACATAATCAGCAGAAACCAATGTATGCCCTTCATTTTGATAACTTTCGCTTTTCAAACCATGTAAATGACCGAATACACATTGCTCTATCCCATATTCTTTCATCATATATTCCAACTCTTTTTCTGGAGGATAATGGAAAACAGCTATTGTTTTTTTTCCTTTATTCTTAATGCTCTGATATGAAATTGAGAACCTTGATATTTCCCGATTTATAATCTTTTGGTCAGCCTCTTTCAAATCATAACCTTTTGTTCCGCAAAAATTAACGTCTTCTATCTCAAAAGAATTGTTATATAAAAAATCAATATTGGAAAAATTATTACTTTGCAGAAACCCTGTCATTTTCTTCTTTGTTTCCCACCAGTAGTCATGATTTCCTTTTAGAAGTATCTTTTTTCCATTTAACCTACTTAGATAGCTAAAATCTTCAACTGCTTCTTCTAAGTACATAGCCCAACTGAAATCACCTGGTATTATCACTGTATCTTGAGAAGTAACAATATTCTGCCAGTTATTCATCAAGGTTTGCTCATAATTCGTCCATTCAGATGAAAAAACATCCATGGGTTTGTTCGTTTGAAATGACAGATGAAGATCACCTATTGCATAAACAGCCATTTATCCTCCTTGCGTATTATGAAAATAGTTATATATCGCTTTTGCTCTTTTAGCACCAACACCCTTAACGTCAGCTATCTGTTTTTCACCAGCTGCTTTAATCTGTCTTATTGAACCGAAATGCCTTAAAAGAGTAGCTTTTACATTCTCCCCTACTCCCGGAATATTGTCAAGTTCTGACTCATATACTCTTTTATTTCTCTTTTTTCTGTTAAATTCAACAGCAAACCGGTGGGCTTCATTCTGTATGGAAGATATAAAAACAAAAAGGTTCATATCTTTTGCAAGATCAAATTCCTTGTTATTGTAAATTAAAGCCTTTGTCTTGTGACTGTCATCTTTCACCATCCCCGCAACTTCAACCTCGTTGTTTACTATCTGCTTTACAGCTGATACCTGATTTTTCCCTCCGTCAATTAAAAATAGGTCAGGTAAATCACCCTTTTTCATTCTTCTTTCCAAAACTTCCTTTAACGAATCAGTATCTGACCGTGAATTACTATTTGTTATGATATATCTTCTGTATCCCTTTTTATATGGCATTCCTTCTTTAAATACCACCTTTGATGCAACCGCATCCTGACCTGAAAGATGAGATATATCAAATGCTTCAATTATTTCAGGAACAGTCTCTAACTGTAAAAACGATGCCAATGAGTATACTGGACTTACATCTGCCATATTTTTGATTTGACCCATATATAGATTCAGAGCCACTAATGCATTTTCATATGCGGTATCAGCTAGTTTTTTGAATTTTCCTTTTTTAGGAACTGTAATTTTTACTTTGCTTTTTGCATTTTCCGATAACCAGTCTTCAATATCTTCTCTATTAGATATCTCATTATACATTATTATATTTTTCGGTATATTGTTATCATAGAACTGACGTAAGAATTCATATCCTATATCAGTATCTTCAATTCTCTCCTGTTTTATGTTTATAACTCTAGTATCAGACATTTTTCCTTTTCTTATATTCATTATAAAAAAAGAAATGTAATCCTTTTTTTCAGCATATGCTATAACATCCACAGAATTCTGGTCTGTAGCCAGAGCATAATTGTCGGATATCATGGTAAGAGCATTGATTCTATCGCGAAAATATGCGGCTTTCTCAAAATCAAGATTATCACTTGCATTCTGCATTTTATATTTGTAATCGTCGATTACCTTCTGACTTTCACCAGAAAGAAAACTGATTACTGAAGTCACTGTCTGATTATATTTATCCACATCGCATTCTAAGCTGCATGGTGCCAGGCAAAGATTCATTTCATAATTAAGACATGGTCTCTTTGCCATCTTTTTACAGGATCGCAATGGAAAAGCATTTTGTAAAAGCGTAATGGTATTTTTCTTTGATACCTTGCTAGGATATGGTCCGAAGTATCTTGCAAACTTATCAGTTTTATCTCTAGTTACATATATACCGGGAAATTTCTCATTTACCGTAACTTTTATATATGGATAAGACTTGTCATCCTTCATAAGAATATTGAACTTCGGTCGTAATGACTTAATTAAATCGCTTTCTGTTATAAATGCCTGTCTCTCATTATCCAAAACCATGTATTCAAATGAGTCAATGCTGTTAACCATCTTACGGGTCTTAGCAGAATGTCCTGAAAGATTTGTAAAGTATGAACTGACTCTGTTTTTCAGATTGACTGCTTTGCCTACATAAATAGTCTCTCCTTCAGCATTTTTCATAAGATAGATACCTGGTTTTTCAGGCAGATTATTAAGCAGATATTCTATTTTTTCATTGAACCTGGGCATCTACAGTTCCTTCCACATTATGATGGCATCCTCAAATGTATCCTGATAATACTGTTTTCGCTTACCATATTTTAAAAATCCATATTTCTCATAAAGGCTTATTGCATTGTAATTATGTTCTCTTACTTCAAGTGTCATTCTTAATATACCACAGTCTTCTGCATATTCAATTAATGTTGATAGAAGCATTGAGCCTATACCTAAATGCCTAAACCCGGAATCTACCGCAACATTCATTATATGTGCCTCATCCATTACATGCCACATACCTATAAACCCTAATATATTACCTTCTGTCTCTGCAACAAGATAATACGAAATAGGGGTTTTGCATATGTCTTCATAAAGGCTCTCATATGACCAGTTATTTGTAAAAGAGCTTTTTTCAATTTTAAATATTCCGTCGATGTCTTCACATACGGCTTTTCTGACTGTTACTTTCATTCTTTGATTTTCTTCATCCTTACAGCTCCCGATTCTCTAAGATAAAAAGGTTGAGCCAAAAAAGGATCTTCCCTATTTTCTTCTGTTAAAAGTAAAGGAGCCCTCGTTAAATCCACATTGTCACGCTCTGCAGAATAATCCATAATTTTTTTATCTAAAGCATTCTTAAAAATACCTATATGCTTTTTCTGAGCATCCCCTGACAACATAACCACAAGATTATCGTTCTTTTCACACATTTTTACAGTCATTTCTACAACTTTATCAATATGCAAAGCGGAATATGGCGTAATGTTTATATAAAAACCATCTTTGTTCATATACATAGCAGTAAACACTTCGTTGTTTCTTGCATCTATCAAGGGTAGTGATAAAACATCATCTTTGGCTTTCTGACTGTTAGCCAGCACATCCAACGTATTTAAGGTATAAAAAGGCTTATCTAGTGTATATGCTAATGTTTTCATGTAAGTAAGACCTATTCGTTGTCCAGTAAAAGAACCAGGACCATTGACACATGCTATTGCATCCAAATCAGAAAATTGTAACTGTGCAGTATTAATTACCTGTTCAACAAGTTTTGGAAACATGACTGAATGAGGGGTATGCCCTTCTGAATGCATATATGCTATAAGTTTATTCTTTTCAGAAATCGCTGCTGAAGCAGTTTTTAAGCAAGTATCACCTAACAGTATCTTCATAAATAATTTTTGCCATCCTATCTATAGATTCTTTATCTGCTGTTATAAACATAAGTCTTTTATTCTCGTCATCTGTTTTTTCAATATATATCTTCACATATCCTTTATTCAATATATGTTCAACATTTTCTGCCCATTCTATCAAGGTTATGCCTTTTGGCTCCAAAGCCTCTTCAATACCTATATCATATATCATATCCGGATCGGTAAGCCTGTATGCATCAATATGGTAAAATGTCTTATCATTCTTTGTATATACATTCATAATATTAAATGTCGGACTGGTAATATGCTTTTCTATGCCTAAGCCTAAAGCGAATCCTTTTGCAAGATGAGTCTTTCCTGCACCTAAATCACCCGAAACAGCAACTACTCTGTTTTCAAAAACAGCTGCCATAACCTTTCCAAGTTCTATAGTATCTAGTTCATTGCCTGTGGCAATAACATATGTTTTAGTCATTTTTATCGTCACTCCTAACAACTATTTTATGCTATAGAGAAGATATAAACAAGTATACCTGTTCAAACCTTTCTGCATCCTTATTATTTATATTCAATATTAATGATATTTATCTTTTTGAATTATTGCTATTCCTGCTTACTGGCATATATAAATTAATTTCAGTATCATTCACTGGCTCTTCAACTCTCCAATTGCAGCAATTTAGATGCTCTTCAAGGTACTGGTGGTCTCCACTGTTCATTCCACTAACTCTCAACCATTCTTTAAATCTTTCCCATGTATCAACTAGATTGTTTACAGTCGTTGTTGCAACAACATATTGCCCATTCTCAATTATTAACTCCTTAATAGGACCGTCTGAAAACTCATGTGAATCATCAACTGTCATACATACTGTATAACCATATGTCCCGTCATGTTTTATGGAGTCAGATACATTAAATCCAAATATTCTAAAAGCTTTATATGAATCCAGATATTTATTTGCTTTAGCATATTCCATAATAACCTTGCATGCCTTGTTTTCCGGCTGATTACCAAAACTTGTATATGAAGCCATTCTCATTTTTGGGAAAGGTCTTAGCAACCGGATATCCGGAAAACGTTCTATAAGCATTTTATCCTGAGTATCATAATAAATTTTGCGAACATCAATCATTTCAAATGAATAGTAAATATCCTGGTCAAGAAACTCTGAAGGTAGATATCCTGTATTACTTCTGAATATCATACAGAATGCTTCGGTACTGCTAAAGCAGTATTTCTTAGCTAAATAGTTTATATCGGTTTTACCTTTCAACATATCATTAACAGCATATGCAGTTTTTCTTTTACCTATATATTCTTGAACATTATATCCTGTGATGGCATGGAAAAACCTGCAATACTCACTGTAACTCATTTTAGAAATGTCAGCAGCATCTTGAATATCAATGGACTCATCGATGTATCTTTCTATGAACTCTATGGATTTTTGTATCCTATCGTAGTAATTCATGATGCCCCCTTAACACATACCATTGCTATTATACAATATACTTGAGAAATTGTTAATATAGCTTGGAATAAAT
>ERZ795048.1533-NODE-1533-length-20337-cov-5.849965_pt1 | contig 20337 bp, 17 predicted proteins | sample MGYA00375132_ERZ795048 | MGnify/ENA primary metagenome ERZ795048 (study PRJEB30177, sample SAMN05720225) | activated sludge metagenome | isolation source: Anaerobic digester | place: Hong Kong | collected 2014-12-17 ... | reverse complement strand
TAGTATGTTTATGCTCTGTATGATGACACGATGCGTCGTGCCCTGCTGGCTCATCGGTCTCCTCGGAAAGTACGTTGACAATATGCACATATCGACTGTTATGATACATATGTTCGTGATGAGGGATAAACCAATGAAACATCATGGCAATAAGCGCAAGATATAGCGCCCCGTACTGTATAGGCATTTTGGGATTCATTGTTGGGCAAAAATACAATATTCACACGCAATGGCATAGTAAAACAGGATTAAAAATATCTAATATCAAAATGTCGTGTGGAGGCGAGTGCGTACAATTATCCTAGGAAATAAGAATAGATGCTTTCTTTTAGTTTTATGTGTTTTGTTTTGAAAAATTAAATATTAACGTTATATTTGTAAGGTGAAGAAATACGTACCTAATTAATCTATGGAGACATGCTATATTCAAAGTGCTTTTATGGAGATCCGCAAAATGGGACATGTGCGACTGAAAAGCTTCAAGAGATGAGTATCGATAAAGACAATTGTATCTTGAACACTTTTCGGACATCTACTGTGCCGTTAATGGAGTACTGGAATGAAAAACATCATTTGGCTCTTTTCAAGGAATTGGAAAGTCTCCCCCTAGGTATTTCAAAAGAGAAGTGGAATAGTATGATTAAGGTCTTTGAGTTTTCTGTCTTCCCACCCAAGGGCAAAGAAAAAGCATCTGTAACCGATTTAATGTTGTCTGCTGATGATATACAGATTGCTGTTGAAGCACAATTTACTGAGATGCTCGATTGTCAGTATCAAACGGTCAGTCAATGGCTCAAAGAGGGCTCGTATGCCAATCGACTAGCGGTGCTAGATGGTTGGTGTGATTTGCTCAATCCATTTCTTGATACGACCATTTCGGCTACGTCTTCCTTTATTGAAAATATGCCTTACCAATTGTTGCATCGGGCGGCTTCGGCATGTATGGACAGGCCCAAACAAGCGGTTCTATGGTATCAGTTGTTTTGTGAGGAGGGGGTATTGTCTCGCGAAGATGTACGTGTCTACGAACATGAGATTGTGAGGAGTGTCGAAAATATACATTTCAGTGAGCATTTTAATGTGCTTATCACATTGAATACTGTGCGATATGCCACAGATATTGTGGCTTACTTTAGTCGCGAAGATGCCAGTGCAAAGCTCAATCAGCTTTTTGCCCGCATGCTATCTGCCTATCCTATTATTACTGATTTTGGTGATATTGAGGTGTTGTATTTTGAGTAAGTAATTTGTATTATATCCTACGTCATGAGCAGTGTATTTTATCCCGTATTGATTGCAGCTGGAATTGCAAGAGAACTGCATGCTGGACAGACTGATAAAGCTGGTGTGGATTATTTCTTTGGGCACTTGTCTTACGTCAGTTCTTTGGGGGAGGAATGGAAGGAGCAAGTGTTGGGGTACTTGCACGATGCCATTGAAGATACAGATATCTTATTGGATGAATTGATGAATCGATTGCGTAGCGATTGTGATGCGTATGCGAGTGAACACCCCATCGCTCAGCCAGTGACTGAAGAGGAATATCAAGAAATAAAGTGTGCTTTGAGGCTCTTAAATCGCTTATCTGCCCCCGATAGACGTACCTATATTCGCAAGATTAGTACCAACTTATTGGCCACTAGGGTGAAGATGTATGACCTGCGGCACAATTTGAATTTAGGACGCTTTGTGGTGCCTACGCAGAGAGACTTGGACCGTGCTGCCAGATATGCCGAAGAATTACGTTATCTATGGATGAAGGAAAAACTTTTAAGACACGGTGAAGATGATTTTAGATAAACAATGCTATGTCTATATAAAATAAGGGTGGATCAATAAAATGACCCACCCTCATTCGTACATATTATTAACGTCGTTATTTGGTTGCGTTTTCTAGTTTCTTCATAATAGAGAAGATAAAGATAGCTGACACTAGACATAGGGCAATCAAGACTCCCCATACAGACCAAAGTGGTAAGCCACTTTCCCATAGCTTTCCAGGTATATCAGTCAACTTATTACCAAGAGCTGTAGCTACGAACCAAAGTCCCATCATCATACCCTTGAATTTAGGAGGAGCTACCTTAGAGACGAAGCTGATACCCATAGGAGATAGTAACAACTCAGCGAAAGTTAGTATCAAGTAAGTTGAGATCAACCAGTTTGTAGAGACCAAATCAGCTTCTTGCATTGGAGTTGTTCCCAGTGCAGCTGGGCTAGGTAGGCCGAATGAACAAGTCGCTAGTACGATGAAACCAAGAGCGGCAACAAGCATACCCATACCAATCTTGCGGGGTGCTGATGGCTCTTTGCCTTTCGCTGCAAGTGATTGGAATAACAATAGCGAGAATGGAGTCAAGGCCACTACGAAGAATGGGTTGAATTGTTGGAATGTTTGTGGAAGCACGTCAACTGATTCTGGTAAACCGAAATAGATTGATGAAATACCAGCTATAGCAGCTACAGATACAATACCTGAAATGATTTTAGTGCGTCCTTCTTTCGTTTGGAAGAAACTAACTGCTGAGTAAATTAAAACAACAGCTAAGGCCAAAATCCAGACGCTGAAACCTAGACGGTCAGCACCTTCTACGGCACGGGCTGTATAGTCACGAGCAAAGAATGTCATGGTTAAACCATTTTGGTGGAAGGCCATCCAGAAGAAGATAACTACAGCAAATACAAGTATCAACGCTGTGATACGTGCGCGTGTTTGTTTAGGTGTCAATTCTTCTACTGGTTCATCGGAAGCAGCACCTTCTGCTTTCTTCACATTGGCATATGCAAAGGTAGGTTTGAAGATTAGATAGATTGCCATAGAAACAACCAATGAGATACATGCCACTGCGAAACCATAATTGTAGGCACCAGAAAGAATATCAATATATTTATGACCGAATGCTTCTAAGCTACCTGTAAAACCTTGAGCAGCTTGAAGGTTGACTAATGCTTCGTGACCAGCTTCTGTCAATGTACCATCAAAGAGTTTGTGGGCTAAAGCAGGAATTTCTGCATTGTATGTAAAACCATGTCCTTTTAATACGTAGTTGGTAATCCATGTCGCTGCACCAGGAGCGAACAATGCACCAATGTTAATCGCCATATAGAAAAGGCTAAAGGCCGAGTCGCGCTTGCTTTGTAGAGCTGGCTTGTCGTATAAGTTACCGACCATGACTTGGAGGTTCCCCTTGAAGAGACCTGTACCTATAGATATCGCCAGTAAAGCTCCATACATCATGTATTCACTGATACTAGCATCCACAGGGAAAGCCAATAATAAATATCCACAGAACATGACGATGATACCTGTGGTTACCATTTTACCATAACCAAATTTATCGGCTAGGATACCACCAATAAGTGGCATAAAATATACAGCAGCTAAAAACGCACTGTAAATGGATGATGAGGTAGCTGCATTAAAACCAAATTTAGCTTGGATATACAGCACAAAGATGGCAAGCATGGTATAATACCCAAAGCGCTCACCTGTGTTTGCTAAGGCTAGGGCATATAATCCCTTAGGTTGTCCTTTGAACATAGTATGACAGTTTAGATTAATAGTTTAATAGTCAGCACAAATGTACGCATATTCTAGTAAAAATCAATCAAAAAGTGCTACCAAATCAGCATGTGCCATGTTTTTAAGATCCTGTGGAGCAATTTTAAGTTGCAGCCCTCTTTGTCCAGCGCTGACAAAGATATACTCAAAGTCCATGCAGGTGGGATGTATGTAGGTAGGAAATGGTTTCTTCATACCAATAGGGGAGCAAGCTCCACGGATGTATCCTGTCAATCCTAATAGTGACTTCATAGGGATTAAATCGCATTTTTTATTCCCTGATGCTTTGGCGGCCATTTTTAGATTGACTTCAGCTTTGGCAGGAATGACACATACGAAGTGTCCTGTCTTGTCGCCTAGTAAAACAAGGGTTTTGAAGACTTGTTCTACATCTTGATTTAATTGGGCGGCCACATGAGTTGCAGTCAGATCACTTTCATCCACTTCGTAGGATACAAGCGTATAATCGACCTTGGCTGCGTCACATAGGCGGGCTACATTTGTTTTATGTATCTTATCTTTTTTCATTAGTCCTCTTTCTTTTTACGAAGAGCTGCAAAACGTTGCTTCTTCTCGTCTTTAAGGGCCTGTAGACGAGTGTCCATTTGTTCTTTTGTTTCTGCTTTCACAGGCTTGAATCGACTGAGCTCTTCTTTCAAAAATGAAGCTGTGTAGCTTTTTATGTTTTGAGCAATCTCTTCGGGAGTACCTGTGGCAATGATTTGTCCTCCAGCTTGTCCTCCTTCGGGACCTACGTCGATGATATAATCGGCAATACGAATGACATCTAGATTGTGTTCAATAACGAGTACTGTATTGCCTGCTTCAACCAATCGACGTAAGACATCGACCAAAATACGTATATCTTCAAAATGCAACCCAGTCGTTGGCTCGTCCAATATATATAAGGTATTCCCTGTATCTTTACGGCTCAACTCTGTGGCTAGTTTGATACGTTGTGATTCTCCACCGGAAAGAGTGGTGCTATTTTGGCCGAGTTTGATATAGCCTAGTCCCACTTCTTGAATCATCTTGATCTTATGGGCAATGCTAGGTATATGTTCGAAAAAGTCGACTGCTTCGTTCACACTCATCTCTAGAACGTCACCTATCGATTTGCCTTTGTAGCGTACTTCCATGGTTTCACGGTTGTAACGCAAGCCATTGCATACGTGGCACGGCACATGCACATCGGGCAAGAAGTTCATCTCAACAACTCGGTACCCCAGTCCCTTGCATTCTTCACAACGCCCTTTGCCCACATTGTATGAGAATCGGCCCTTGGTATATGCACGGATTTTGGCTTCTGGAAGAGATACGAAAAGGGTACGAATATCGTCAAATACGCCCGTGTATGTGGCGGGTGTGGAACGAGATGAACGACCAATAGGAGATTGATCTACGGTAATCACTTTATCAATATTTTCGATGCCTTCTATACGATCATATGGTAGAGGATCTTTCAGACTGTGGTTGTAGTGTTTCGACAGAATAGGTTGCAAGGTACCGTTGACAAGCGTCGACTTTCCGCTACCTGATACACCAGTGACGCAGAGAAACAATCCCAGTGGAATGTCTACATCAATGTGCTTGAGGTTGTTTCCGCTAGCACCCAGTAAACTGATTTTTGTACCATCTCCCAAACTGCGTTGATCAGGCATAGGTATCTCCATCTTTCCATTGAGGTACTGAGCAGTCATCGTGTCTGTGTGTAGCATATCTTGTGGTGTACCCATATAGACAAGCTCTCCACCATGACGACCAGCTTTGGGACCTAGGTCCAAGATCCAATCTGCGGATAGCATCATGTCTTTATCATGTTCTACCACAATAACACTATTACCTGCATCTCGCAATTGCTCCAAAGAACGAATGAGTCGTACATTGTCTCTTTGGTGTAATCCGATACTTGGTTCATCTAGTATATACAGTACATTGACCAGTTGCGAACCCACTTGTGTGGCAAGACGAATACGCTGACTTTCCCCACCAGACAAGGTACGTGAGGTGCGGTTTAAGGACAAATAACCTACACCTACATCTAGTAAGAAGCTCAAGCGGGTGGTGATTTCTTTGATGATCTCGTGGGCGATAAGTTGCTGTCGATTACTTAATCGTTCTTCTACATGACTCAACCAGTAATGCAAAGTGATGACGTCCATTTGGGCGAGGTCAGCAATGTTCTTATCGTCAATAAAATAGTGCAAAGCCACTTTATTGAGCCTTTTTCCTTGACATTCAGGACAGGTACTCATTTTGCTGAATTGTTCAGCCCAGTTTTGTAGCTTCTTAGGTGCATCCTCCGTAATTTGATCTTGGATGTATTTGGCTACACCATCATATTCTGTATATAGTTCTTTGCCTGTATTGGGATTCGTTACTTTGATGCGTTCAGAAGAGCCGTAGATAATTTCTTCTATCAAATCATCTGGGAAATTTTCAATAGGAGTATTTAAATCGGCATCGTATGGTGCTAGCAAACTGGCTATTTGCAGCATGATAAAGCTCTTGGTCTTTCCCAAGGGAGCAATACCGCCTTGGGCAATGCTCAATCGACGATCAGGAATCACTAAGTCGACATCTACTTGATTGATTTCTCCTAGTCCTTTACATTTGGGACAATAGCCCTTGGGACTATTGAACGAAAAACTATGAGGGGCAGGCACATCGTATGCCAATCCAGTGACAGGACACATCAAGCGTTTACTAAAGCGACGCATTAATTCACTCGATGCATCCAATACAAAGACCAAGCCTTCACCGATCTTGAGCGCCTTTTGGACACTCTCACGAACGCGTGTATAATCATCGTTGTGGCAGACCAATTTATCAACAACCACTTCAACATCGTGGTTCTTGTATCGATCTAATTTCATCCCAAAGATAATGTCTCGTATCTCTCCGTCTGCACGAACTTGCAAATACCCTTTACGGCGTACCGACTCAAAAAGATCTCTGTAGTGACCTTTACGGCCCATGACTACAGGAGCTAGTAGGTAGATACGTTTCCCTTGGTATTGTTCGATAATCATATCAATGATCTGATCTTCTGTATATTTGACCATGGGTTCGCCTGAGAGATAGCTGACGGGTTGTCCAGCTCTAGCATATAACAAGCGCAGGTAGTCATACACTTCGGTAATGGTACCGACTGTGGAACGTGGATTGCGATTGGTTGTTTTTTGTTCGATAGAAATAACTGGGGATAGTCCTGTGATTTGGTCTACATCGGGCTTCTCCATATTGCCCAACATATTGCGGGCATATGCAGAAAATGTTTCGATATATCGACGCTGGCCTTCGGCAAATATAGTGTCGAAGGCTAGTGAAGATTTTCCACTACCACTCAGTCCAGTCACTACAGTCAATGCGTCACGTGGTATAGTAACGTCAATATTCTTTAGATTGTGCACGCGGGCACCTATTACTTCTATTTTTTCGTTCTCTTGCATCCTAAACAGTCTACAGGTTAAACCTATTCATATGATTGTTTGCACAGCTAGTAAATTATTTCTACCTTTGCCATGCATTCTTGCAAAGATAGGATTTTATTTCTGTCTCAGAAAGGGATGTGTCAAGTTTAATTCTGATAAATTGCTAATAAGTTTGAAACCAACCATCTTTAAGCTTTGGGTCTGTTTCGCTTTCGTTTTTCTACTGGGGTTGCCTGTTTTGGCACAACGTACTGATGCAGTGCGTCATACAGTCGAAAAAGGACAGACTCTTTATGCTCTGTCACGCATATATAAAGTGAGCGTAGCGGATATTGTTACTGCCAATCCATCCATGAATAAGGATAGTAAATTGTCCTTAGGGCAAGTGGTGGTTATTCCTGTACAAAAGCAGGCGCCATCTAAGTATGCTTTCTATACTGTAAAACCAAAAGATACGTTGTATCGTTTGTCTAAACGGTACAAAACGACCGAGGATATGCTGTATAAGCTCAATCCTGGGCTTCATTCTTCTTCCTTACAGATCGGTCAAGTCATTCGTGTGCCTAAACAAGAGGTGCACAAGGTGTCTGAAGAGGAAACGATGATTATGCTTTCTAATGAACGTCGTGAGCAAATGGCTGCTTTGAAAGCACAAGATGAAGCAGCACGTCGTTTGGAGGATTTACGCAAGAAGAAATCAATTCCTATGCCTGCCAATCATCTTAAAGTTGGGGTGATGTTGCCTTTTATGTTGGAAAATGGACAGTATAGATCAGCCCTTGCTCAGCGCATGCGTGAGTATTATGAAGGGTTGTTGTTGGCTGTTGATAGTCTACGTAATGAAGGCACGAGTATCGAACTGTATGCTTATGATACTGGAGGCAGTGATCAGTTGATTGATGATATTTTGGTGAAACCAGAAATGCGTGATTTAGATGTCTTGTTTGGCCCTTATTATGCTAATCACATTGATATGGCTGCCGATTATACTCAAGCTCGTCATATCACTATGGTGGTTCCTTTTTCGAGTAAAGATGATAAAGTGTTTAATATGACACAAATCTTTCAAGTCAATACACCTCAAAGTTATTTGTATGCTGAGGTTTATGATCATTTCAAAACTATTTTTCATGATCAACATGTCATCTTTATAGATAGTCCTAATGATGAGGTGGCTATGGAGCGTAAGAAAGGTTTTATAACTGGACTGAAAGCTGCTTGTGCTGAGGCCAATATCCGTGTCACTCAATGTGCGCCTGAAGAAGAAGCTTTGTTGGCGGCACTGGATTCAACTGGTCGTCGAAATATCATCATTCCTACATCGGGCTCTAAAATAGCGCTTGCTACAGTTGCTCCGTTGGCAGTCGCTCTTCATCGTCAAGATCCTAAACTGAAGATTTCTACTTTTGGTTATCCTGAGTGGCAAACGTATATGCAGCAGTTTATGGATACTTTCTTTGAATTGGATACTTATTTTTATAGTTCATTTTATACCAATAATCTATTGCCTGGCCCTCGTAATTTTCAAAAGAAGTTTGCTACGGTCTATGGGCATGCTTTGGCTCAAACTTATCCGAAGTTTGGTATGCTAGGTTTTGATACGGGATATTTCTTTATGAAAGGTAAGTCGATGTATCGTGGCGATTTTCAGACAAAATGTAATGAGACTCCTTTCCATGAGATTCAAACGGGCTTTAAATTTCAACGTGTGACCAATTGGGGCGGAATGATCAATAAACGTATTTTCTTTATCCATTGTACGCCTAAATTTGAGGTACTAAAAATGGACTTTGATAATTAATATTCGAGCATACAATGAAAAAATATACGATATATGTAGGGGTTGTGTTAGCCTTACTGTTTGCTGGTGTTTCAACGGCTCACGCTCAGGTGGGTAAACCGCTAAACCTTTGGACGGCTGGTATCAATGTGGGGTTAAATAGAAACAATATGGAATTTCAGCCTGAAATAAAAACGGGCAATTTCAGCAAGATGCACTTTGGTCTGACTGGACGATATATCCATGAAAATTATTTTTCTATGATCTCAGGTATTCAGTTGGAGTTGAATTACTCTCAACGTGGATGGGCTGAGAAGTTTGATGGTGATGGTGATATGCGAAGTTATAGCCATACGTTGAATTATATTGAAGTTCCCTTACTTGCTCACTTGGGATTTGGTCATGAAACGGGCAATCAGTTTTTTTTACACCTAGGGCCGCAATTTGGTTTCCTTGTCAGTGAGAGTTCTGATTTTGGTGGTGAAGGATGGACCGATGATTTAAAAGATAGTGATAACTACCGTGAAAAGGTGGATAATACATTCAATTATGGTATCGTTGGTGGAGCTGGTGTCGAACTTAAAACAAAGATGGGACATTTCCTTTTAGAAGGCCGTTACTACTATTCTTTGGCTGATATATACAGTAATGCTAAGAAAGAGTATTTTGATCGCTCTGCACCAACTACTGTAGAAATCACTTTTACATATTTAATAGATTTGTAGAACCTATACTTACACTTAATTATACTAGAGGGGCTATGTTGACACGTCAACATAGCCCCTCGTTTTAGTTCGCCCAGCATGGGCTGTTTATCAGAGGGTGGGTTAACTACTATAAACTTGCCGATATGAAGAATCTGCTAGTCGATATAGATGGGTGGTTAAGACGCAGGTTGCGTATGTGTATATGGAAGAACTGGAAACGTGTAAAGACGCGCTTTTCTAATTTGCAGAAGTGTGGTGTGTCTCGTAATCAAGCTTGGCAATGGGCAAATACAAGAAAAGCCTATTGGAGTACAGCTAAGAGTCATATATTACAACGTGCAATCACTTCTGATGCGCTGCGTAAAGCAGGCTATATGTGCCTAATGGATTATTACGTCAAAGTGTATCGTAAATAGGAAACCGCCACGTGCCGACCGGCATGCGTGGTGGTGTGAGAGGTCGGAGTGGGAACTAATCCCACTCCTCCTACTCGATTACTTGAACGTATATTAGTTCTTAAGGTAATAGGTCACTGAGCTTACAACACGAATTTTCTTGATATATTCAGTATTGTCGTCTAGTGATCGGATAGAGAATTGTCCTTGATTAGCTGTCTTGATTTTACCCAGTGCACTATTGCTGTCCTTCGCAAATTTTTCTGCAGATTGACGTGCATTCTTGGTCGCTTCTTCAATCATCTGAGGTTTGATTTTATTCAATCCTTTGTATGAGAAAGAAGGTTTATATTGGTAATTATCTGTTTTTATCAAGATACCTTTAACAAGTAATTTCTCTTGTTGCTGCATTAATTTTATGACTTTATCGACTTCAGAAGTACTTACGGTAATAACGCTTGTACCAAAGTATCTATAAGGAGATTTGTTATTACTGTAACGGTTGGCATCTCTATCTTCAAAGCTGGGTGTAGATATATAGATGTCGCTTTTTTGAATGCCACCATCAACAAGGAAATCAACGATTTCTTTATTTTTCAATTTGACTTGTGCATACATGACACGCATATCATTGCCTACTTGTGTGTACACTAATGGCCAAGTTACATAATCGGCTTTAACTTCTCTCTCTGCTAGTCCTTTGACATAGACTACACGTTCTTTATTTACAAATTGTGCGAGCACATTGTGCATGATCACAGCCGAGACGATTAGAGCGACTCCTACAATGAGGGCTTCTTTAATCCAATTCTTCATAATATGAGTATTTAATGGGTTTATAATAATCAAGTGATGCACACAAAGATAGCAAAAGTTTTTGTATCTTTGTCCCGATAAAAAGAATTGTTGAAGCGTATGACCGACTACCAAGGATTGTGTCTTGTACAGGCACCCCAAACGATGCGCGGGACCATTGCACTACCTGCATCAAAAAGTATCAGTAACCGAGTGCTTATCATATATGCACTGTCTGATAAAACACATCGACCGACTAACCTCAGTATCTGTGATGACACTGATGTGATGCTTCGGGCACTTGACACCATGGGCCCAGAGATAGATATCATGGCTGCTGGAACGGCTATGCGTTTTTTGACTGCTTTTTTTAGTATCACTCCTGGAGATTATGTGATTACAGGTACTGCGCGTATGAAGCAACGTCCTATCCATATCTTAGTCGATGCATTGCGTAGCATAGGAGCTGATATTACTTATGTCGAAAAGGAAGGGTACCCCCCACTAAAAATTCATGGTCAAGCTTTACAAGGCAATTTGTTGAGTATCAATAGTCAAGTGAGTAGTCAATATATTTCTGCTCTTATGATGATAGCTCCTTGTTTGCCCGATGGCTTGAATCTGCAATTGGAAGGTGAGTTGATATCTAAACCGTATATTGAGCTGACCAAAGCTATCATGGAGGAATATGGAGCTAAGGTGGAATGGACTGCTGCACATACATTGCGTATTCATCCTACGCGATATGTGTCGGTCGCTTATCGTGTAGAAAGTGATTGGAGTGCTGCTTCTTATTGGTTCCAAATGGTCGCTTTAACATCCGATGAGGAAGCATGTATTCGATTGCCTTTACTGTGTCTTCCAAGTTTACAAGGAGACCATGTGGGGGCAGAGCTTTTCCAGTTGCTTGGTGTGCAAGCTACAGTTGATGGTGATGCCATTGTCTTGACTAAATGTCAGCGTACTGTAGAGAGCTTGGATAGAGATTTTAAAGAGATTCCAGATTTAGCACAGACATTTGTTGTGACTTGTTGTCTTCTGAATATTCCTTTTCGATTTACAGGTTTACAGACGCTTAAGATTAAGGAGACTGATCGTATTGAAGCGTTGATTGCAGAAATGCGTAAGCTAGGGTATATCGTACAACAAGAAGATGATAGCGTGTTGTACTGGACAGGTGAACGCTGCACAGCAGATGAGGCACCAGTTATTGCCACTTATCATGATCATCGCATGGCCATGGCTTTTGCACCAGCATCTTTATTAATCGATAATGTGCATATTGCTGATATGGAAGTGGTGACCAAATCATATCCCGATTACTGGGAACATTTGGAAGAAGTTGGATACAACATTCAACTTAAGAAGTAAAAAATAGAGTATACAAAGAGGAGAATAGATATATTATGAATGCAGGATTGATTATTCTGATTGTGAGTTTTATCGTTTTAGGCGTTGTGGCTGCTATTGCGGGTACCATACGTCAGCGTAAACTAAAAAAACAGCTTGAGGCAGGTGAGATTGAAGCCATACCTGATGTTGTAGAACCACTAGTAGAATGTTGCGGTAGCCATGAAATATGTGAGGCTGATAGTCTTTTGGCTGCTGTATCTACCAAAATAGAATATTATAACGATGAGGAATTAGATCGTTTCCGAGGTCGTACCAGCGAAGAGTATTCAGAAGACGAATCCGAAGAATTTCGCGATGTGCTTTATACCATGGAAAGCGATGAAGTAGCGGGGTGGGTACGTAGCCTACAACACCGTGAAGTAGAGTTACCAAATGATGTCAAAGAAGAAGTATTGATGATTGTTGGCGAACGCCGAGTATAACGAACTATGTGGCAATATGCATTTTTCCAACATGCGCTAATAGGCGCTTTGCTGATCTGTGTCCTGTGTGGCATGGTGGGTACCTATATCGTGACGCGTCGCTTGCTTTTTGTGAGTGGGGGAATTACGCATGCCTCTTTGGGCGGTGTTGGTTTGGGTATTTATTTGGGCATTCCTCCTGTGTTGACAGCAGCCGTTTTTGCTGTAGGGTCAGCATTGGGCATTCAATGGTTGTCCAATCGCCCAGGTGAGCGTCAAGACTCAGCCATTTCCTTAATCTGGACACTGGGTATGAGTATAGGGATTATGCTTGCCTATATTACACCTGGCTACGGCAGTGACCTGACTAGCTTTTTATTTGGTAATATATTGATGATTACGCAGGTTGATATATTCCTGTTGATGGGAGTTACGCTTTTGGTAGCAGCTTGTTTCATCATTTTCTTTAAACCCATTCTTTGGATTGCTTTTGATGCCTCCTATATGAAAGCACAATATGGACGTTGTGCGGCTTTTGTTGAGACATTGATGATGATCCTTATAGCATTGGCGGTAGTGGCTAGTGTGCGACTCATAGGCATTGTATTAGTCATGTCTATGTTGACCATCCCACAAATGACCGCCAATCTCTTTACAAAGAAATTTTCTTCTATGATGTGGCTAAGTATGCCTATCGGTCTACTTAGTTGTGTCGGTGGCTTTGCGATCTCCTTTTATTACGAGGTGCCTTGTGGGGCAAGTATTGTCGCATTTGCCATATTGCTATATGGTATAGTCAGAAGTATCAAACATTTCATTCGAAAATAACCAAAACCTTTAATACAATGCAGATAACGATTCATTCTATCGATGAGATAGCCGCTGCAGCCGCTCAATTTGTTAGCGCCATTGGTGACCGCCGTGTCTTCGCTTTTTATGGCGAAATGGGGGCGGGTAAAACCACTTTCGTACAAGCTGTTTGTAAAGCACTAGGTGTAGAAGATGTCATCAACTCACCTACGTTTGCGATTGTCAATGAATATGCCATCCCTGATGGCGAGTATCCCATCTATCACTTTGACTTCTATCGCATCAAACGCTTAGAAGAGGTCTATGATATGGGATATGAAGAGTATTTCTACGGAGGTGGCCTGTGTTTTATAGAATGGCCAGAACTTATAGAAGAGTTGCTTCCAGATGATGTGGTGCATGTCAAAATAGATATGCAAGACGATGGTACTCGCGTACTTTCTTTTGATTAATCTTGAAGCAATCGCTTCCAACGACTAGGCTGTCCATCATTAGGGGCAGCCTTTATTTGTAATAGCTTACAGATCAAAGGATAGATGTCGACATTGACAAGGGTGTCTTGAGTCATAAGACCTTGATGGCTTGTTGCCATATAACTGCCTAATGTCCACACGGGTACATGCATCTCTTTGGTAAATGGATCGAATCCATGAGCACCACAAGTATAATGATAGGTATTGCAGAATTGATAACCTAGATCTGGGAGTACCACAACATCTCCAATGCGTGCATTATGGCTGTAGTTAAAACGAGCAGGCACATCCTCTCTTTTCCAAACGCGTACGTGTGGTGCATCTTTTAGTGCATGGACAATAAAGTCTGTACACCCTTTTTGTGCATAGATAAGTGTGGGCACATTTCCCAATCGATACTTTATCCATTGTGGACGAAGGTAATCTTTAGGGCGTATAATCTTGGCTGTATCCATTGTTTGCATACCATGATCGGATGTTATGATGATTTGTATGCTATCATGCAAAGGATGATTTTGAACAGTCTTATATAGATACCCCATCAGTTGGTCTAGATGAGTCAGCATGCTATCTGTTTGAGTACTTTCTGGTCCATGTATGTGCCCTACATAATCAGGATCACTGTAATAAAGCATCAGTAGATGTGGGCGTTTATTGGCTGGTAAAGAGAGTAAATGAGCAAGAGTATCTATACGCATTTTTCTATCTATATGTGGTTTGTTGGCCCATTCCCAGTTGTATGTAGGCATGATATTATGGTGAGCTATTTGATTGCCTACCCAGTACATACATGCTGTTTTTACTCCTTGTTTTTCTGCCGTTACCCATATAGGCTCTCCCCCATAAAAATTAGGATTGTATACCGCTTCGTGATCACCCACCTTATAGACTTTATCTAGTTTCGCATCGTAAAATTGGTTATGTACTATTCCATGATGTTCAGGCGTGAGTCCTGTGGCTAGGGTGTAATGGTTAGGAAAGGTGAGGGTAGGGAAGCTCGCACGCATCATTTCTAAATGTCCTGCAGTAGCTATACTGTCTAGCCATGGAGTGATACCTCTTTGTGTGTACTCATAGCGGAAGCCATCCATTGATACTAAAATAACATAAGGACGCCCCTGTTTTTGTGAGCCATTTGTTGAGCAACCAATAATGATAAATAAGATGAGACCACAGATTGTTGCTTGAACTGTGGAAAGAAATGTCAATCTCATATACGTTTGTAGTAAAAAGGTGTATAGTAATCTCTTGTACGAAAACAAAAGTAGTAATAAAAAATCGAGAAAAAGGGAAGTTTTTCCTTTTTATCTAGTATATTTGTCGTTAAAGCCAGAAATACTACATAATCCAGATTCTTTTGCCATAATCTGTAATATATATGACACATCTTACCTCAAAATATCGCATTCTATCAATCTTCACTAGCAGCCATTCGTGTATATGGTGGACACTTGTTTTTTTCTTGTCTTTATATCCATTTTTAAGTAGTCATGCTGCTTTTTGGCAAAAATGGGGACATCCTGCTTCTACAGATACCATCACAGTTGTATATATACATTCTTTATCTAGTGATCAACCTTTCTATGCGAAGCAAAATAAAGCTTTTGAGGAAGCATTAGGTCAAGATGTCGCTCAAGTACGCGTAGTACACAAATATTTAAATTGTCGGTTTTGGGGGAAAGAAGATGAATTTAGGGTATGTCGCACCTTTTGTCAGGATGCACGTGATCTTCATGCTTCCATGATTTTATGTGATGGCGACCAAGCCTTATATAGCATGTTGCATTGTGATGATCCTATTACAGACACGCTCCCATTTATATACAATGGTACCTGTATTAATGGTCCTTGGTGGACTGACGAATATCCCAATGTGCATGGATGTCAAGCTCCCATTCATTTTAGAGAGATGCTAGTGCGCATGCAGCGTCTTTTTCCCGAAAGGAAAAATTTCGTCATCCTTCAAGACACCCGTATGTTATCTCGTAAAGCAGCTAGGCAACTCGAAAAAGAGTTTGAATGGTTTCAGCAGGATCATCCAGATATTCAGCTTGTTGAGTTGGATGTAGAAAAGACGCATTTTAAGAAGAACTACTATGCACTACGTGCTTCTGCTTCAGACAATATTCTAATTATTCCTTACTGGGGAGAAATTTTCTACCCTATTTTCCAAGAGATGCCCGCACCTATCGTCTCTTTTCAAGCAGAGGCTGTTCGTGAGAATATATTTGGTGTATATGCACCTAATAGAGCAGATATAGGAACTCAATTAGGGCATTATGTAGCACGAGCTATTCAAGATGGATTGCATTTTAGTACGCCTATCCCCTTTGATCAGCTGTCATATCATTGGTCAGTGGATTATAAACAACTAAAGAAATATGGCCTGAAAAATACAGATTTTCCCAGAGATACGTATTGGAAAAATAAACCCCTTGATCCTCGTCTTCGTTTCTTGTTGATTGGCCTCGTGATAATTCTTTTTGTTTCCTTAGTGGTCACTCTCGTGCTAGTTATTCGTCGTTATCGACGAGCCAAAGATGAAAAGCTAATATCAGAGACACGCGCTGATGCACAGAAACCATTATTAGTTCAACGTCAACATTTTGCCGATGTGCTTGCTCATGAGCATATGGCCGTTATCTCCTATAATAAATTAGGCCAAGTACTCTTTCTAAATGATTGTGCAGCAGAGTTACTTCAATTGACCGATACCGAAAAAGAACAAGTGTCTCAGGAAACGACATCACTCAATTTATATGATGTTTGTTTACTGGTTCGAGGGCATCAATTGCATCTGTTGGAGCGACTTACTAATCAAGTTTCAGAATCCAACCACTCGGTCAATATCCCTTCTTTTTCTTATCTACGATTAAAGAATACTCGTGATAATGTGCGTGTCAGTGGTATGGTGCGTTATGTTATTGATAACCATACCCCTTCCTATATTCTTACGATTAAACCGTTGACCGGTGAAGACTTGAAAGAAGAATTGGCTAGTTTATCGGTCGATGTGCATCGCATCTATTCTTTTGTGTATGATTTTGTAGACAACTCATATCATTTTACTGGAGCTCAACCCACGTTTATGAGAAACTTACACAATCCTTCTGCATTTACACTTGAGGATTTGTCGCCTTTTATTCATCCGGAAGACGTTGCAGGAGTAGAAGCTATTGTTACACATACCTTGGAAGAGATGCAGGTAGGAAAAACAGTAACTGTGTCCTTCCGTATTTTAAATCCCAAGCATGAATGGTCATGGTTTGAAAATCGTTTCCGTATTGTGCAGATGAGTGATACGGACGATAGCCTTGTGGGGATAGGGATTTGTCAAAGTATTGACGATAAAAAAGAACGTGAATTGCAGTTGATGCAAGCACGTGATAAAGCTAAAGAAGCCGATGTGCTTAAAACAGCTTTTCTCGCCAATATGAGTCATGAAATTCGTACACCACTCAACTCCATAGTTGGCTTCTCTAGTTTGTTGAACAATATGGAAGATTTTACTCAAGAAGAGATTTCCGAATATATCTATTTAATCAATAAGAATTGCGACATGCTGCTTAATTTGATTGGGGATATTCTTGAGTTATCTAAGATTGAATCAGGGAGTATGGAATTTCAGATAGATCCACACCCTTTATATGGTATTTTAGAAGAAGTCATGAAATCTCAGAAAATCAATATGACCGATGGGGTTGATTTTTCCTGCCAGATTTCTCCTGATGTTTTTGTGATGCCCGATGTCAGTGTCGATCCTATACGTTTACGACAAGTACTTCACAACTTGATAAACAATAGCAAAAAATTTACCGAATCAGGTTGTATTACCCTTGGATGTGCCTATGAGCAAGGAAATAATGAATATACTTTATATGTAGAAGATACAGGGATTGGTATGTCTGAAGAGCAATGTGCTCACGTTTTCCAACGCTTCTATAAGGCCAATAGTTTCTCACAGGGTGCAGGATTGGGATTGAGCATCTGCCAAACAATAGTACAACGCATGGGTGGGCATATTTCCGTGACTTCTGCACAAGGAAAAGGGAGCCGATTTGAAGTACGACTCCCTTTAGGACATATCTTATAGATATTTGATGACTTTGGCAGGATTGCCTACTGCGACACAATTGTCTGGAATATCTTTAACGACGACACTGCCAGCACCTATCGTCACACCATGACCGATTTTCACTCCAGGGCAGATCGTTGTACTGCCACCAATCCACACATTATCTCCTATAGTTACCTCGCGAGCCCATTCTCTGCGTGAATTACGTTCTTCTACGTTTGTAGAATGGCAAGCAGTATATATACTTACATTAGGACCAATAAAAGCGTTGCAGCCAATTCTCACCATAGCTTCATCCAAGACGGTGAAATTAAAATTGGCAAAGAATCCTTCACCCACTTCAATATGCTGTCCATAATCGCAATAAAAAGGAGGATTGATATGTACCTCCTTGCCACATCTACCGAGTAAACCACGAAGTATTGTTTCTCTATCTTTGGTGCGAGAAGGTTGTAAGTTATTGTATTCCCAGATAATATCTTTGGTACGATTTAAGTCCATCAGTAGATCTGGATCATCAGCAGCATATTCTATTCCTGCTAGCATTTTTTCTTTTTCTGTCATAATAGGTGATGTTTAGTGAGCAGCACGGTATTGGCTCGGAGTACATTTCTCCAATTTTTTGAATTGACGACTAAAGTGCGTCGGATACTCAAAGCCCAATTCATAGGCAATTTGAGTGATTGACAATTCATGTCCTAAGATCAGTTCCTTGGCTCTGTCCATGACATAAATTTGAACGTATTCTTGAGCTGTTGTCCCTGTTTCTCTTTTTATTAAGTCTCCAAAATAATTGGAAGATAGATACAGTTCATTAGCACAATATTTTACAGTCGGAAGTCCATTTTTATATTGTTTATTCTCCTTGTAGTAATCGTCAAGCAACGATTCAAACTTCGCAATCACCTCTTTATTCGCAGCCTTTCTCACCAGAAATTGTCGTTCATAGAAGCGGCTGAAATGATTGAGCAAGAGTTCTATATTGTTGCATATAATTGTTTGACTATGCCGATCAGCAGGTTGTTGTAATTCCGAACGAATCAGACGGAGCAAATTCAAGACCGTTTGTTTTTCATCGTCAGAGAGATGCAGTGCTTCGTTGACTTGATACGAAAAGAAAGTATACTTCTTTATGTTTTTACCCAATGAAGTGCCACGTATAAGATCTGGATGGAAAGCCAGTGCCCATCCTGTAGGCTCATATCCCTTATTATGACGTACGGCCCTGATGATTTGTCCAGGGGCAATACTGACGATACTCCCTTCTTGATAATCGTATGATTGACGCCCGTAAATCAAATCGCCACAATCAGATTCTTTTAGAAACAGGCAATAAAACCCATAGGTATGAGACGTATCCCCTTCCATGAGTTTGGTTCCACTTTGATCGAAAGCAGTGACTAAAGGATGCAGCGTATCTACCCCTTTCATGTCATTAAACTGCTGAATAGTCTGTATTCTGACGATATTTTCTTCCATATTCTTATTGATTATTCCTACGCAAATATAAGCTTTTTTTGAGAATACTCCAACTTCTTGATTGGCCCTGTCATCAAAATTATGGATATTATTTTTCTCTGATTTAATAGCAGGAAAATTGGTCTTTCTACCAGTAATTTGTATCACACTTGGTGTGTAATTTCTCCCTATCTTTGCAGCGTGATAATTTATATAGGCTATCATTCAATAAATCATTAATTACAAAACTATGTATTTAGAAAACATCAAAGGACCACAAGACGTACAGCAACTAAATCTTGAACAACTACAGACGCTCAGCCAAGAAGTGCGCAATACACTGATTCAGAAGGTAAGTGCACACGGTGGACACATTGGGCCCAATTTAGGGATGGTTGAAACCACTTTGGCCATGCACTATGTCTTTAATTCACCAGTAGATAAGATTGTGTATGATGTGTCGCATCAAAGCTATCCTCACAAGATGCTTACAGGACGAGCAGATGCTTTCCTCGATCCAGCCAAATACGACGAGGTCACTGGCTATTCAAATCCAGCAGAAAGTGCGCATGATTTCTTTACAATCGGGCACACCTCTACTTCCATTTCATTGGCTATGGGATTGGCCATGGGACGTGACCTCACTGGAGGAAAAGAAAATATCATTGCCGTTATCGGTGACGGTTCACTGAGTGGTGGTGAAGCGTTGGAAGGGCTGAATAACGTATCCCAATTGGCATCCAATATGATCATCGTAGTCAATGACAACGATCAATCTATTGCAGAAAATCATGGTGGATTATACCAAGGCTTGAAAGAATTGAGAGAATCAAACGGAACGAGTGTCAATAACCTTTTCAAAGCCATGGATTTGGAGTACCATTATTTGGAAGATGGGCATGATCTTACTCAATTGATTGCTTTATTTCAATCAGTAAAAGATACCAATCATCCAGTAGTTCTACATATTCATACCATAAAAGGTAAGGGGTTGGAGTATGCTGAGAAAAATAGAGAATATTGGCATGCCGGAG